>Ga0307425_1000636_pt1 | contig 21789 bp, 12 predicted proteins | sample SalMarWE160330MG_FD_202152 | JGI IMG/M metagenome (GOLD analysis project Ga0307425, IMG submission 202152) | Salt marsh sediment microbial communities from the Plum Island Ecosystem LTER, Massachusetts, United States - WE1603-30 | ecosystem: Environmental > Aquatic > Marine > Intertidal zone >...
CCCGGTTGATCAAAGTGGGCACAGACCTGCGCATCACATCCTTTTCGGTACCGGCAACAGCAGGTGCGGGGCAGAATATTTCGGTGACGGATACAACCAAAAACCAGGGAGGAGGACCCGCAGAACCGTCCACAACCCAGTTCTACCTGTCGACAAACAGCAGCGTTGACGCTTCGGATATCCTGCTCGGAGGCCGCAGTGTCCCCGCACTGGCGGCCGGAGCGAGCAACTCAGGCACTACATCTATCATGATTCCTGTGGGGACTAACTCTGGCAGTTGGTATATCGTGGCCAAAGCTGACGGCGAAGATGTTGTGATCGAGACATCTGAGACCAATAACACATATGCCCGGTTGATCAAAGTGGGCACAGACCTGCGCATCACATCCTTTTCGGTACCGGCAACAGCAGGTGCGGGGCAGAATATTTCGGTGACGGATACAACCAAAAACCAGGGAGGAGGACCCGCAGAACCATCCACAACCCAGTTCTACCTGTCGACAAACAGTAGCGTTGACGCTTCGGATATCCTGCTCGGAGGCCGCAGTGTCCCCGCACTGGCAGTGGGAGCGAGCAACTCCGGATCGACAACTCTCACAATCCCGGTGGGAACAGCCGCAGGCGGATGGTACATCGTTGCCAAAGCGGATGGCGAAGATGTTGTGATCGAGACTTCAGAAACCAACAACACGTATGCGCGGTTTATCAAGATCGGCCCAGACTTGCGTGTCTTAAACTTGTCGGCACCCCTATCAGTAAGTCCAGGACAAAGTATCTCTGTCACAGAAACAACCGAGAATCAAGGTGGAGGGTTTGCAGATCCCACCACAACCCAGTTCTACCTATCGACCAACACATCACTCGATGCATCTGATATTCTGCTCGGAAGCCGCAGCATCCCGGCCCTCGCAGCCGGAGCGAGCAATAACGGGATGACAACGGTCACGATTCCAGCGGACACGACTAGCGGGGCAAAGTACATTTTGGCTATAGCGGATGGCGAAGATGTTGTTGCCGAAGTCTATGAGACCAACAACAAGTACGCACGGTATATCAAGATCAACTAGATGTTCACAACCGAATAGATCGGGGGACAGCATACTGAATAGAACGGGGGACAGCATACAGAAAAAACGGCATCACTAAAACAGCACGGGAAGAGCTCGTGCTCAGAATCCAGAGATAAAAAGATAGGAAAGATTCAGAATCTAAATCTATTTCAACTTGCGTTTGTCAGTGTAATCTTGATCTTTGTGAAGATGGTTTCGCTCTTTTTTTTTGATTTTTATGACAAGGCCTTTCTTTTTCTTCGTTTTATTACTTTCAATGATCGAATTAAACATAGTTTTCCCCTTTTCGACTTTTCATGAAATATCACTTGGCGGATTCTCTCTACAATGATGAAGCCACGGATCTCAATAGAGTGATTATTATCCTATTCCATCGAAAATCTGGTCAATAGCCATAAGAGATGAATTGAGGGGTGATATTACGTATGCTGTCCCCCGAATATAAATCGATGAATTCAGGAGTGAATTTTTTCATCCATACCGCAGAGAAGGCCACCCAACCAAATAATCCCAAACTAGCTGAATAGTTGACACGTCCCCTTTTTCCTTGATATCCTTCTTTCAGTCTAATCGAAGGGGAAGACCCATGGCCATAAAGTGCCCTAAATGCCAGGCAGAGAATCCCGAGACCCAAAAATTCTGTGGCGAGTGCGCCACACCTCTCCGGCCTTCTAAAGAGGTTGAAGTGACAGAAACGATCGAAGCCCCCAAAGAAGAGCTCACACGGGGCTCCACACTCGCCCATCGATACGAGATCATCGAAGAATTAGGGAAAGGGGGGATGGGACGCGTCTATCGGGTTGAAGATACGAAGCTCAAGCAAGAAGTGGCGCTCAAACTCATCAAACCGGAGATTTCATCAGATAAAAAGACCATCGAAAGATTCAGGAACGAGCTGAAGATCGCGCGGAACATCCGCCACAAAAATGTGTGCGGGATGTTCGATTTGGGTGAAGCAGAAGGAGCACGTTTTATTACAATGGAGTATGTCTCCGGCGAGGATCTCAAGAGCTTTATTCGAAGAGCGGCCCCCCTCAGCACATCAAGAACCATTTCCATAGCCAAACAGGTATGCGAGGGCCTTTCTGAAGCCCACAGGCTAGGAGTTGTCCATCGCGACCTCAAACCCAGCAACATCATGATCGACAAGGACGGGAATGTGCGGATCATGGACTTTGGTATAGCCCGCTCTCTCAAAGAAAAGGGGATCACCGGTGCAGGCGTTATGATCGGCACACCGGAGTACATGAGTCCTGAACAGGTGGAAGGAAAAGAAGTGGACCAGAGAACGGATATTTATTCTCTGGGCGTCATTCTCTATGAGATGTTGACAGGCCGGGTTCCTTTCGAAGGGGATACGGCGCTCTCCATAGCTGTCAAGCACAAGACAGAAAAGCCTAAAGATCCAAGAGAGCTCAATTCACAAATTTCTGAGGATATCAGTTTCATCATCCTGAAATGTCTGGAGAAGGATAAGGACAAACGATACCAGAGCGCAGGTGAAGTCCGCGCCGCACTCGAAAACATCGCAAAGGGACTTCCGACCACAGAGCACATCATTCCCGAGAGAAAACCTCTCACCTCCCGCGAGATCACTGTCCAATTGAGCCTCAAAAAGGTTTTTATTCCGGCTTTGATATTTATCGGTGTCATTATTATCGGATTGATCCTCTGGAAAGTTCTTCCCAGTCAAAAAACGCTTCCTCAACAGCCTTCAGACAAGCCCTCGCTGGCCATCCTCTATTTTGAAAACAACACCGGAGACGACACCCGGGATCACTGGAGGAAAGGACTCGCGGAATTGCTGATCACAGATCTCAGCCAGTCGAAATATTTCAGGGTTTTAAGCGGAGACAGAGTCTATGATATCCTCAGAGAAATGGACCTGCTGGATGCTAAAAGTTATTCTTCGAGTGATCTGGAGGGGATCGCCTCACGCGGAGGGGCGAGATATATTTTGCGGGGTGGATACACAAGGGCTGCAGACACGTTCCGGATCAACATCAACCTCCAGGATATGGAAACGGGGGAATCCATCGGCTCGGAGACTGTTACAGGCCAGGGGGAAGGAAGTTTTTATCCATTGATCGATGAGCTGACAAGGCGGATCAAGGGAAATTTCCGACTGAGCGACCAGGCGATTGCTGCTGATATAGATAAGGAAGTGGGAAGGATTACCTCTAGCTCTCCGGAAGCATACAGATATTACAGTGAAGCCAGAAAGTATCATCTCAGAGGTGAAAATCGGGAGGCCATCCAACTCTACGAGAAAGCCGTCTCCATCGATCCTGAATTTGCCATGGCTTACAGGGGTATGGCAGCTGCCTATAGCAATATTTTCGATTATGAAAAATCCGGAGCATTTATCCAGAAGGCCTTAGAACTGAGCGACAGAATATCAGATAGAGAGCGCTATCAGATAGAGGGGCAGTTCTATTTCCAGTCGGAAAGAACATATGATCGAGCCATCGAAGCATTCAATAATCTGATCGGTCTATACCCGGACGATCAATTAGGCAATAGCTACTTGGGAAATATTTATTTCGACACAGAACAGTGGGATAGGGCTATCGAAAAATATAAAATCTGTGTCGGATTACACAAGGACATTCTGAATTGTAAGAACCTGACAAGTGCATACCAAGCCGCCGGTCTGTATGATAACGCGAGGCAGGTCTGGACAGATTATCTCCGAACAGAGCCGGATACGGCCCAGGCCCATGTTGATCTGGGCTATAATTATTTGAACCAGGGCAATTACAAGCTCGCTTTAGAGGAAGCGGACAAAGCCTTTTTGCTCAATCCGAGCTACCGTAACATTTTTAATCTGAGAGGAGACGCCTATTTTCTAAGCGGAGAATTCGCTAAAGCGGAAGAAGAATTCCTCAAAATCCTCGAGTTGAGCGGAGATAGATCTACCCATTTATTCCCTAAATTCAGGCTGGCGTCTCTTTATCTTGCCCAGGGAAAAATTGAGCGAGGAAAAAGAGAGCTGGAGCAGGTGATGAGTCATGCTACAGAGCTCGATCTCAAGGCCTGGCAAGCGGGCTCCTTATCTTACCATAGCTTTCTGGTCAGTCTGAAAGACATGAAGGCGGCGATCGAAGAATCAAAAAAATCTTTGATCCTGTATCAAGAGCTAGACGATCTTTATTGGCAAAGATCTGAGATGTACATGGAAGGAACTTATTTTGTCAGTATGAGGTCGATCGATAAAGCCCAAAGGATATCGAATGAGCTCAAAGAGATGGTCGAAAAGGGATTGAATAAAAAAGCCATGAGATATTATTATAGCTTAGAAGGAGCTATCGAGCTCGAGAATGATAACTATGCAAGAGCCATCGAACATTTTAAAAAAGCGATCTCTTTGTTGAAGTTTCAATCCGAGATATTCGATGAGCACATTTTGTTCATGGAACCTTTAGCCCGGGCTTATTACAGGTCAGGAGACTTGGACAAGGCCCGCGAAGAATATGAGAAGATCACCTCCCTCACAACGGGTCGAATGATCGCTGGCAACCTTTATGCCACGAGTTTCTATATGCGCGGTAAGATCTACGAACAGCAGGACAACACACACAAAGCCATCGAAAGCTACGAGAAATTCCTCGACCTGTGGAATAATGCGGATCCGGGATTGTCCGAAGTTGAGGACGCAAGGAAGAGGCTCAAAGAACTGAGAAGCCAATAATCCTGAATTCAATCCAAAATTATCCGGCTTTATTTAATTTGACTCTCTCATCGTTCCTTGATATCCTTCTGTCAGTCAAATTTGAGGGGAAAATTATGGCCATAAAGTGCCCCAAATGCCAAACTGACAATCCGGATACGCTAAAGTTCTGTGGGGAGTGTGGGACTCAACTCCCCTTCTCAGAGGATATTGGTGTGACGGCAACAATGGAAGCGCCGAGAGAAGAATTAACCACTGGGTCCACCTTCGCCGGAAGATATCAAATCATCGAGGAGCTGGGGAAAGGCGGTATGGGAAAAGTCTACAAGGTCCACGATACGGAGATTAAAGAAAAGGTTGCCCTTAAGCTTATAAAACCTGAAATCTCTGTGAATAAAAAAACGATCGAGCGTTTCCAGAACGAGCTAAAATTCGCCCGCAAAATCAGCCATAGAAATGTCTGCCGCATGTATGACTTGAACAAAGAAGCAGGCTCCTATTTCATCACTATGGAATTTGTGTCCGGAGAGGACTTGAAAAGCTTCATCCGAAGATCGGGGCGCTTAACTGTAAGCAAGGGGATCGATATTGCCAAACAGATCTGCGAAGGACTGGACGAGGCACATCGGCTCGGCGTCATTCATCGCGACCTAAAGCCAGGCAATATCATGATAGACAATGACGGTAATGCGCGAATCATGGACTTTGGTATTGCCAGATCAGTTGAGGGGAAAGGAATCACTGGAGCAGGAGTCATGATTGGCACTCCCGAATACATGTCTCCGGAACAAGTGGAAGGAAAAGATGTCGACCAGCTTTCCGACATCTATTCATTGGGTGTCATTCTCTACGAAATGCTCACAGGAAGAGTCCCCTTTGAGGGAGAGACGGCATTAAACATAGCCGTCAGACAAAAGACCGAAACGCCAAGAAATCCCAGAGAATATAATGAACAGATCTCTGAGGACCTGAATAGTGTAATCCTCAAATGCCTCGAAAAGGATAAGGATAAAAGATATCAGAGCGCCAGCGAACTTCGTTCTGAACTCTTAAAAATTGAAAGTGGTCTCCCAACAACTGAAAAAGTGAGACCCCCAAAAAAACCTCTGACTTCTCGAGAGATTACCGTAACGTTCGGATTAAAAAAATTGATCGTTCCTGCTTTTGTTGCGTTAGGAGTGGCCGCAATCGCAATCATTATCTGGCAATTCCTTCCTCAAAAGAGAACCATCCCCATTCCAACAGATAAACCTTCACTGGCGGTGATGTATTTTGAGAACAATACCGGCGATGAAAACCTGGATCATTACAGGAAGGCTATTTCCGATCTGTTGATCACCGACCTTTCCCAATCCCAGCATCTCAGAGTTCTGAGCGGATCGAAACTCTACAATATTCTTAAAGAACTGAATCTGCTGGAGGAAAAAAGCTACTCCTCAGACGATTTAGAGGAAGTCGCTGCTCGAGGAGGAGTCGAGCATATTTTATTGGGAAGTTACACCAAGGCAGGAGATACGTTCAGGATCAATCTTAATCTCCAGGACGCGAGCACATCAGAGCTTGAGGCATCTGAAACAGTAGAAGGGATGGGCGAAGAGAGCATCTTTTCGATGGTGGACGACTTGACACATAAGATCAAAACGAATTTCAAGCTGAGTCAAGAGCAGATCAACACAGATATCGATAAAGATGTGAGGCAGATCACAACAAGCTCTCCGGAAGCCTATAAATACTACATCGAAGGTTCGGAATATTTCGACAATGTCAATTTTATGCAAGCTATCGAGTCCTATAAAAAGGCTATCGGTATCGATCCTGAATTTGCCACAGCCTACCGCTCCATGGCAATGGCTTATAATAATATGGGATTTTTCTCTGAAGGGCGCAAATATGTCCGGAAGGCTTTTGAATACAGCAATCGCATATCGGACCGTGAGCGATACCGGAACGAAGCCGAATACTACAGCCTCTCTGAGCGGACCAGCGATAAAGCTATCGAAGCCTTCCTCAAACTCCTGGAGCTTTATCCGGATGATAGTGCAGGAAGAAATAATCTAGGCGGGTTATACCATGAGTTAGAGCAATGGGATAAAGCCATTGAGCTGCTTGAACTGGCTATCCAAAAATATAAAGACGATACTTTTCAGCCATACATTAATCTTGCCCAAGATTACATGGCAAAAGGATTGTATGAGAAAGCAAAAGAGACTTTAGAGTCTTACATCAATGAAATTTCAGACAATTCATTTATTCATTTTCAATTATCTCAAGTTTACACAATTCAGCGAGCTTATAAAAATGCCTTAGATGAAATCAACAAAAGTATCAGTCTGAATCCTGATTTTCCATTCGGCTATCTTTATAGAGGATTCATCTTTCAATGTGAGAGCGAGTGGGCCAATGCTGAGAAGGATTACAATCGGCTTTTGAGCTCCAACCTGCCCTCCGCAGAGCTTGCAGGGAATGAGGGATTAGTGATTTTAAACATCAGCCGGGGTAGTTTTGAACAAGCCAAACGCCGGGCAAACCAGGGAATTGAGCTGGCAGGAGAGTTAAAACAGACAGATTGGGAGACATGGCTCAGATTGTCATTATCATATGTGTATTACAGAACTGGGGATTTCAAAAAGGCGTTGAACGAGATCGAAAAAGCACTGAACATTGCTGTGGAGATGGAAGATTTTAGCAGTCAGAGGAGCGCTTTAGTGTTAAAAGGGATTTGTTGCGTACACAGTGATCGAGTTGATGAGGCCCACAAAACCGCTGAACAACTTGATGCGCTCATCCAAGAGGGCTCGAATAGAAAAGCCGTCAGATTATCCCACCTTTTAAAAGGCGTGATAGAGAATAAAAAGGGGAATTCATCTTTGGTTATCGAGCTTTTGAGTAAGGCCACAGCCCTGTTGCCTTATGAATATGACTTTTCAAATAAGCACGCATTATTTCTCGACAATTTGGCCGAAGCCTACTACAGCACGGGGAATTTAGAAAAAACTCTAGAGACGTATGAAAAAATCACTCTCCTGACATTGAGCAGGATCCAATTCGGGGATATTTATGTCAAAAGTTTTTATAGGCTCGGAAAGATAAACGAAGAGATGGGCGACACAGCGAAGGCCATAGAAAACTACGAAAAATTCCTCGATCTGTGGGAGGATGCGGATCCGGGAATAGTTGAGGTTGATGATGCGAAGTCGAGGCTTGCGGAGCTGAAGAATTGACATAGTTCGGGGGACAGTATACTTAATTCAGTTCGAGATAAAGAAAAGGCAGCGCTTAAAAATTGAGATGGTTCAGGAGCTAGATAGAAGGGGGACAGCGTACTCAAATCAGATCGGTTGACAGGATTTCGGAGGCTTAGATTAGGAAATTTCTCTATCTCTAATCTGTTTCACAAACTTTTTTTAGCTGTTCAGCCGCCTCTTCCGTCAAATGCATAAACTCGAGTCCTGCAGCATAGGTGGCTTCGGATCCCTCCGGCAGTTTCGACGTCCAGCGCACTTTAGCGATGGCCGCAATGGCCAACCCATCGGGTAGATAAAACTCCAACTCCAATTCCCTGCCCACAGCCAAATCCTCATCGCAGTGAATACGTACTCCTCCCAGGCTGATATCATAAATGGGGCGTTTTCTGGGGGCTATGCGCGGAGATCGGTAATAGACATCCGCTTTGACTCTTAGGAAACGCCGCCTCTCGATCTCTTTTCTGTGATAATCGGTCATTGCATCACCTTCTCATAGCTTATCGGAAGCCACTTCCGGCCACTCATTGAGTCGGAGGTGATGTCCTAAAAGTTGAATGGACTCTTCTCCCTTGATGTTCTTTCTCAGTCATAGAAAAAGGGCAAGAATTGATGATATTAAAAAGACATCATCTTGTCGAAATATCCATGAATTCAGTAAGCATGCTTATTTCCATGATCTGCGCATGAGACAGAAAAAAGATCACGTTATTCGTACCTCAGACTATCCACCGGATTGGCATGGGCAGCTCTCACAATTTTTATGCACACAGTCAACAGGGCAATAAAAATCGCTGTCAAGCCCGAAACAATAAAAATCCACGGAGCAATACTCGTTCTGTACGCATAATTGTTGAGCAATCTCTCCATCAGTAAATAGGCGATTGGCCATGCCACCAGATTGGATACAAGAAGAAGAACCAGGAAATTTTTCGAGATCATCATCAAAATATTGGCGATTGAAGCTCCGAGAACTTTGCGAATGCCTATCTCTTTTGTCCGCTGCTCTGCAGTGAACGAGGCCATCCCGAAAAGCCCGAGGCAAGAGATAAAAATGGCTAAAAAGCTGAAGTACTTATAGATCTCTCCTCTTCGCTGGTCTCCGCTATACTGGCTGTTGAACACATCGTCCAAAAATCTATACTCAAAGAGATTATTGGGCGCAAATTCTGCTGCCTTATTTTTCAAATAGGCAAGACTACCAGATATATCGTCCGGCCTGATTTTGACAAAAATATAACTGTGAGAGCCGTGTCTCTGGGACAATGTAAAAATGACAGGTCCGATCTCAGTGTGGAGCGAACTGGCATGAAAATTCTTGACGATACCGATGATCTTCCCCTCATCCTCCCAACAGGAAAACATTTTCCCGATCGGTGATTCCAACCCAGTGATCCTCAAGGCTTCTTCGTTCAGAATGTAATTCTCCCGATCAGTGGCGTACTCTTCCGAAAAACTTCTGCCCTGGATAATTTTCATGCCGAGAGTTTCAAAATAATCATAGTCCACAGAAGCATCCGTCATTGTCACATAATCGTCAGGACCTTTCCCTTCCCAATAAACGGGATTGATATGTCCGATGCCGGTCGGATATCTGCGGGCCGCTGAGACGTTAATGACATTCGGATATTGTTTAATTTCATTTTTGAATGACTTGTAGGATTCTTTCAACTCCCTGTTCATCGTTAGTGCGACCACATAATCTCTGTCTAATCCGATATCTTTATTTCTTATGTAATTGAGCTGCTTGTACATGATGATCGTTCCGATGATCAATACGATCGTCGCCGTGAATTGACTGACGACCAGGATCTTTCTCAACACAAATCCCGCCGAGCCTGACTGTAACTTGCCTTTCCTTAATATATTTGCGGGCTTAAACGAAGAGAGCATAAAAGCTGGATAGCTGCCGGAAACCAAACCCGTAAAGAGAATAATCGCAACCAATAGGACAACAGTCAAAACATTGCCTGCGATGTCCAATGTCAATTGTTTGTCAGCAAGATTATTAAATGCAGGCAGAAACAGATAGACCAAACCAACCGCCACCAAAAGCGCGATCGCCGATAAAATTATCGATTCCCCGATAAATTGTCTGATGAGATCGGCCCTTTCTGCACCCACGACCTTTCTCATTCCGATCTCTTTGGCCCGGGTGTTCGACCTGGCCGTAGAGAGGTTGATGAAATTGATGCAGGCAATGATCAGGATAGCTATAGCGATTGTCAGAAAAATATAGACATAAATAATCGGGTCCGTCCCACTCAACGCATACAGATGGACTCGGGAGAGCGGCTGGATATGAAGGACAACTTTCTGATTGGTTCTTTTGTCATGTTCCATGATAAATCCGGAGATTTTCTCTGTGAAGTTCGGTATGGAAACGTTTTTTTCCAAAAGCGCGTAGGTGCTGGGTTCATAGGACCAGCTGATATGTCCCCTTTCACCCAAGAGTTCCATCGAAGCGAGAAAATCAAACTGCAAATGCGAATTGGAAGGGACATCTTTGAGGATGCCAGTCACGATCAGCTCGGTGTTGTTGTTAATCAAAAGAGATTTGCCGATCGGATCTTTGGTCCCAAAATATTTTGCAGCGGCATGCTCTGTTAAAACGATGGATTGACGGTTTTCAAACACTGTCTCCGGAGTACCGACAACGAGTGGAAATGTGAACATCTTTAAAAAGTCATCATCCACGAGCGCCCCGCTCTCGTTATAGATTTTATCTCCATATTTCATGAGCCAATTCATTTGGTAAAATCTCGATATTTGACGGACCTCCGGATATTGTTCTTTAAAAACTGCAGCCAGCGCCAAGGGATTGGCAGAAAACTTGGTATCCTGAAGCTCTGGAATTGTTCTGTAGATGTCGTCGTAGTTTGCGTGGAATTTGTCGTAACTGAGTTCATCCTGGACCCACAGGAGAATCAGGATGCAGCAGGCCATTCCGACGGCCAGGCCCATGATGTTGATGAACGAATAGACTTTGTTATTTTTGATATTTCTCCATGTGATCTTAAAATAGTTTTTAAGCATGGCAGCTCCTATGAATGTTGATAGTTTGGAATAGGTGGCAAGTGAATAGACGACCTGCCCCCAGTACCACAAGAGGGTGCGGGGCCTTCCATCTTCCTTCGCCCGCTCCTTAAATTCCTCGCCGCAATCTCCAGAAGCTGCGTGTTCCTCTTCATAACGCGTCAAATGGGAAAGCAGCTTCTGGCCCAGTTTCGGCGGATGTTGATCGGATTTTTGCATAATCCTCAGATCAATCCTCAGTTCCCAGGAAATTCAGGAATACTATCCCAGATGGCACGATGCAGATTATAAGAGGCCTGGAGGGCGCTCATGCCGGTAGATGTCAGATCATAGTAAATGCGCGGCCTTCCTCCTCTTGCGGACGATGTTGTTCCCTTTGTCTTAGTGACATAATCCTTCCGCAGAAGCTGGTCGAGAGCATTGTAAAGCGTTCCATACATCAGCCTCTTGCCTGTCATCTTTTCCGCTCTTTTCCGGATGGAAACGCCGTAAGCATCGTCCTTGAGAGCAACGATGGCGGCCATGATCATTTGCTCCAACAACGTTAGTTCTTTCATAACCCTTGATCCTGAATGAAATTTTTAATCCTTAAATACAAATCCTTAATCGAGTTTCATGTAGCATACTCACAAGGTAATACGTATATCACGTAAAATGGTTGCGAAGGCTTTGAAAATTATACAGAAAAGGCAGAGACAAGCCCCTTGTTTCATTTCTCTCTGAGATTTTGTATGCTATTTCAGGAGATTAGCTATGTCTATTTTTCCTCCAACACAGCTTCAACAAACTCATTTATCTCCGAATAACAAGAATTTAAATTCAGTATGCTGTTTCCTTCACTAATATAGGAACCGTTCCCGAACGGTCCGTTTGTAAAAAGGGGACTGTTCCTTTTTTTGCTTGTGAAATATTTCGTGATGAGTACAATAAAAACTGCGGCTTAAAGGGAGAATCCCCAATGAAATGCAGCAAATGCCTTTTCGAAAATCCTAAGGACAGTACATTCTGTAACAAATGCGGAACAAAACTGCCCGGTGTCGAAGACCTTTCTGTATCTATGACAAGAACCATAGAAACCGCAGGAGATGCTCTAGCGAGAGGGATGACCTTTGCCGGAAGATACGAGATCATCGAATCTCTAGGCGAAGGCGGTATGGGTGCGGTCTACAGGGCTTATGACAGGAAAATCAAAGAGGAAATCGCCTTAAAGGTGCTCAGACCCGAAATTGCCACAAATAAAAAAACGATCGAACGTTTCAGCAACGAAATTAGGCTCGCCCGTAAGATCACCCACAGGAATATCTGCCGGATGCACGACCTGAACGAACACGAGGGGACTCAATTCATCACCATGGAGTACGTCCCGGGCGAAGACCTGAAAAGCTTTATAAGACGGGCGGGTCACCTCCCATCCGGCAAAGCCATCAGCATCGGTAAACAAATCTGCGAAGGTTTGACTGAGGCTCATACACTAGGAGTGATCCACCGCGATCTCAAACCTCAAAATATCATGATCGACAAGAGCGGCAACGCAAAGATCATGGATTTCGGGATCGCACGCTCCCTCAAGTCCGAAGGCATAACAGGAGAAGGCGCGATCATCGGCACCCCACAATACATGTCCCCGGAACAAGTGGAGGGCAAGGACACGGATCAACGCTCGGATATCTACGCGCTGGGAGTCGTTCTCTATGAAATGCTCACAGGAAAAGTGCCTTTTGAAGGGGAGAGCACCTTCAGCATTGCTCTCAAACACAGGGATGAAATCCCTCCCCATCCCATGGAATTGAATCCTGAATTATCCCCGGAGTTAAGCACAGTTATCCTCAAATGTATGGCCAAAGAGAAGGAAAAGAGATACCAATCCGCTCAGGAGCTTCATTCAGATCTCAATGCCCTTGAGAAAGGTAAGGAGATCTCTGCGGTTGGAACAAAACCACAACCTCCTGCGTTTTTGGCTGAAGAAAAAGTGACTGAAGAGGAAAGGCCAATTTTTGTGGCCAGGGAGATCGAGCTTGAGAGGCTCAACACCTTCCTTGATAAATCAATCTCTGGTAAAGGCCAGGTCGTTTTCATCACCGGAGAGGCCGGAAGCGGAAAGACTGCTCTGATCCAGGAATTTGCGAGACAAGCCCAAGAAGCCTATCCAGACCTCATTGTCGCCAGCGGCAAATGCAATGCCCATACCGGAATCGGCGACCCTTATTCGCCGTTTATGGAGATATTGACTCTTCTGACCGGCGATGTGGAAACCCGCTGGGCCGCTGGAATGATCAAAACAGAGCATGCCAAGCGTCTCTGGAACCTGATCCCGCAAACGGTCAAAGCCATGCTTGATTTTGGCCCGGACTTGATCAACATATTCGTACCGGGCGTTCCTTTATTAGAGCGGTCTGAGACATTTGCCTCAAGACCCACCGAGTGGCAAATCCGTCTCAAAAGGCTTGTAGAACGGAAGGCGATGCTTCCCCCCGATTCATCCCTTCAGCAAAGTGACCTTTTTGAGCAGTACACCAGGATGTTGATCGCTTTAGCCCGACAACAGCCACTCCTTCTGGTGCTTGATGACCTCCAATGGATCGATTCAGGCTCTTCCAGCTTGCTCTTCCATCTCTGTCGCCGGGTGGCCGGCAATCGGATGCTGGTCGCCGGGTCTTATCGCTCCGATGAGGTCGCTTTAGGACGAGGCGACGGCCGGCATCCTCTAGAGTCCATAGTTCATGAGCTAAAACGCGATCTCGGCGATATCGAACTGGAAGTGGGGAAAACAGAAGCCCGGGAATTTGTAGATGCATACATCGACACCGAGCCCAATCACCTGGGCAGAAATTTTCGTGAGACCATTTTCAAACAGACAAAAGGCCACCCACTTTTTACAGTTGAGCTGCTGAAAGAGATGCAAAATCGAGCTCTGTTGATCAAAGACGAAGAAGGCCATTGGATCCAGGGGCCTGACCTCGATTGGAAGACACTGCCGGCACGTGTGGATGCGGTGATCGAGGAACGGATCAGCCGCTTGAGCGAGGACGAGCGGGAAACCCTGACTTTGGCCAGCGTGGAGGGAGAGGAGTTTACGGCGGAGGTCTTAGCCCGGCTTCAGAATATCGAAATCCGTAAAGTGATACGGCTGCTCAGCGGAGAGCTGGACAGACGACATCACCTTGTTGCCGCCAAAGGAATGAGGCAGTTAAAGAATCTCCATCTTTCGCTTTATCTCTTTCGGCATATCCTTTTTCAGAGATATCTCTACAACACCCTGGATGAGGTGGAAAGAGCCCATCTTCACGCGGATGTCGGACAGATCCTGGAAAATCTCTACGGAGATCAGAACGAGAACATCTCTGTTCAGCTTGCCAGGCACTTCCAGGAAGCCGGCCTTCTAGACAAAGCCATAGAATACTTGCACAAAGCGGGGAAACGGGCTGTGCATCTTTCGGCCAACGAGGAGGCCATCGTCCACTACAAGAGAGCTCTGGAGCTTCTCCAGGAACTGCCGGAGACGACGGAGCGGGTGCAAAAGGAAATCGCTCTTCAACTTGATATTGTGGTCCCGCTGGCCCTTGCAAGAAGTTATGCATCCCCGGAAATGAGTCAGGCGATTTTCAGAGCCCGGGAATTGTGCGATCAGATCAGTGAGACGCCACAATATTTTACAACGCTTATCCATCTGGCAACACATTACGCTATGGCACGGGCAGAGTACCGGACAGCGCTTGAATATCAGAAACAGATCACAAAGATTACCGAACAGACAGGAGATCCCCTGCAAAAGGCGATCTCATCTTTCAGCACGATTTGGGCACTCATAAATGTTGCAGAGTTTAACAAAACAGTCGAGCATGCCAAAGAGATGAATGCTCTGTATGATCCTGAAAAACACGGATTCCTGGCTTATGTTTTCGGATTCGACCTGGGTGTCATCAATCGATTATTCGGAGCTTGGGCCTTGTGGTTTCTTGGATATCCCGATCAGGCCCGTAAGGATTATGAATTGGCCTTGGAACATGCATACAAATTTGGCCATGCCCACACCATTGCTTTTGCTCTGGTCGGAGCTTGTGAAATGGATTGGTTTTTGGGTGACAGAGAACCCGGCCATCGACACCAGGAAGAGCTTTCCCGGATCTCCAACGAGAGAGGTTTTACTTACTGGTGGGGTCACGCTGTTTTTTACGAGGGAGAAAAAATAGCTCTGGAAGAAAAGATCGATGAGGGAATTGCCCAGATGCATCAGGGTTTGGTTATTATGAAGTCCACAGGCATCCAGACCTGTTTCACGCGCCTTTTGGCAAGATTGGCATATGTCTGTTTAAAGACCGGGAAGATCGACGAAGGATTGACCTCTATCGAAGAGGCCAGCGAGGTGAGGTGCAAGTTTGACGAAAAGTATATGGAGGCCGAACATTACCGTCTAAAAGGCGAACTCTTGCTGAGAAAAAATAGCAGTAAAGACGAAGTCATGAAGCTATTCGAGAAGGCTGTTGAAGTTTCCCAGCAGCAGCAGGCAAAGTCTTTAGAGCTCCGCGCAGTGATGAGTATGAGTCGCCTATTGCAGAAACAAGGGAAAAAACACCGGGCCCACAAACTATTGGATGAAATTTACAGTTGGTTCACCGAAGGTTTCGATACAGCCGACCTCAAAGAGGCCAAAGCCTTACTCGAAGAATTGAAAAGTTGATGACTATTCTAAAACCTTCCAGTCACTTGGTATTCCCACAGATCTGCTTGAGAAATACGCAATAACATCCTCAAAAAAAAAAGTACAGAATTATCAGTGAACTCCATTCCACAAAAAGAAACCATTCCCGCTCCAATTCCGTCTGTATAAGTGAATTCTATTAGTAAATTGAAAAATCTACAATCAGGATGGATTCAGAGTCATGATTAAAAACTACATCAAAATCGCCATAAGAAACATCATCAAACATAAGGGCTTTTCCACAATCAATATTGTTGGGTTGGCTATTGGAATCGCCTGCAGTATCCTCATTTTAGTTTTTGTGGCCCACGAATTGAGTTATGACTCATTCCATGAGAAAGCCGACAGAATTTACAGAATTGCTGTTAGAGCGTCCATCGGCGACACAAAAATCAACCAGACGTATTCCTCCTCCGAGACATTCAGGAAACTCATCGAGGATTTCCCCGAAATCGAAGTGGGCGTCAAGTTTTTAAACTTGGGTAAAACTCCTATTGTTTTGGGAGAAAAAACTTTTTTTGAATCGCAATTTTTCGCGGTCGATGCCACATTCTTCGATGTTTTTACTTTCCCTTTAATCCAGGGCGATCCAACAACAGTTTTGCAGAATCCGAATTCTATGGTCATCTCCAAAGATACCGCCCTCAAATATTTTGGGAGTACAGATGCGGTTGGCAAAATCCTGAGGGCGGATTTTTCGTATGGCCCGGGAAATGTCGATTTCGAGATCACAGGTGTTTCCGAGAACGTCCCAGCGAACTCTCACTTCCACTACGATCTTCTGGCATCATCCGCAACCTTCCCCACTTATATCAATGACACCGGCTGGACATCCAACAACTTCATCACGTATGTTGTCCTGCAAGAGGGCATCACAGCAAAATGGTTTAATGAACGATTGAAGGAATTTACAAGGAAGCACATGGGTGGTGAACAATTTGACGCCTGGGTCGCCAAAGGAAATTTCTGGGAATATTTTTTGCAGCCCCTCACCAAAATCCATTTAACCTCAGACCTGAACGGGGAATTTGAGGCCAACGGCAACGAAACATACGTCTATATATTTTCCGTGCTAAGTCTAATCATTCTGCTGATCGCCTGCATAAACTTTATGAACCTCTCCACAGCCAAATCATCCTTAAGGGCCAAAGAGGTGGGGATGAGAAAGGTCGTTGGGTCAGGCAGAAGCAGACTTGTGCTCCAATTCCTGAGCGAATCTGTTCTGTTGAGTTATATCGCACTCGCCATAGGTGTGCTGCTTGTTATAATCCTTTTGCCCTTATCCAAAAATTTAATCGGCAGACAGATTGCATTTCACTATTTTGATAATTTGAGTATTATTCTGCTATTGTTAGCGCTCGGGCTTATCGTGGGCCTCATCTCGGGTTCATACCCGGCTTTTTTCCTTTCGTCTTTCAAGCCCATCGTGGCACTCAAAGGAAACAAGACCAGCGGCAAAAGCGGCTCATGGCTGAGAAACAGTCTTGTCATAGTCCAGTTCACAATTTCCATATTTCTCATCATTGGCACACTGGTTGTCAATCAGCAGCTCAAATTCTTTCAGAATAAAAAATTGGGATTTGATAAAGAACAGGTTTTAGTTATTCAAAATCCGGGAGCCTTAGGGAATAATACTATTCCATTTAAAGAAGAGCTACGTAAATACAGCAGTATCACTAATGTGTCCGGTTCCACTACGTTGCCTGGCCAAAGTTTCAGTAATATCGGATTCGGGGCTGAGGGTGTTGATGAAAGCTTCACTCTGAACCTCTGCATTTGCGATTATGATTTTCTCGAAACATTGAAGCTGGAGTTGGCACAGGGACGATTCTTCTCCAGAGATTTCACATCCGACACGCATGCGGCCGTGCTCAACGAAAAGGCGGTGGAACTGTTGGGTTGGGAAGACCCGATCGGGAAAAAAATCAATAACTGGTCCCGAGAAAGAGGCAATTTTGTCGTTATCGGCGTGATCAAAGATTATAATTATGAATCACTCCACCAGGAAATCAGGCCCCAGGCCTTATTCTTATCCACCGGCTACTTCACAAGGGTCGAGAGCTATATATCCGTGCGTCTCAACACAGAGCATATTCCCGAAACAATAAGTCGTATCGAAGACACATGGAAAGCATTCGCCCCCCAGGTACCTTTCCAGTATTCATTCCTCGATAAAGATTACGACAATTTATACATCAATGAAAAACAGACCAAAAAGCTGTTCTCGCTGTTCTCTTTCCTCGCGATATTCATTGCCTGTCTGGGTTTGTTTGGATTGGCGTCGTTTATTGCCGATCAAAAAACCAAAGAGATCGGCATCAGGAAAGTTTTGGGAGCTTCGGTGCCAAAAATAGTCAAAAACCTGAATAAAAGCTTCTTAAAATGGGTCTTAATGGCTAACTTTATTGCCTGGCCCATTGCATGGTTTGGGATGAACAGATGGCTCGAGAATTTTCCCTATCGCATCGGCTTAGCCTGGTGGATGTTTGTATTGGCGGCTGTTCTAGCTGTGGTCATTGCATTAATCACAGTCAGTTTCCAGACGGTGAAGGCGGCCCTCAAAAACCCGATTGATTCTTTGCGGTATGAATAGAGCTGGGAGTTCGGGGGACAGCATAGTTAATTCTACAGCTTAAGGCCAGCACACGTAATTTGAAATTTCGGATACCTCCGCTCAGCCTGGATGTTTAAATCCTAAATGTTTAATGTTAGAATGTGGACCTCATTGCAAGGGAGGTAAACATGTCACTCATCCCAGCCTTTGAAATCGGAATTTGGAACGCATGGATACTTCAAGTTGTGTTTTATCTGTCCATGTTTATTCCAGACTTTTTTCTGGATAAAGAAGCAAAGAACAGAGCAAAAAGGATGAGCATGTTTGCGCTTTATAAGAAAATCGAGAAGCTTTTAGCCCTATCAACGCATGTCGTTATTATGCCCCTTGTTTTTATCTACTCCATTTTTCTTCCGCTCAAGATAGGCTCGGTATGGTTGTATGTGGGCCTTCCTATTTTTGCTGTTTCCCTTTTGATGTCCGTCACAACTCTTTTCAACATCGCCTCTTCCTCGATTGATAAACCCGTCACCAAGGGGGCTTATCGATTTTCGAGACACCCGATGTATTTCAGTGGTTTCCTGATGTTCATCAGTATTGCAATATCCTGCGCGTCCTGGGTCGTTTTTCTCTGCGGTGTCTTATGGATAGGCTTGTGGCAAATCGTGGTGCCAACAGAAGAACGGATCCTCATCGAGAAGTACGGAGATGCCTATCGCAAATATGCGGCTAGGACACCGCGATGGATAGGAATTCCAAAAAGACAACGCTAATTCCCAGTAAATGACTTTGGATGTTCTCTCACGGTCCTGTCCTTTGTTATGATTGAAATAAGCTCAGTGAACGCACTCTATATCGGTCAACTCGGGAAACTGACCCAACATTTGAGGTCCGCTAGACGAACGGACTCACTATGGATAGAACTTGAACTCCTAGAGATTCTCACTATCCAATAACATCTCTTTGTGCAAAATGACTTCACGCTGACCTTTTTCATTTTTAACGACAAGAGCAGCCTCTTTTACATTTTCATCATCGATAAGTTGCCTTAACTCGAAAATCGCATCGCCATTGAAATCTTTTCCATTACACGCAACGATTTCATCCCCAACCTTAATGCCGGCTTTATCTGAAGGCCCTCCAGTCCAAAGTCCATCAACAACGACTGTGTTGTTTTCTCCTATGCCCAGATTCAATCCAAAAGAGAAGAGATCTTTCACAAATTGGGCATCTTCATAAGGGACAAAAAGAATCTCATCGTTGGGGTAATCGATGGTTATCAAGAACTGACACAAATAGTCCTTCCCGAGCAGGGGAACAGAAAGAGGCGCCGGAAGCTCGGCAAAACAACACATCAGGTCTTGCAATTTAAGGCCACCCTGTGCAAATTGTTCGATCCTCCCGAGATAGACATCTATCGTTTTTGTACCCGGCCATTTGATCATCACACCCTTCGACCGGACCAGCGATGGGTCATTCCTCACGCCCATTCTGTCCAGATAGTCGAGAGGGAAGACCACAGAATATGGCTGACCGGTGTCAACCATCGCTTTAGCAGAGATAGTCTCATTAATCATGCAATCGATCATGGGAGCATTATTAATCCGATGGTTTGTAAACTTGAATCTATAACCGGGAGCACTTTCCTTGCTGTCTTCCTCACAGGGAGAAAGAATCATCCTCTGATTCCGATAATCGAGGGTCACTTTAAACCTTTCCAAAAGGTTAGAGCCTATAATTCCATAGAGGGGAATCCCATGCCTCTCAAACTCTTGGAAATCAAATCCCATGAAGGCAAAGATGTTGGGAATAGACACTTCCCCCATCTCCAGTGTATCCATCTTCGCCATATTCCCTCTGATTTTGAGGCCCAATTCTTCGGCGACCTTCCGGCCAATAAATGTCAAACCTCCGGTATCGAGGATAAAGTTATATGATTTGGCAGAACCATTGATCTTACCCTTAATAACAATGAGATGTTCCATAAGCTCAAAGGGGATCACCCCTTTAACCGGTAGGTTCTCGACCTGAGTAAGAGCCACAGTGTTTGTTAAGAAAGCGATAAGAAAAGTCGAGATGATTGTTTTTTTCATTAGGCCTCCTATTGTTCATCACCCACACCAAAATCATGATTCACAGAACCATAAGTATATAAACCATTCAGAGCTGCTCCAACATCGAATCGAAAGATCTGATCTCTCCCTCTTCTTATCCGCACCGGCTTATTTTTTATGGACTCAGTGAAGATAAATGGAAACTTAAGACCGATCAAAAAATCAATGATTCATTCTTTCATCTATCTTTGAATGTCCTGAATCCAGATAAAGTCAATCCCTAGCTATCCTTATCTTTTTCTTTGAGCGACCATGCGGACAAGCTCAGCCGGGGGGCCGCCCCAATCACCTAACCATACACCCTCCTCATATTTCTGAATATGAAAATCTTTGAAGTGGGAGAGAAGGGCATTGGGTGGCAACGCGTGGACATAGGCGGGGAAGGACTGTTTTTCAGTAGCAAGAACATGCTCGAAGACGAGGATGCCTCCGGGTCTAAGGGAAGCATTCAGTCGGGCTACGAAGGTCGGATCGGATACCGGCGCCCATGAGAGGATCATGACAATGAGATCCCATCGCTCGGTCCCGAAGTCGAAGTCCTGGTAGGCTGTTTTTACGGTCGTGATGGAGGTACCGGCTTTTTCGGCATTGGTAGAAGCAGCGGCCAAGCCGACACCGGAGATATCGATGGCGGTTACATCCCAGCCTTGCTGGGCCAGCCAAACGGCATTGCGGCCTTGTCCCGCCCCTACATCGAGGGCTCTTCCAGGTGTGAGGTCTTTGGTGGATTCCATCATGAAGGTACTCGGTGTGGACGTGAAGCCGTCCTTTTCAGGATCGCCGGTCAAGGGTTTGGAAAAGATACGGTCATAGATAATCTCGGTACTCTTTTCCGGATGCTCTTTGGAGAGGCGGCGGATAGTCTCGATCTGCCGTTTGATTTCGTCTTGAGACAGACCATCTTGGGTTAGTTTCTCTTCATAAATCCCGAGGGATACGTTCTCCGGATTGGTCATGATCCAAGCCGTGAAGGACGCCCAAATTTTATCGTCCTCCGTCTGATTCTGAACCATGGCCGAAGCCGGAGCCAAGAGCACAAGTATAATCCCTATGCTAACCAGATCGCGCAGAACATAAGATTGAATGTTCATGTTTCCTCCACTCTTTTTAAACGAAACAGAATTATTTTGGTTATTCAAAATGTAACGAAAATATTCAAAAATACTCAGACTTATGCAACTTACCTGGATTATTCATAAAAAAAAGCTGTTTCCCTTCATAACGTATTGATATATAATACGTTAGCAACAAAAAGAAGAGGAAACAGCCATGAAAGATTGTACCAAACAATTGCTCCTTTTTAAAGGCATTTCCAACAAAAAAATTGAAGCCGATTTTAATGGCGGTGAGGTCAGCTCCGATGCCGGTCTTCTTTTCCTCAGGGAGGTTGAAAACAGGATAGGT
>Ga0307425_1000638_pt1 | contig 21754 bp, 17 predicted proteins | sample SalMarWE160330MG_FD_202152 | JGI IMG/M metagenome (GOLD analysis project Ga0307425, IMG submission 202152) | Salt marsh sediment microbial communities from the Plum Island Ecosystem LTER, Massachusetts, United States - WE1603-30 | ecosystem: Environmental > Aquatic > Marine > Intertidal zone >...
GAACTCAGAGGAAAACTGGCACTTCCCCATGTGGGTGAACGGGTCAGAAGCAAGTTCTCCGGAACCATCTGGAAGGTGATCGAGCAAAAAGAAGTGTGGCTGGAGGAGGGTGCAAAACCGGATAATTCTCAGACTCTCTTACCGGCCATTTACATCCGATATTGGAAGGAAAACGAGAATACAGGGGCGGGCAAAGGAAAAACCCTGTCGTATCACTATACCCAAAAAGATGCGTCCTTTGATGATCACTGGGAGATTCTTTATGACTGGTAATATTACGTATCAAAAAAATCCTTTAAACCCATCATTCCATTACTCTATTATTCCAATTGGGGCGAAGCCCAAAGTCCGATATGGGTGACCATTGACGAGTGACCGGTAAACAGTGACTTGAGACGGGGCAACGAGGGAGGATATCATGACGTGCAAAGTGATTCAAACCGATCGAGCACCGGCTGCCATCGGGCCGTATTCTCAGGGGATAACCGTGGCGCCTTTGCTATTTGTGAGCGGGCAGCTCGGAATACAACCAAAAACCTGCGAGTTGGTCAGTTCTGATTTTAAGCTTCAGGCCAGGCAGGCACTGGAAAACCTTTTGCAGATCGTGTTGGCCGCAGGATATAATTTGAACCATGTCGTTGCCGTGGATGTTTTCGTAACTGATATGAACAATTTTACCGCTTTCAACGCCATTTATGCTGAATATTTTTCAGAGCACCGGCCAGCAAGGGCGGTGGTGGAGGTCAGCCGACTGCCCAAAGATGCATGTGTTGAGATAAAGTGTATCGCCTATAATCCCGGGACATCGAGTATTTGAGCGCTGTGTCCTGTCGTATTCAGAAATTGTTTAACGTTGTCCCTTGAAATAACCAAGGTGCTGGTGTTGATAAGGGGATGGAACTGAAAAGCATCCGACTTCCATAAAGCGCTGTCTATGATGAGCTCGACAGCCTTTCCGATATCATTGACAACGGCAAAAATGGAGACAGAACCGGGATCCACATCCAGGTGTTTCTTCAAGCGCTCTTGCGAGCCAAAACGTAATCTGCTGCTATTTAGTAAATCCGGTAATGCTTTCAGATTGACCCGTTTCTCACCTTTTACAATAACCAGGAAATGCCTTAAGCCTTTTGAATCGCGTAAAAAAAGACTTTTTGTTTTTGCCGCCGGGAGCGGGGGAACCAGACGATTGACATCCTCAACCGTATAAACCGGGGGATGATCGTGGCGATCATACTCGATTTGGTGGTCGTCTAAAAATTTATAAATGTCGGTCATGTCACTTTGGCTCCTTTTCCTGGGGATTCCAGGTTAAATTGATGGCACTCAATTATAAGTTCAACGCATACCTGTCAAGAATATGTTTAAATCGGCGGGCAAACCATTTGATTTCGGTGCGGCAAAGCGACAGCGTGTTTCTTTTGAAGAGCTGATTGACATGATATCCAAGATTCATCGTATCCGTTATGCATCGCCGGATCGGGTGCCCGACAAAATATTTCAGGCAGCTGCAGAAACCGGATTTTTTATTTCTCGATCAAAAGTTTCCATGGAAGGGAGGATCGAGCTGTTACAGTACTTCCAGGAGCAGAGTGTCTGTTTCGACTATCATCGATACGGCAATCTCGGTGAACGGACACTAACATATTTTTACCAATCAAAAACCTTTTAAACCATATATTGGATATGCTAATGCAAGATATTGAGATCACAAAACTTAAAAATTACGGTGATATAAGAGGAGTACTATACAACATTTCCGATTCAGATATGCAGTTTCTCGATAAGATTCAAAATATCCATTTTGGGAAAATTCATCCAAATTCAATTCGCGGGAATCATTATCATCATCAAAGCAAAGAGATGTTAATCATCGGTTATTTGGATACATGGACGTTGGCCTGGGGGAAAAAAGATTCAATTGAAATTTCAAAAAAGGAATTCACAGGGTCCGGAGCGGTATTAATCAAGGTCAATGAAGGCGTCGTACATTCCGTAAAAAATAATGGTAACGAGGATTTAGAGATTATTGCATTATCGAACAGAATGTTTTCTAAAGAAAGTTCAGATACATATTCCAAAATCCTGCTGACATAGCCAATTCGAATTTCTTATAAAGAAGTATCAATGAAAAAGAAAAACCATAAGAAAAATAAATATATAGCCGGAAATGGCCAGTACAGAATGTATTGAAAAATATTAAAAATGAATATATGTTCATTCGCCTAAATAAGAAAATCAAGCCCAAATCTCATGTCATTTCACAATCTTTTCTCCCATAATTATCAATTACTATTTGATATTTATTAGTTTTTGAATCGCGATTTTTATTGATTTTTCTTGACATTTATCAAGCCGGTTGATAGTGAATGAATATTCATTCATGATTGGATTTCATTTTTTTCATGAAATATCCGGTTCGGGGAGGTTTGTTATTACTACCAAAGAAAAAATAAACGACAAATATCATCGGATTCTCGAGGCCGCCGTCAAGGTATTTGCCGAGCAGGGCTTTTTTCAGTCAACGGTTTCGCAAATTGCAAAAGAAGCGGGGGTTGCTGATGGTACGATCTATCTTTATTTCAAAAATAAAGAAGATATCCTGGTTCAATTTTTTAGTTACAAAGCCAGACAGGTTTTCGCTCGCTTTAGAGAGGAAGTTGACGCAGCGGATACTGCTGTTGATAAACTTCGGAACTTGATTCATCGACATCTCGCGGAATTTCAGAACGACAGAAACATGGCAACGGTGTATCGGGCTGAAACACACCAGAACAGCCGCCTGGTTGAAGAACAAATAAAAGAGATGTCGAAGATGTATCTTGATATTGTCTCAGAAATTGTAGAACAGGGCCAGGAAGAAGGGGTCATCCGAAGAGATTTGTATCTGGGACTTGTGAAACGTTTTATACTGGGTGCCGTGGATGAAGTGATCAACACCTGGCTCTACACAGGTTCAAATTACGATCTCGTTACCATGGCAGATCCTCTTGTAGATCTTTTTATGAGGGGAATCGGGAATAACGATGGTCGTATCAAGAAAAGGGAGAATTAAGAAAATGGTACAATACATCGCGGATAGAAGGGATGTCGATTTTGTCCTTCACGAACAGATGCAGGTTGAAGATCTTAGTGAAACCTTACTGTTTGCTGATTTTAATAAAAAGACAGTGGATATGATTGTGTCTGAAGCACGCAATCTGGCGATTAAGGAGATTCTCCCCACTTGTGAGATGGGTGATCGGGAAGGATGCCAATTCGATAACGGCAAGGTAACCGTTCCGGAATCTTTTCAGCGGGCCTATGAACTCTTAAAAGATGGTGAGTGGATCGCCATGACTAAAGACCTCGATTGGGGTGGTCAGGGAATGCCTACAACAGTTGCTCTGGCGGCCAGTGATTACCTCATGGGCGCAAACTGTGCGTTTATGATGTATGCGGGACTCACCCACGGTGCCGGAAAACTGATTGAATCTTTTGGAACCGATAATCAAAAACGACTCTTTCTTAAAAAGATGTATTCCGGAGAATGGACCGGCACGATGCTGCTTACGGAGCCTGAGGCCGGGTCGGATGTGGGCGCCCTAACGACTTCCGCGGTGAAGAATAATGATGGGACCTATTCCATTACCGGGAACAAGATCTTTATCTCAGGAGGAGAACACAATCTATCCGAAAATATCATTCATCCGGTATTGGCCCGCATCGAGGGTGCTCCTGAAGGAACTAAGGGAATTTCACTGTTTCTTGTTCCGAAGATATGGGTCAATGACGATGGAAGTCTTGGTGAGTTCAATGACGTGGTTTGTACGGGTATTGAAGAGAAAATGGGAATTCACGGTAATTCAACTTGCTCGCTGATGCTTGGCGGTAAAGGCAAATGCAGGGGGATGCTGTTGGGCGAAGAGAACAAAGGCATGCGTGCCATGTTTTTGATGATGAATGAAGCCCGTCTGCTTGTGGGTCTCCAGGGGCTGGCCTGTGCGTCGTCTGCTTACATGTACGCCGTGGATTATGCCAGACAGCGGATACAGGGAAAAAATCTATTGCAGATGATGGATAAAGATGCGCCTTCGGTCCCCATTATTCAGCATCCTGATATACGGCGACAGTTGATGATGATGAAAGTGTATGTTGAGGGGATACGAAGCCTTTTATATTATGTCGGAATGTGTGAAGACAAGGTTAAGATTTCTGAAGATGCACAAGAAAAATTAACATACCAGGGTATCATTGACATTCTCATCCCCATTGCCAAAGGATATGTCACCGACCGGGCTTTCGATGTTTGCAGTCACGGTGTTCAGGTGTACGGCGGTTATGGGTATATTAGAGATTACCCCATGGAACAGCTGCTTCGGGATTGCCGAATCACCATGATCTATGAAGGGACAAACGGAATTCAGGCCATGGATCTTTTGGGAAGAAAACTGGGACTCAACAAAGGCAAACCGGTGATGGATCTTCTGGGAGAGATCCAAAAGTCCATCGCCATGGCAAAAGATGTCCAGAGACTGGAAGACTTTGCCGCAAAACTGGAAGGGATCGTCAATAAACTGGGAGAAGTGGCCTTTCACATGGGAACAACAGCCATGTCGCCCAACGTGTTGAGTGCCTTTGCCTTTGCCCATCCGTTTATGGAAGTCTGCGGAGATGTGGTCATGGCGTGGATGTTGCTCTGGCGAGCGGCGATTGCAGGTAAAAAACTGGAAAAAGGTGTCAAGAAAAAAGATGCCGCCTTTTACGAGGGGCAAATCAAAAGCGCTGAATTTTTCATTTATTCGATCCTCCCGATTACCTTTGGGAAAATGAAAGCCATTTTGGCCACAAACGGCGCCGTCGTGGAAATTGATGAAAAATCATTTGGGGGGTAGTTTTGAGGGGTTGTAAAAAAAATAACAGCTTTTTTTTGTATTAGCATTGGAAAAATAAAGATTCCAAAATGAATAAAAACATTACGCCATCTCAACTTAGGAAAGAGATTCGATCCGGAAACTGGACGACGACGACCAGCGGCGCCGCCACCGGTTATGTCCAGGCCAACCTGGTTATTTTATCAAGGGAAGCGGCTTTTGAGTTTTTACTTTTCTGTGTCAGAAATTCAAAACCGTGTCCGATTATAGACGTTCTTGAACCCGGTCAGGTGGAACCTGCCATTGCGCCGGGCGCGGATTTGCGAACCGATGTGCCGAAATACCGCATTTTCAGAAATGGAAAACTCGAGGATGAAGTGGGAGATGTAACGGATCTTTTTTCCACGGATATGGTCAGCTTTCTTTTAGGGTGCAGTTTTTCATTTGAGAATGCGCTTCTGGCAGCCGGAGTTCCGGTGAGGAACATCGAAGAGGGTAAAAATGTTTCCATGTATATCACCTCACGGACATGTCGGCCTGCGGGGCCCTTCAAATCCCCGCTTGTGGTTTCCATGAGACCCATGACGCCGGAACAAGCGGTCCGGGCTACACAAGTGACCACCCGGTTTCATCTCACACATGGCGCACCGGTTCATCTGGGTTCACCGCATGAACTCGAAATCAAAGACCTGAATCAGCCGGATTTCGGCGATCCTGTGGAGGTCAAGCCCGGAGAAATTCCCGTATTCTGGGCTTGTGGCGTTACATCTACACTGGCAGCGACTTCTGCCTCCCTTCCCCTTGTGATTACCCATTCTCCGGGACATATGTTTGTATCGGATCTAAAAGATGAAGATCTGACGTTGCTATAAATCCTAATCATTAAAAGCAATACCCTATTATGGACTATTTGTCTTTCCAAATGATAGAAAATAATTCCAATAATCCTACCTATTGACTTCAATCCGGACATAAAATATATTCATCAATATTATACTAAAAATAAGCGGATCGTAACCTATGACATTTATAAAACGGGCGTTTGTTCCGGAATTGGAGGTGCGAAAATGAAGTCGTATACTAGGACAATAGTAGCCATCATCGGTATGTTTGCCATCATCGGGTTTTTGGTACCCTCAGCTGCTTGGGCAGTGAAAGAGGTTAAAATCGGTGTGATCTATCCGTTGACCGGCGGTGCAGCGGCAGCCGGGCGCGAACTTCGTGCCGGTGCGGAACTGGCAGCGGAAATCGCCAATAAGGTCATGGCAGATCTTCCCATGACAATGGCCAAAAACTCTGGAATCAAAAGCCTTGGGGGAGCCAAAATCGTACTCATTTTCAAGGATCACGCGGGAAATCCTACACTGGGTGCAGATCTGGCCAAGAAATTGATTTTGGACGACAAGGTGGACGGGATACTGGGATGCTATCACAGCTCCGTAACCAAAACCGTGAGTGCGGTCTGCGAACAGTACGGCGTTCCCATGATCAACGGCTCATCCACATCGCCGGGGCTGACCCAACGCGGGTTCAAATGGTTCTGGCGAACCACGCCCCATGATAAGTGGTTCACAAAAGATTTGTTTGAGCTGCTCAAGGGGTTAACGGAAGGCAAAGTGCGCGGGGTGTCCGGGGTGTCTAAAAAAGAGCTCATGAATTTGGCGTCCGCCTGTGAAAAAACCGAGTGGGGATCTCATGTATCCGGACTGATCGAGGAACTCGCAAAGGAATATGGGTTCAAGCTGAGAAAATCTATGCTGTATGCCGCAAAGTCGGCGGATCTTTCCAGTGAGGTTCGATCCTTGAAGGCTGCCCGTCCGGATGTCATGCTTTTTGCTTCTTATACTTCGGATGCCATTCTTATGGTCAAGACGTTGAAGGCCCAAAAAGCACAGCCCAAAATCATTTGGGGCCAGGATGCTGGATTCGAAAAACCGGAGTTTCGAGAAACGCTGGGAGAAGGTATTGTGGGAATTCTCACGCGAACCGTATTTTTGCCGAAAGTCGTGGAAATCAAGAAACTGGCCGGCCAGGTGAACGCCCTCTATAAAGCCAAAACCGGTAATGACCTGGGCGGTGCTTCTGCCAGAGCGTTTACCGGTTTGCAAACATGGGTGCATGTTCTGGAAAAAGCCGGATCTGCGAAGCCGGCAGACATCCAGGCCGCGGCCAACATCATCGAAATTCCCGGTAAGGAGCTGGTGGTGCCATGGGCCGGCATCAAATTCTCCACATCCGGCGATGAATTGGGACAAAATGTACTGGGCTCCGGGCTCATCGGCCAGTATCAAAAACAAAAAGACGGGAAAGTCGGTTTAGAGATTGTCTATCCTTTTAATGTGTCGTCTGCGGACATGATTTATCCCTTCCCTAAATGGTAAAACTTTCTATCCCTGCCTTTTCCCTTAGGAAGGGGCAGGGTTTTATTTATGTGTCATCTCCAATCTTCCAACTCATCGGCAAAAGCGTAATTTTTTTAACATCTGGTCGAGGAACAGACCATGGATATTTTAATCGGATCTCTGGTTGCAGGTATTCTCATCGGCATGATACTGGCATTGGTGGCGCTGGGCCTGACCATTATATTCGGGGTCATGGACATCGTCAATTTTGCCCATGGCGAGTTCCTCATGATCGGAATGTATACCGGTTTATTGACCGCTAAGGCGACGGGGATGGATCCTTTGTTCACGCTTCCTGTATCCGCACTGGTAGGATTCCTATTGGGCGTCGTCTGTTACTATGCTTTTATCAGGTTTCTGATGAGAGGTCCGATGGTGGCCCAATTGCTTGGAACATTCGGCCTCATGCTTTTTCTGAGAAATCTGGCACTTTTAATCTTTGGCTCCGAAGATCGAGCCCTGCATCACGGAGTTTTGGTCGGAAAAAGTTTTGAAATGGGGATGGGGGTGATTATCCCGGCCACCAAAATGGCGGCTGCCGTGTTGTCTGTTGTGGCCTTTCTGGCCATATGGCTGCTCATGAACCGGACAAAAATTGGAAAAGCATTGACCGCCACGGCATTAAACGCGCAGGGGGCTCGATACATGGGCATTCCCACCGAGAAGATGAATGCACTGGCGTGGGGTATTGGCGGTGCATCGGTTACCGTTGCCGGAGCACTTCTGGTTAATTTCTGGTCGGTCAACCCGTTTGTGGGCATTTTGTTTACCATGATTGCCTTTGCCATTGTGGCGCTAGGAGGATTTGGCAGTGTGCCGGGAGCCTTTTTCGCCGGTCTTGTGGTCGGTATGATAACAGAAATTCCGGGGATTTGGGATTTTTTATCATATACACTGAATTGGGACTGGATGATGGATGTTCCCATGACTTCTTTTAAATACACAGGGGTTTACCTAGCCTATTTTATCATCATGGTGCTGCGTCCCAGAGGATTGTTTGGATGGAAAAACTAAGAAGTGCGTTTGATTTTTCAGATTTTCCCCCCTTGGATCTCTCCATTGCCGGAATCGTTGGAGTGTTTTTGCTGGTATTTCCCATATTCCCTCACTCAGCCTTCGCCATGGCCACTATGATTCAGTTTTTGATGTTTTCCCTTTACGGAATGGGGTGGAATACCATCGGTGGATACGGCGGTCAGGTGGATTTAGGAAAGGCTCAGTACGTGGGTATCGGGGCATATACCACGGCTGTGTTGCTGATCCGATGGGACATCCCATTCTGGTTCTCCATGCCTCTGGGGGTTTGTTTTGCCGTGATTTGGTCTTTTATTATCGGCTATCCCTTGTTTCGATTAAAGGGACATTATTTTGCCATTGCCACCATTGCCACATCGCTGGTGCTCATGGATCTTTTTGGGGTCTGGGAATTTGTCGGCGCTTCACGGGGACTGGAGATCTCCCCTATTAAATATCATCCTCCCGACTTTTGGCGTCTGATTTTCAAAGAAGATATTTATTATTATTATGTGATCTTAGGTTTTTTCTTTCTGGGTATTTTATATGTTAACGGATTCAGAAAATCGTGTCTGGGATTTCAACTTCGGTCTATCAAAGACAACGAAGATGTCGCACGTTCCCTTGGAATTAATGTTCACTGGGCAAAGATCAAGACATATGCCATCGCAACCGCATTTGTGAGTATGGTGGGGTCTTTCCATGCGTGTTATATTAAAAATATCGAACCGGAAGATACCATGAGCCTGGATATCTCCATTCTCATTGCCCTGATGGCCATGCTCGGCGGGGCCGGCTCATTGTGGGGACCCATCATCGGTGCGGCGGTTCTGATACCGTTGAAGAGCTATCTTAAGGAATGGCTGGGCGCAGCCGCCGGTCTTGCAGGAATCGATTTGATTATCTATGCGGTAATTATTATGCTGATTTCTGCATTGGAGCCCCGAGGCATTTGGGGGATTGTTGAGAAAGTTCGACGGAGAAGACAACGATAATGACCCTGTTGGACGTACAGCATTTGACAAAAAACTTTGGCGGCCTGAGTGCCAACCAGGATATCTCGTTTGCCTTACAAAGAGGAGAGCTGGTGGGGCTTATTGGACCGAACGGGGCAGGCAAAACCACGCTTTTCAACTGTATCTCGGGGCTTCATGCAATCAGTTCGGGTAAGGTTGTTTTTGATGGAGAAGATATTACGGCTCTTAAAGCTCACGAAACAGCCAGACGGGGACTGGCAAGAACATTTCAGATCTATTCCGCTTCCGGAGACCTGAATGTGGAAGAGAATGTAATGGTGGGTTGTTTTATGCGTACACGATCGACGGCAAAGGCCAAAGCCAGGGCGCGAGAGATCCTTCTTGAACTAAATCTGAGCGATCTTGGCAATGCGCTGGTCAGTGAACTTCCGGTATCTGCTCAAAAGCGGGTGACCATGGCCACCGCCCTTGGGTCAGGCCCTAAATTACTGCTTCTCGATGAGGTAGCGGCGGGTTTGAATCCGAATGAGATCGAAGAGATCATGATAAATATACGGCATATTCACGATGATCTCGGCGTTACCGTCATGCTCATTGAGCATGTGATGGAACTGGTAATGAATGTAAGTGATCGAGTGATGGTTCTGGACTATGGGCGAAAGATCGCCGATGGAGATCCGAAGCGCGTTGCCAAAGATGCCAATGTCATCAAGGCCTATCTGGGAGAACGTTTTGTCCGCGAGCATGGAGAGGTGTTGACGTAAGTATGGCTGAACATATTCTGGAAATCCAGAACATTAGGGTGCGCTATGCCGGTCTTCCGGTGATCCATGGACTTTCCATGAACGTGGATAAAGGAGAGACCGTTTGCGTGCTGGGGTCCAACGGCGCTGGAAAATCAACGCTGCTAAGGGCGATCATGGCGACCCAGCGGACCTTTGAGGGCAAAATTTTCTTCAAGGGTAATGAGATTCATCGGTTGCAGACCGAGGATATTGTAAAACTCGGTATTATCTATGTCCCTGAAGAAAAAATGCTGTTCGGTCCGATCACCGTAGAAGAGAATCTTATTTTAGGTGCGTATGTTTTAGAGGATAAACGTCAGATTCAACACAACCTTGACTTTGTTTATACCCTTTTCCCGCGCTTGAAAGAGCGTAGAGACCAGGCGGCATCGACCCTGTCCGGGGGAGAACAGCAGATGGTTGCCATTGGTCGGGGTTTGATGTCGAATCCGGAGATTTTAATGCTTGATGAACCTTCTTTGGGGCTGGCGCCGATACTGGTTGATGAGGTTCTGGATACGGTAGGCCGCCTTAAAAAAGAGGGAATGACTATTCTTTTGGTTGAACAGAATGTTCGGGAGGCGCTTGGGCTTGCCGACCGTGGATATGTTTTGCAGACGGGAAGGATTGTAGCGGAGGGTTCGGGAAGGGAACTTCTTGACAGCGACTTGTTCCGTTCGGCATTCTTAGGAATTTAAAACTATCGCTTCAGATAGAATTAAATTTTTTCCTGAAAGAACTCGTGGATAAGGGCTCGTAATGAAAAAACCGGTCTTATTTTTTGATATAAGTAAGTGGTTTAAGACAATACGTTAGCACAATCTCGAATCGATGAGGGTTTTTTCATAACGATCCCTAATCCACTCAAACAGCTTCCAGCAAAAAATTTAACTCTATCTGAAGCTCCTTCTATTTGGGCGTAGCTGAAAGTGACGGCCAATGACCAAAGTTCAAAGCTCAATGCCTAATGGCAAATAACCAACAACCAGTAACAAATGACAGATTATCAATGATCAATCATAGATCATAAATGACCATTCGGAGGAATCGATGATTATCGGTGTGGATACAGGCGGAACATTTACCGATTTTGTTTACAAAGACGGCGATCGATGGGGGGTTTACAAGGTGCTTTCAACCCCCTCAAATCCGGCACAGGCTGTTCTGGAAGGGCTGAAGTATCTGTCCGAGGGACAGAAAAAACAGATCGTACACGGTTCTACGGTGGCCACCAATGCCATTCTTGAAAGACATGGCGCCAGAACTGCGCTGATCACCAACAAAGGGTTTGAAGACATCATCGAAATCGGACGCCAAAACCGGACTCGACTCTATGATCTGGCATACCGAAAGGAACCTCATATTATTCCTTCAGAATTAAGATTCGGTCTTCAAGGCAGAATTCTTCAAACCGGTGAAGAGCTTAGCCCATTGGATATGGAAACAGCCAAAGATATTGCTTTGCATCTCAAGGAGCTTGATATTGAATCCGTGGCCGTGTGCTTCCTTTTTTCCTATGTGAATCCTGATCATGAAAAGAAAGTTAAAGAATTGCTCGAACCTTCCGGCTTACAAATATCCTTGTCCCATGAGATCCTTGCTGAATTCAGAGAATTTGAAAGAACGTCCACAACAGTAATCAATGCCTATGTTTCTCCTAAAATGCAGCGTTATATCGGGCACCTGACAGACAGTCTGGACGAAGGGGACACTCTGGGAATTATGCAGTCCAACGGTGGCAGCATTTCGGTCGAGACGGCCATGAGGGAATCGGTGAGAACCATTCTTTCCGGACCTGCCGGAGGAGCAGTGGGGGCCTACGAAATCGGCAAGATGGCCGGGTACACCAAACTGATCACCTTTGATATGGGAGGCACATCAACGGATGTTTCATTGATTGATAACGATCTGTCATTGACATTCGAATCCAGCATTTCCGGTTATCCTGTCAAGGTACCGATGATCGACATCCATACGGTGGGTGCCGGTGGCGGTTCCATTGCGAGGCTGGATGAAGCGGGGGCCCTTAAGGTCGGTCCCGAGAGTGCCGGTGCCGATCCCGGGCCCATCTGTTACGGCAAAGGAGACAGCATCACCGTCACAGATGCCAATCTTTATCTGGGAAGACTGATTCCAGAGCATTTTCTCGGTGGCGGGATGATTTTGAAAGATGATAACCTGCCGTCGTATTTTGAGAACATGGCCCAAAAAGTACGGTTGTCTTCCCTGGAACTCGCTGAAGGCATCCTGGACGTAGCCAACACGGCCATGGAGCGGGCTATACGTGTCATTTCAGTGGAAAGGGGATACGATCCCAGGGAATTTACACTTTTTTCCTTTGGCGGCGCCGGCGGAATGCATGCGGCATTTTTGGCCCGCCTCTTGAGTATACCCAAAGTGCTGCTTCCTCGGAATCCGGGCATCCTCTCTGCCATCGGAATGATCATGGCCGATGTCATTAAGGATTACTCATTGACCATCATGCGAAATCAAGAGAATGTAACCTCAACGTTCTTATCCGATCATTTCATGGAAATAGAGGAACGAGGGCGGGAAGATCTCGGGTCCGAAGGAATTTCCGACGACGGTATCGTACTCGAAAAATATTTCGACATGAGATATGAAGGCCAGTCTTATGAAATTATCGTCCCGTTTGATGATGATTATATTGAAAGGTTCCATGCGCTCCATGAGAAAACATACGGATACAGAAATGAAGATAAAATTATCGAAATTGTGAATATTCGTCTTCGGGCACGAGGGGTGCCGGAAAAACCACGTTTTCAAAAGTCGGAGAGAATGGTAAAAAGGCCGCCTTCTGATGCCTTTTTAGGAGAAAAGGAAGTCGTATTCGATGGAAACCGAATGCCGACAAAAATCGTTGTCAGAGATAATCTGAGAAGCGGAAACCGAATCGAGGGACCGGCGATTATGGTGGAATATTCTTCAACCATTGTCATTCCGCCGTTTGCTTCGGCGTTTGTAGATGAATACGGCAATATTGTCATGGAAATCATTTAATAGCAGGGGAACATATGCAAACCAATCCAATCCTTTTGGAAGTTTTTAAAAATCGATTTGCTTCCATCTCGGAAGAGATGGGGGTCACTCTGACCCGGACCGCCTTTTCTCCCAATATAAAGGAAAGACGGGATCTGTCCTGCGCCTTGTTTGATCACACCGGAGATATGATCGCCCAGGCAGCTCATATCCCTGTGCACCTGGGGTCCATGCCCATGTCGGTCAAAGCAGCCATTGAGAGTGTAACATGGGAAAAAGGGGATATGGTCATTCTGAACGATCCATTTAAAGGGGGAACCCATCTGCCTGATATTACGCTGGTATCGGCTGTTTTTGCACAAAGCGGAAACCCTGTTTTTTTCGTTGCCAACAGGGCGCATCATGCGGATGTGGGAGGGATGACGCCCGGGTCCATGCCCCTTTCCACCTCAATTTTTCAAGAGGGCATTATTATCCCGGCGCTGAAGTTGGTTGAGAAAGGCGCCATCGATAAGAAGATCATGGGCTTTTTGTTAAACAATGTCAGAACTCCGGTGGAGCGTGAAGGAGACTTTGCGGCTCAGATGATGGCCAATATTACGGGTGTGCGAAGAACTGAAGAACTCATTGAAAAGTACGGGCTTGAAGATACCCTGTTTTATGCCGGCGCCCTAATTGATTATGCCGAACAGTTGACGCGAAAAACCATTCAGGAAATTCCGGACGGCATTTATACGTTTGAGGACTTTATGGACGACGATGGTATTTCGGATCACAACATCAAGCTTCAGGTTAAAATTACGATTTTCAATGATACGGCAACCCTTGATTTTAACGGATGTGACCTTCAGGTTCACGGGAGTATCAATGCGGTGTATGCCATCACCCTTTCGGCGGTTCTTTATGTTTTTAGGTCACTGGTTTCAACAGATATTCCCACCAATGCAGGATGCATGAGGCCGATCAATGTTCTGACCCGTAAAGGAACCATCGTGGACGCCCGTTTCCCGGCGGCCGTGGCCGGAGGAAACGTGGAATTGTCCCAGCGGATCGTAGACGTGGTGTTGGGAGCCCTTTCTCATGCCCTTCCGGAAAAGATCCCTGCTGCCAGTCAGGGAACCATGAATAACGTGACCATCGGTGGTGTCGATTTCCGGAATAACCGTCCTTTTGCATATTACGAAACCATTGCCGGCGGGCTCGGCGCATCTTTAAAATGTGATGGAGAAAGTGCGGTTCATTGTCACATGACCAACACCTTGAATACGCCTGTGGAGGCGCTGGAATACAGTTATCCATTTATAGTGAACGAGTATTCCATACGTCGCGGAACTGGCGGAAACGGTAGACACAAAGGCGGGGACGGTATTGTTCGCGAAATTGAATTACTTTCAGATGCACAAGTGACGGTTCTGTCTGAAAGGAGAAAGATCCCCCCGTACGGACTTTCTGGGGGAAAACCGGGTGATGTGGGGAAAAACATTATTTTCAGAAAAAAACTCCAGGAGCATAAAGGTGGTAAATTCTCAGTATCCTTAAACAAAGGAGACCGCCTTCGTATCGAGACTCCCGGAGGCGGCGGGTACGGCACTCCGGAATAGAGCTGAATCCCGAAGCCGATTGAGCCGAGTTTTGGCATCATAAAATCGTTAAACGATTTTATTCTGAAACGTTTCTTTTGTTAAAAACGTGCAGATCAGGGATAAAACAGCAGCCCCAAGAAGAATAAAAATGAGTATGGAGTAAGCCTCAATGGAATATCCGCCGGTATCGGATTTCGGATACGTATCCAACACCCGGCCTAAAAGGGGCATAAAAATGGCACCGCCTAAAAATGGAAAAAGATTTACCATTCCGGTTGAAGTGCCGGCAATTTCCACGGGAAAGAGCTCTTTAATGATGGTAAATCCAAAGATAACCACTGATGAAGCACAAATTGAAAAAACAAAAAAGAAAATATACAAAGCGATCCAGGGAAGGCCGTCCGGATAAATGCTTAGAAAGGCGAGTTCTATAACCAGCACCAAATTACACAGGATAAACGGCTTTTTTCGGCTTTTCATTAACTTGTCCGATATAAAGCCTAAAGGAGGGCTTCCGATAATCATACCCCATGCAATCATACTGAGCACCGTGCCGGCCTGGGCCCGGGTCATGCCGTAAACATCCCTCAGATAAGGCCCGCCCCACAGTGCTCCAAAACCGAAAAATATACCGCAATCAAAGAAAAACCATATGGCAACCGGCCAGAAGTATTTTTCGGAAATGACGCGGCGAACCCCCTGGAGCAGAGGGATCTGCTTTACCGGTTCAAAGACTTTCCCTTTTTCCCTGCCGAGTTCTTCGATAGAAGGCCAGCCTTTATCTTCGGGGCGGTCCCTGACAACAAACCATACCAGGACTACGATGATAAAGGTGCAGCAGCCAATAAGTTCAAAAGAGATGCGCCATCCGAAAAACAAGGTCATTACGGCAAGAAGCCACGTCGCTGCCAGAACCCCCATTCCGCCAACTGCATTTAGAATACCGGCCATGAAGGCAAATTCGTGAGGATGAAACCATCGGGATAGGATTTTCATGGTGGGAATGAAGACCATGGAAACACCGAGTCCCACCAGAACCCTTCCAAGAAAGGCTATTTTTATGGTCGGTGCAAATCCAAATAGAATACTTCCTGCAGAAGCGATGATTAAAAAGAATGTGACGGATTTTCTAGGCCCCAATGAATCCGACAGAAGACCGGCAGGAAATTGCATAAAAGCATAGCAGTAAAAATATATTGATCCCAGTAAGCCCATGACACTGGCTGTTGTTTTAAAATCTTTTATTAAATCGTTAGCGACAACAGAAAGCGAAAGGCGGTGGAAGTAAACGAAAAAATAGGCCAACGCCAGCGCAATAAAAATCAGCCACCTGAATCGCATGATCTTTCCTGCAACATTTTCAGTCATTCATTATCTCCATAAGAATCAAATTCTTTATTGTGTGAGAAGAGTGGCATCGCCGGAATATCGAAACCCGGTAGAGACGGGTGTGGTGGAAAAGGGACGATACAGAATTTTATTTCGTCATAAAAAACCTGGTCCTCTCCCGCAATGCGGGATCTTCGATGGGCCATGCTTGTCCCGCATCGCGGGAGTCAGAGTTCTCTGGCTCTGCATTAAGAATTGCTGCAAGAGTTTGAATTGAACTAAAGTTAAAAAAGGTTGTGCCCGTCGGCCCGTTATGCCGGTTTGCCTGCAATTTAATACCGGGCAACTGGCTAACCGGTTAACCGGATAACCAGAGAAAGGCACTTTTAATTTTCTGGATTTTAACTAAAGCCTGGTCCTCTGGGCCAAAATTCTTTTCTATAGACCGATTTATTCTGTTTTTCGTTGCTTCGCCATTTCTTCTGCTCGGAGGTTCTTTTTTAAAATTTTGCCGACATTTGTTTTAGGAAGTTCATTTCTGAATTCAATTTCGGTTGGAAGTTTAAATGTAGCCATTTTGCCTTTGCAATATTCGATCAGTTCTTCCTGTGTAGCGGTTACGCCTTCTTTAAGCGAAACAAACACCTTGACGGATTCACCTCGACTTGGGTGGGGGATGCCGATGGCTGCGGCTTCCTGAACCTTGGGATTTTCATAAAAGACTTCTTCAATATCACGCGGATATACATTCAAACCACCGGATAAGATCATATCCTTTTTTCTGTCAACAATATAAAAATATCCTTCTTCATCCATTTTGCCGATATCACCTGTGTGAAGCCAGCCATCCGTAAGTGTGCTGGCTGTTTCTTCAGGCCTGTTCCAATAACCTTTCATGACTTGTGGGCCTTTAACAAGAATTTCACCCGATTCCCCCACAGGAACATCTGTATCGCCGTCATTGAGGTCAACGATACGGCAATTCGTGTCGGAAATAGGGATCCCGATACTTCCGACTTTACGTTTCCCTCCGGAAAAGGGATTTACGTGGGTAACCGGTGAGGATTCCGTCAATCCGTATCCTTCAACGATGACCGCACCGGTTTTGTTTTCAAAATCTCTGATCACTTCCAACGGCAGAGGGGCACTGCCTGAAAAACATCCTTTGATTGACGTCAGGTCAATATGGTCGATGTGTGGATGATTCAGTATTCCGATATACATGGTGGGGACCAGGGGCACGAAGGTGGGTTTGAATTTCCGAATGGCTTGAATCAGGGGTTCCGGTTGGGGCTTTGGAACAAGAATGTCTCCCCACCCCAAATAAATGGCCAGATTCATTGCGGTGGTCAGACCAAACACATGAAAAAAGGGAAGTGCTCCCAGCATAATTTCATCGCTGTCGAAGGCGGGGAACCATGCACCAACTTGTTGAACTTGTTTGCTCAGATTGCCGTGTGTCAGCATAACGCCTTTTGAAACACCGGTGGTTCCCCCGGTATACTGATACATGGCCACGTCATCAAACGAAAGCTCAACCTCGGGAGGATTTGGAAAACTTTTTGTCAGAACATCTTTCCATTTGTACACATTTGCAGATGATTTAACATCTGCCGCAAGTTTTTTTTTCTTGGCCACTATCGGAAACAACAGGTTCTTTGGAAAAGGAAGATAATCGCCGATAGAGGTATATATAATCTGCTTTATCTTTGTTTTGGTCCTTACATCGATCATTCGGTTTCCGAGCAGATCTATGGTTATCAGTGCTTTTGAACCGGAATCATTAAATTGATGTATAAGCTCACGGTCTGAATACAATGGGTTGTTCATTACCGCGATGCCGCCGATCTTTAATATGGCATAATAGGCCGCAACACAGGGGATGAGGTTGGGCAAAAGGATGGCAACGCTGTCACCCTCATTGATGCCAAAGGAATGCAAGGCTGCGGCAAAACGGTTGACCATATCATTGAGTTCGCGATAGGTCACCTTGTATCCTTCAAATAAAAGGGCCATCTTATTCGGAAATTTAGCGGCCGTCCTTTCCAGAATTTTCGGGAGGCATATGTCTTCGAAGTTGAATTTATCAGGTACCCCTTTTTCATAACTCTTTAACCAGCATTTATCTTCATATCTGATCCCTGTTGTCATTGGCCCTCCTTTATGCGCTTAGGTACAAATATTGTTTTTTTTACGGCAAAAGAAAAGTACTGGTGAAAACACTCTATTTTGAATAAGTGAAGATTTAAGATCTAATAATTTTTGACCATTTAAGCACGCCAATTCCAATTTTCTTGTTTATATTTGTTAGGATGAAAATGAATATTTGTCAAGAAAGCTTGTAATTTATGCAATATTAGTATACCAAAATAGACTTGAAATCGAATGAAAAATTGAACTTTTTCTTGACAGTTTAAAAAACCATCTGTTAAAAAATGAATGAGCATTCATTCATTGTTGGGATTAAGGGGTAGAAAATTAAAAAATGGAAGCAACATTGATATCTCCGGCAAAGGCCTTCGTTTTCGGGTTTCCCACCGTCATTTTCTCATTGATCATACCGTTGGTTGGTGTGGCGATATTTACCTACATCATTGCCCTTCGATTAAAACCGATGGTTAAAGCATCTCCTGACCCGCGGCTTGACCGTCTATTTGCCCGATTTCTGAAAATGTTGAAATATGCCGTCGGGCAGTACCGGCATCCCAGGTATCCGGATGCAGGGATCATCCATATCGCGCTCTTTTCAGGTTTTGTCATCCTTTCTCTTCGATCCATAACCCTTGTGCTGCTCGGAATTTCAGATGGCTATGTGTTGCCGGGGATGAGCGGCATGGTCGGCCAGGTTTACATGGTAATCAAGGATATTGCCGGAACACTAATTCTGGCAGCTTGTTTGGCTGCATTGTATCGCCGGATCATCATTAAACCCAAAAGATACGCGGTTCCCTCGAAATACGGAAAGGAGCATACCTGGGAAGCCGTGCTGGTGTTATTGCTGATTACAGGACTGGTCATCTGTGATATGCTTTTTGAAGGAAGCGAGTTTGCAGCTCGAATTCAAAATGGATCAAGGCCGGAGATTCTGGCGCCGTTGACCGGAACATGGATGGCAACGCATATGTTAAGACTCTTTCCAATGGACATGCTGCAACATCTGCATCTGGGTGCATATTTTTCACATGAGCTGATATTCTTCTTTTTCCTTTGTTTTTTACCCATGGGAAAGCATTTTCATGTGATTACGTCTTTGCCGAATGTGTTTTTAATGAAACTTGATAAAGGTGCGGTAAAACCGGTTAAATGGGGAGTTGAGGAAGACGCACTGGATGACCTTGAATCGTTCGGGGTCAAGAAATATGAAGATTTTACCTGGAAACACATGCTCGATTTTTATTCCTGTGTCGATTGCGGGAGATGTTCGGACAACTGTCCGGCCAATGCCGTGGGGCGGCCGCTTTCTCCGAGATTCATCTCCATTAAATGCCGCAACTATTCATTCAACAAATATCCGCTCAAAGGTGAATCTGTGGATGTGAGTCCCTTTATCGGCAAAGTTCTGGAAGAAGATGAAATCTGGTCGTGCACCACCTGCGGCGCCTGTGAACAGGAGTGTCCGGTTTTTATCGAATATATCGACAAGATTGTTGATGTCAGAAGGGGATTGGTGGATGACGGCATGGTACCCCAGTCCTTGCAAAAACCCTTGGGAGCCCTTGAAAAACGGGGTAACCCCTACGGCAAGATGGAAAAAAAGCGTGGGGACTGGACCAAGGAGTTGCCTGAAGATCTCAACATAAAGATTCTGGGGAAAAAAGAGACCGCAGACACCCTTTATTTTGTTGACAGCATTACTTCGTATGATGATCGGATACAGGACATCGGCCGGGCTGCAGCAAGGGTTCTTACTGCTGCCAATATCGATTTCGGAATTCTGGGACCGGCGGAAAGAGACAGCGGTCACGAGGTCAGAAGATTCGGCGAGGAGATGCTCTTTTTGGATCTAAGGGATCGAAATTCAGAAGCCATCAATAATGCCATTGTGAATCGTATTGTTACAGCAGATCCTCATGCCTATAATGCGTTGAAACATGATTATAAGGACATCCCGCCGGTGGAACACATCAGCAGCACCTTTTTGAAAGGAATCAAATACGGTAATATACTATTAAAACATGTTGAGAACTCGGACAAAATCTATACTTATCACGATCCGTGTTATCTAGGCCGGCACAATAACCTTTATAATGATCCGCGAGAGGTCATCGATTCGATTCCCGGAATCCGGCGGGTTGAGATGACCAAAAACTGCAAAGACCGCTCGTTTTGTTGTGGTGGCGGCGGGCTGATGCTGTTTTACGAACCCATCGAGGAAAAACGGATGGGGCAGGTCAGAGTTGAAATGGCGAAAGTCGCCGGAGCGAACGTCATCGTTACCGCCTGTCCATTTTGCATGGTCAATATAGAAGATGCCATCAAAACTAGCGGCCTGGAAGGGGAGATGGAAGCCATAGATCTGGTGGAGCTGATTGATCAGCATATAATTAATGATTGATGATTGACGATTGAATTTTGGGAGGAAGACTATGGAAATTTTAGTGTGCGTCAAGCGGGTTCCGGACACCTCGGAAAATGAGATCGAGGTCAACAGAGACGGTACGGATATCAACCGGGATGATTTGGTATATTCAGTCAACGAATGGGACAATTATGCTGTTGAAGAAGCCATTCAGATTCGAGACAAGGTCGGCGGCAGCATTACCGTAGTTACAGTTGGCGAAGAGGAAGATGAGGAGGTCGTTCGAAGAGAAATGGCTATGGGCGCTGATAACGGCATGCTACTTTCAGACGATGCGTTTAATGGATCGGATGGAAAAGGGATTGCCGCCGCTTTAAAAGCAGCGGTTGAAAAGGGGAATTATGACCTGATTTTGACGGGTGCCCAGGCAGATGACGGGGCAGGCCAGGTGGGCGGCATGCTGGCCGCCATGCTCGACTGGCCCTATGCGTCTCTGGTCAATCTTTTAGAAGTTATCGATGACAAAAAAATTAAAGTTGGCCGCGAAATTGCCGGCGGAAACCAGGAAATGAATGAAATCGATCTTCCTTGTGTGCTTTCCATTCAGACCGGCATCAATGAGCCGCGATATGTGGGTATTCGCGGAATCCGAAAGGTGGCCTCACTTGAAATACCGGTTCAAACCGCCGGTGATCTCGGGCTTGCCGGGGACACCGTGGGAGAATCCGGAGCTCGGGTAAAACGGCTTGATTATTTTGTTCCTGAATTGGGTGGGGGTGCTGACATTCTGGAAGGAAGCACCGATGAAATCATTGACAAACTCCTCGAACTTTTAAAAGCCAAAGGAGGGATAAAATAATGACGCAACAAATTTTCACATACATTATACATAAGAATGGTGTTGTAGACGATACAGCCCTTGAAATGATCACCGCGGCCGGGAAACTCGATACAGATGCTTCGGTTACGGCAGTGATTGCAGGCTCCGGCGCTGAACTCGATGGGGCGTGCAAGGATGTTGCATCTTCTTTTGCCGAGGTCTGGAAGATCGATCATGAAGCTTTGACCCATATTAACGCTGAAGCGATCCGGCCGATGCTGACCCGCATTTTGCCAAAGCAAGGGATCGTTCTAATTCCCCACGAACATTTTGGTATGGATCTGGCGCCAGGCCTGTCCGTAAAGCTCGACGCGGCATATCTTGCGGATGCAATCGATTTTGAAGGCATCGAAGACGGCAAACTTAAGGCTGTTCGTGAAGAATATTTAGGTCAGGTCAGCACTCATGTTCT
>Ga0307425_1000640_pt1 | contig 21726 bp, 17 predicted proteins | sample SalMarWE160330MG_FD_202152 | JGI IMG/M metagenome (GOLD analysis project Ga0307425, IMG submission 202152) | Salt marsh sediment microbial communities from the Plum Island Ecosystem LTER, Massachusetts, United States - WE1603-30 | ecosystem: Environmental > Aquatic > Marine > Intertidal zone >...
CATATGTTTGTCGGGGTCACTGACGCGGAATATTGCGTTTGTGGCCCGTTCTATATACAGACGCAGATTACAGCCTAATCCATTGTGATAGGCTTTCGGTTTATTTATAGCGTTTTCTTACGCATAAAGGGGCTCTTTTAGAAGGGCCGGAAAGGAGAAAGAGCCGATGGCCAAGGTAAAAGTCGCTGTCGTAGGGCTTGGATTTGGTGCCGAATTCATCCCCATTTATCAAAGACACCCCGACGCCGAGTGTTACGCTATTTGCCAGAGGAACGAGGCTCACCTCAATGAAATAGGCGACCAGTTTGGCATCGAAAGGCGCTTCACAAAATTCGAAGACCTTTTGGGCATTGACGAGCTGGACGCAATCCATGTTGTCTCACCTATTGCCGATCATGCCTGGATGTCGCTGGAATCGCTCAAGGCGGGCAAGCACACATGCTGCACTGTCCCGATGGCTACGACCCAAGAGGACTGTCTTGCTATTGTTAAAGCGCGAGACAAATCCGGCAAAGTTTATATGATGATGGAAACCGCCGTATACAGCCGGGAGTTTCTCTATGCACAGGAACTAGTCGAGTCGGGCAAGTTAGGCAAGATACAATTCCTTCGCGGCTCACATCAGCAGAACATGGGCCTGCCGGGCTGGCCGGATTATTGGTACGGTTTTCCGCCGATGCATTATGCAACTCATGCCGTAAGTCCGCTGTTGTGCCTTGCGAAGAAGCGCGCCGAATCTGTCGTCTGTCACGGCTCGGGCCGGATTCAGGAAGATTATATTAAGAAGTACAATTCACCTTTCGCGGCAGAAACCGCTCTTATCAAACTTGCCGACTCCGACCTTGCCTGCGAGGTGACCAGATCATTGTTTAATACGATCAGGCAATACAGGGAGAGTTTCGACGTTTACGGCACAGAGCTTTCATTCGAATGGGAGCAAACCGCCGGCGAAGGCCCGGTTATTTATTCCGGCTATGAGGATGCCGAGAGAATAGAGATTCCCGACTACGGGCACCGGCTGCCGAAGGAAATCGCTCCCTTCACGGGGCACGGCGTCTATGACGAAGAGCATGAGCATACGTCTTTCATACAGGGCAGCGGGCACGGCGGCTCTCATCCGCATCTGACGCACGAGTTTGTTCGCGCGATTGTTGAAGACAGGAAATCCGCCGTCGATGCGGGCACCGCGGCGAACTGGACTGTGACGGGAATCTGCGCCCACGAATCGGCGATGAACAACGGCAAGAGGATTCAAATCCCGCGGACTGATTAGATGCTTTTTCGCTGCGGACAAATTTCTCGGAAACCCGTTAAAAAACTGGTTGACTCGAAGCGCAACTGTTATATTTACAGTGGAGAATCCGGTAGCGTGCCGGTGGTATATATATTCGAGGTAGTTTATTAAGGAGAACATATTATGAGTAATGGAGCACTGCCAGACTATGTAAGCATGGCCAAGCCGAATCCGGCTTCGAACAGGGCTCCCTGGTACAAGAACACGGCACCTACCTATGCGGGTATCTTTTTGTGGTTCGTGTTCTGGAGCCAGGCGCCAAGTGGCGGTGGGGCCGCACCCGGTGGAGTGCTTAGTCAGGGTGTCGGCGTTGCGCTTCTCGGTTTGGTCGTAGCAGCGCTTTTGTGCCACTTTTTGTTCTATGTGGTCCCGGGCCTGCTTGGTATGAAAACCGGTCTTCCCCTCTACGTTGTGGGCACATCGACCTATGGCGTTCAGGGCGGCTTTTTGATGCCCGGTTTTCTGATGGGCGTACTTCAATTCGGATGGCTTGGTGTAAATGCCTATTTCGCTTCGTTGGCCCTTGCCCCTCTCTTCGGCGGAAGCGCCGCCGCTGCGAAGGTGATTGCCGTGATCTGGGCGGCGGTTGCCGCCTTCGTGGGATTGAAAGGCATCCAATACGTTGCCAAAATCGCCACGTTCCTTCCGTTGATTCCCCTGGTGATTCTAATCATCATGCTGGGTAAAACACTGGGCGGAATTGGTGATTTCGATGCCGGCAAGCTGGTTGCCGCCGGGGGTGATGCAACCGGTGGTTTGAGTTTTATGGGTGTCATGGCTTTGAGCGTAGCGTTTGTCGTTGGTTTCTTTGCTACCGCGGGTGCTGCCGGTGTTGATTTCGGAATGAACAACAAAGACGAAAAAGACGTCCAGATGGGTGGCCTGATCGGTATAGCTCTGGCGACTATCGTTGCTGCTGGAGCTGCGATTCTGATAGCTGCCGGTGCTTTCGGCAAGACCGGAGCGTATGCTATGAATCCGGCCGATCCCGGTTTTATGGGAGATCTAATGGGCTCTCCGGGAGCCGGCAAGACAATGGGTCTGCTCTTGGCTATCGCGGCTTTCCCACCGGCTTGTTTCTCGTCTTTCATTGCAGCCAATAGCTTTAAGACTACGTTGCCGAAGGTCAATCCGTTTATCTCCGTAGGTATCGGTGCAGCGGTCAGTATCGTCCTTGCAGTAACAGGATGGGCCGGCAAAGCTGGCGACGTCTTTACTGTAATCGGGGCATCGTTTGGCCCTGTTTGCGGTGCGATGATGGTCGATTACATCCTGGCCGGCAAGAAATGGGCCGGTCCTCGCGCCGGTTGGAACCTGGCCGGCTGGATTTCATGGGTTGTCGGCTTTATCGTAGGCATGATGCCGCTCGTGAGTTTGCCGCTCGTGGGCAAGGTAAACATCCCGGCGGCGCCGCTGATGGCCTTTATTGTCGGTGCCGTGCTTTACTTCATTCTGGCCAAGGCCGGCATGGAATCGAAGGTCCTTGAAATGGCACCCGCATCGGTGGAAAAGGATTAGAGCGAAGAAAAGGGCGAGTAATATTTAGAGAAGTTATAAATATTCTCACTGCTTGAAGAAATTGATTAGTACGGCAGGGATTCGGAAATATACCGGATTCCTGCCGTGTTTTTATGGAAATTCGGGTTTGAAACTAAGCGTATTATTAACAGGTACTTGCGTGCGGATTTTTTGGGGTCGTATCCTCTGTGGCACACAAATAAAAGAAAAAAATATACTTTTGAGCGGCTTGACAACGTCATACAAATAGGATATCATTATCGTTCCGGTTTTGTGGGTACCGGGTAGTTTGATGACGATGAGCAGTTTCGTTAATTTTATGAAATTGGTAATTTTGAGGAAAAAGGAAATGATGACGAAAAATTTTGGTTCAATTGCGAAAATCTGTGTCTGTGTGTTGATTACGATGTCTTTATGCTTTATTCCGTCCTGCAAGAAATCCCCGGAAGAACCCACCACCGAAGGCTCCAGCCAACAGTCCCTTAGTGCAACTTCTCCGGAAACTCCCGCTCCGAGTACGGTTAAACCGGTTGCAGAAGAGCCCGATGAGCCTGCCGAAACGGTGGCGGAAACTGTTGCCGAGACGCCGGCTGCGGTCGAGGCTGAAGCACCGGCCGCCCCTGCTGCCGATACTGCAGGCATGGTTCCGATTGATATTAAACTGCCCAAGCCGATGTTCGTCGGCACGCCGCAGGATACAAAAGTACCTAATCTCGAAAAACCGATTGGCAAGGCACGTCCGCCGTTCCTGGCTCCTGAAGGAACAAAAAATGTGGCCTTAGGCAAGCCGATTGCCAGCAGTGATGAAGAGCCGATTATCGGTGAGATCGAAATGATAACCGATGGTGATAAGGAAGCGGCCGACGGCAGCTATGTCGAGTTAGGCCCGTTTGTACAGAACGTCACGATTGACCTGGAAGGGATGTACGAGATTTATGCCATTGTAGTATGGCATTATCATAAGCAGGCCCGCGTTTATTTTGATGTAGTCGTGCAGGTTGCTGATGACGCTGATTTTATCACTAACGTCAAGACCGTCTTCAATAATGACATTGACAACTCTGCCGGATTAGGCGTCGGTAAAGATATGCATTACACGGAAACCAACGAAGGCAAGCTTATAGATGTACTTGCCAAGGGCATCAAGGCTCGTTATGTCCGCCTCTATAGCAACGGCAATACCAGTAACGACCTGAACCATTACATTGAGGTTGAGGTTTACGGCAAGCCGGTACAATGACATGGCTAAAAAGGGTTGCGTCCTTATTTTGGCCGCGGCAATTGTTGCGCTCGCTCTGCGCTTGCCGCGGCTCCAGCAGCGTCCTATGCACGGCGACGAGGCGGTTCACGCCATCAAATTCGGGGAATTGCTTGAGCAGGGCGTCTATACATACGACCCAAACGAATACCACGGCCCGACACTTAACTATCTTACGTTAATCCCTGCATGGCTGACAGGTGCTAAAAAGCTGGTGCAGGTCAGCGAGTTCACTCTGCGTATCGTGCCCGTTTTTTTCGGTGTGTGCTTGGTGCTGTTGCTCTTGCTGGTGATAGATGGTTTGGGAACAGCAGCGGCGGTTTACGCCGGAGTATTAACCGCCGTCTCGTCGGCGATGGTTTTTTACAGCCGGTATTACATTCAGGAAATGCTCCTGGTCTGTTTCACTTTTGGCGCAATTGTATCCGGTTATAGGTATACTCAAAGCAAGAATATCGCCTGGGCTATATTGACAGGGGCATTCCTTGGGCTTATGCACGCCACCAAGGAAACATGCATCATTGTTTTTGGCTCCATGTTTTTGGCGGTTCTGCTCACACTTGTGACGGGGCGCCCGAAAAGCTCCCTTGCGAATGCCGCCAAAGCAGTGAAACCATTACATCTTATCGCCGGTCTTGCCGCCGGCGTGATTGTCTCGGCACTGTTTTTTTCATCGTTTTTGTCCAATCCCGGCGGCATTCTCGATTCGTTTCGGACTTATACGACTTATTTCAATCGAGCGGGAGGGAGCAACCTGCATTTTCACCCATGGCATTACTACCTCAAAATGCTCATTTATTCTCGATACGAGGGCGGACCCATCTGGACCGAAGGGCTCATAGTATTTTTGGCCGCAGTTGGTTTTATCGCTGCAATGTTGAGAAAAGGCCCATCATCTGTCAATATTCAACTGCTCAGATTCATCGCCTTTTACACGCTCATTTTGACCGCTGTTTATTCCGCAATCCCGTATAAAACGCCCTGGTGTATTTTAGGATTCCTGCACGGCATGATTCTATTGGCCGGCGTCGGGGCAGTATTTCTGGTCAAGCTTCTGCCGAATGTCTTGCCGCGTTTAATTATTCTCTGTCTGTTGTTTGATACTTCGGTACACCTGACCTGGCAGGCATATCGGTGCAGTTACAGGTATTATGCCGATAGTCGCAATCCCTATGTTTATGCTCACCCGACAACGGAAGTTTTTACTGTCGTGCAACGGGTGGAAGAAATGGCCCGGGCAATGGAAAAGATGAATCAGGAAGACCCGGACAAGGTGAAGATGCACATTCAGGTGATTTGTCCCGGCAAAGACTATTGGCCGCTGCCCTGGTACTTCCGGCGATTTGAGAAAGGAATTATCGATTGGTGGGACCAGGTGGATGTAAATACCCCTTCTGCGCCGTTGATTATTGCATCGCCCGAGGTTGAGGCATCGTTGACTAACAAGCTCTATAATTTGACGCCCCTTAAAGATCGTCAAATGTACTTGTTTTTATTTGAAAAACCCTACTATATGTGGCTGCGCCCGAAGATAAAATTAGTTGGCTTCGTAAGAACGGATGTGTGGAACTACTTCCAACAGCAGCAGGTACAGATACCCATAGAAAGCGTGAAATGACCGAACCGCTCCAGGAAACTTGCCTTGTCAACAGTAATTGCAGCACAATTGCCGGGATGAAGCGTTTTTCGCACGAGGCGATGGCGACCACTTTCGAGGTCATCATTGTGCACGAGGATGAGCGTTATGCCAGTCAGGCTGCAGTAGCGGCTTTCGATGAGGTGGATCGACTCGAACGCGAGTTGAGCAGGTTCATAGAAAACAGTGATGTCGCCCGAATAAACAGCGCGGGCGCCAATCAATCCTTGCAACTTGGCCTGGACACGTTCGAGTGCCTGAAGATAGCAGTTCGAATTTACGGGCAGACCAATGGGGCGTTCGATATAACTATCGGCTCCCTGCTGAAATGCTGGCGTAATGATGATGGAACTCCGCGCAATCCTTCGCCTAAAGAGATTGATCTTGCACGATTGCATACCGGCACGAATCTTCTGCAACTGGACGAGGCCGATCATACGATTAAGCTGTCGGCCGGTGGCGTTCAGGTAGATCTCGGCGGCATCGGCAAGGGCTATGCCGTCGATCGTGTAGCAGAGCTGTTGCGCGAGTGGAGCATCGATGTAGCTCTGATTTCCGGCGGTTACAGCTCGGTTCTGGCCCTTGATGCGCCGCCTGGGAAAAAGGGCTGGCCTCTGACTATGACCAATCCGGCCGGACAAAAAGAGATACTGGCCCGTCCATTTTTACAAAATGGAGCTCTGAGTGGTTCCGGGGTGCAGAAGGGTTGGCATATAATTGATCCGCATAATGTCCAGCCGGTTGTGGGCAGACTTGCCGCATGGTCGTCAGCTCCTGACGCCTCGACCGCCGATGCGCTCTCGACGGCCTTTATGATTATGGGCCTCGATGAGATCAAGAAATATTGCAGCCTGTATCCGAACATGCTGGCGATGGTCATTCTCGATAATCGATCCTCGATTCTTGATTCTCGGTCCTCGACGAGCATCCGCCGCAAGGCGTCCCATAGGGAGAGCCATCCGGCATCGAGTATCGAGATTCTGCGCTTCGGAGCGTGGGAAAAGCTTATTGATTGACGATTGTGGCGAGGCCGTCCCGGCCTTGCGTCCCGTTGGCATCTTGCCAATGGTAGGAAACAAGGGCAAGATGCCCTCGCCACAAATGCTTTATTTCTTTGACAGCGTTCTCCTGATGGTCAGTAATTCGGAAAGAACGTGCCATGAACTGCGGGTCGGCGACAGCCGGCTGTCACGGTCGCAAGTCCAATCGATGGGAAATTCCCTGATTCTGTAACCTTCCTTTTGTGCCCGCATGATGATTTCGATATCGAATGAAAATCCGTCCGTGATGGCCTCACCGTACAGGTGACGTGCGACGTCGCCTTTGTACATCTTAAAGCCGCATTGTGTGTCGGTGAACTCGGCGGGTATTTTCATATCGTGGATGACAAACCAGTGGAATATCGCCGAGCAGATACGCCGGTAGAGGCTCTGCGTTTTTTCAATACGGCATCCTCGCATTTTCCTTGAACCGTGTGCTATATCGCACGCATCGCTTTTAAGCAGTTCCAGCCCCCGCAGCGTATCTTCATAAGGCACACAGGAGCCGCTATCGGCAAACATCACATATTCGCCGCTTGAGTGCTTTATTCCAGTGCGGACGGCGTAGCCTTTGCCCCTGTGTGTCTCATAGCGAATAACATTGAGTTGGACATTGGAGGGAACTGCGATATTTTTCGCAGCCTCGGCGGTATTGTCAGTGCTGCCGTCATCGACGACGATAATCTGGCCTGTAAAGTCGTGGGTTTCTAAAAACGCCACAGCTTCCTTTATATCCCGAGCGATCTTTTTACTTTCTTCAAATGCCGGTATAACAATAGACAAATCCATCAATGAATTATATCCTACAATGTTGCGTTTTCACAGTGTAATCCATGTTTGTCCTTATCACTGAGCTGTCCGGGCTACGCTTTTAACAGATCTCTGTCACTTTTGGATTTGAAAATGTGATTCGACGTAATGAATTTCGTTTTCGTCAAAAGGCCGGAAGCGTGCGTCTTGATTGTCGCCGCCATATTACTTTTGTTTTTCAATGCGGCACATGCTTTCTCGAATATCTTCTGTTTCAACGGGCAGGACAAATCTGCATCGCTGACGATGGTCAGGAAGCGTTTCTCATGCCGGTCTGTGAAATCTTTTCCCTGTTTGAGTACAAAATATACCTCGTACAGTGCGATAAGATAAATCACAGCCAATTCCACCGCCAGCCGGTAATACTTGATGTAGTCCACGTCCTTGATGTACTCCTGATACATCTTGGAGTTTTCTTTGTCCTTGCGGTATTCTTTGTCCGCCTTCTTGTAAGGTCCGAGTTGCTGGCATGCCCGCAGGGTCAGCAGCAGGTTATCGACCGAGTTTTCGATTTCCTCTTCCGAAGGGCACATGCTGTAGGTTTCCACGAATCCCCGCTGCAAAAAGTAGCGGAACCAGTCTTCGGAGTTTTTCGTGTTCATTCCCCTGACACAGTCAGTCCAACCTCGAAAGTCCTGTTTGAAAAAGTCGTATTTCGAACCGGTCTTTTCCTCCAGACGATAGACTTCTTCATACAGGAAATAATCCTGAAAAACCTCGCACTCGCGATGTTTTTTGCGATTCTGGCCCTCGCGGTAGTAAGGCCCGGCAACGCTGTTGACGATGGGGTGTATAATCTGATCGGCGGCGATATGCGTCAGGTGCCCGGCAATGTAGGCAAGTTTCCTAATATCATCGTCATACAGATTGACCTGACCGTTTTCTCTGATGACATCACTGAAAATAATTTCGACCAGCTTCAAAGGAAACTCATTTGGCCGGTACGAGTGCAAGTGGTATGACCAGGGAGTGACTCCCTTGGCCTGGACGAAACCTTCTTTGAGCATGTCTGTTATAGAGCTGGACATATTGGAATAGTAATAGAGGTCAGGTCCGAGGCTTCCGAGATTCACGTATGCCTTATAGTTTTTGCTACTGGAAGCGTCATCAAGTTTTTCTGCAAATTGTTTGTATTCGTCAATCCCTTTTGCCTTTAGCGTTTGAAGCGCCTTATGGGCTATGAGCATATGTGTTATGTTTGCCGGCATAGCATTATCCTTTCTATACACGAATCAGACTTTCACAGAGTTTACGCGAGCCATTATAAAAACACAAGAGTCTTTTACGCCTGCTGCGGCTCGCATCGTGTTTGCTATCGGAGTGATGAACAGTCAATATTTCTTGCTTCGACGGACAGGGTATCTATCGGCTGTTTTTGTGGTAACGTCATATTAAGTCCGCGGAATTATCGGGGATCCAGCCGTCGCTGTCGTTGGAGAGCATTATGTGGAACCAGCCGCTCCGGCGTTCGAGCAGATCAAACTCAGTTCCGGCATGCAGCGGGTCCTTGAAGCTCTCCGGATAATTCGGGCCGTCGCCCTGGCGGGCAACAACCTGCTGATCAGTGATAACACCACAGATTGTATTAGCTCGAGAGCGGGTTTCCAGAATGACCGATGCAAGAAAGCTCACCGTCAAAAGGCCGCAAATCGCTGCCGTGGCGACCAGGGGAGCGGATTTGCCGCGCCACAGCATTACGGTGGCGCTTATGCAGATAATCGCGAAACAGATGCATGTGGCCAGGAATTTTGTCTTGATGGAATAATCATAGTGCCAGAAAAACAGCGTCTCAAGGATACGTTCTTCCGTTTTGACTTCAACTTTGTCAATTCTCCTACTGCGTGCGAAGGCGAGGTTCTTTTGAATATTTGTGTCGGCTTTGTCGAGCCTTTCTGCCCGGCGATAATTCAGAATCGCTCTGCCGAGGTCGTCTTTGAGAATATAGACGTTGCCGAGATTATAATAGAGTTTCGAGTTTTTTATCCGGCCGTCACTGATTATCTTTTCGTAATTCAGTATCGCTTTTTCGTAGAGCTTTTGGGCCTGGTCCGGGTCGTTGGCTGTTGTGTTCGCTTCTCTGAAGAATTGATTGGCTTGGTTAAAAAGTGAATATACTTGCTCCTTAGGCAGGGCGCTGCGTACTGTTGATGGAAATGCAAAAATCAAAGTGCAAAATGCAAAAATAAGGAAGTCTCCCTTAGGGATCCGCATATTTGATTTTTTATTTTTGCTCTTTTTTTGGTCAGTCATATTCTACAATTCTTTTCGATACTGCGAATAAGCTCGCCTACCTGTCTGATCTTATCGGAGTCGATTTTTATCTCCATGGGTGCGTAGCGTCCGGCCTCGAAGCCGGCTATGATCGCTTTGTATTTGTCGGCGCTTTGTGTATCTTGCGTTGCGGCAATAATCGCATCGTAACACTCATCAGGTGTCAAGGAGCCGGCCGTTTTGTCGAACTTCTCGCCGATATAGTTTTTCATAATCGACACAAGCTGCTCGTTTTGCTGTTTTACGTCGGTCGAGGCCAATTTCTTTAATTGCCCGAGTGCTTTGCCGCAGGCCTGCCGGCGTCTTCTTGCTGCCGCTTTCTCAGGGCTTGTATGTGAGAAGAGTTTAACCAGAAAGCTCGATACAAGCCCGAGCAGAGGGACGGCCCAGAGAACGGCATAGCCGGGACTTGCCAACGCCGCCAGCGGCGAGAAACTCATGTCGTCCAGCGTATCAAGGGCTTCGTAATTGGCAGAGAGTCCTTTCCTGATGGCCTCGATTTCCCTGTTAACCGGCACGAAATTGGAACCTTCCAGGTCGGCGTTTGTCAGTATTTTCGTCGGCGCCACTTCGAGCTTGATCGGCTCGGTTTGGGCCGTTATATACTTGCCCTGTTCGGTGTCGAAATAGGCCAATGGAATTGGCGGTATCTCTGTCACCTGATCGTTATTAGCACGTATCGTTTGTGTGAAGACTTTGAAACCGTTGTCAATAGCGGGGGAGGCTTTCTGAGAGGGGATTTTGAAGTTGGCTACCATAGCCGGCATGTTTTCGATCTGAGGCCATTGGACCGGTTTGAGGTATTTGCCGCCGCCGATTTTGATGGTCAGAGTAATCGGATCACCTACATTGACCTGGGTCGGTGTCGCTGAAGCCGAGATTGTGTACTGTCCGACAAGACCGTAAAACTGTGCCGGCTTGTCCTGTTCAGGCAAAGGCGAGACCTCCAGTTCGTGCGGCTCGGAATTTACCATGAATCGTCTGTATTGGGTCTGTCCGCCGAAGAAGCTGTCGAAGGGGTCTCGCGACCGGGTTCTCCCGACGGCAACAGCGGCGGAAACCGAAGACGGCTTTATGGCGATTTTACCAGAATTCTTCGGTATCAGGACCTTGCTGAACGAAAGCAGGATTGAGTCTTTGTTGTTATGGACGGTCCTGTACTGGCTGACCATGACTGTTGTTCCGGTATTGATGCGATAGAGTTTTGCCTGTGGGTCCGAAACATCGGGGTCTTCAATATAAAAATCATCACCGCTGAAAGCCGGAATATTGAATTGAAAGTCACCTATATCGGCGGAGATAAAAAACTTCACCGTCATGATTACCGGCTGGCCGACGTAGCATTGCTGCTGCGACAACATCACCTCAAGGTCCAGTTGGTCGGTAGTGCCGGGCTTAATGATATTTACGGTCACCGGGTTTGTCCGATATGTTTTGCCCTCGACCTCGACCGTTAACGACGGAAGCTGCAGGCGCCCTTCCCGGCTCGCGGTTAAGGTATAGGTCATGATCGTCGTGACGCTCTGGGTTGTTCTATTGTTTATGAAATTTGTGGAAATTTGCTTTCTGTTTCCGGTACTTTGCGGATTATATTCTTGTAATGGTTTCAAATCGACCTGACCGGCCTTATCGGATCCCTGGATAACGATATAGAAAGTAAAACCCTCGCCGACGTATATATCCTTTCCGGAATCAACCTGGGCAGAAACCTGCACCTGCCCCGAAGCGCTTGCCGCCAGAGCAGCCATTACGGCAAAAACCAGAATTATGTGTTTTGCACGTTCCATTTTGTTTTTTCGAAATACTCAATCATAAATAAACATTATGGCTCTTGCTACCAGTCTTTTTCGACTTTTTGCCAGGGGCCTCTCTGCAAAATCTGTCTTTCTTTTCGCTGTCGCTGTTCTTTATCCAGAATTTCCTGTGCCCTCGTGTCGGGGGCGGCCTGCTGCTGCTTCTGTTCCGCTTGCTGTTGTTTCTGCTGCTGGTCCTGAGATTGATTAGGGTCTTGCGGCTGGTTCGGGTCCTGCCCGGCGGCCTGCTGTTTCTGTTGTTGGTCCTTGGGTTGATTCGGATCTTGCTGTGACTTTTGCTGCTGCTGATTCTGTTGCTGTTGGTTCGGGTCCTGCGGCCGATTTGGGTCCTGCTGCTGTTGCTGCTTGTTAAGCTGATCGAGGAGGTCCTTGATTATCAGCCGGGCCACTTCTATATTCCTGGCCGCCTTTTTGTTTTCCGGCTCGATATCCAGTACGCCTCTCCAGCTTCCGATTGCGGTTTTCATATCATCGATCGCCTTTTGCAGGTTCGAGTCTTTTTGTTTGGAACCCTGCTGGAAGTAAGAATCGCCGAGATTGTATTTGGCCTTCGCTACGAGTTTCATGTCTTTGCTCTCGGCGGCGACTTGCCTGTATAAGTCCATTGCCTTGCCGAGGTCATCGAGTCTGTAGTAGCTGTTTGCCTGGTTGAATTTCGGTTCCAAAGCGCCGGGTGCTTCCAAGAGAGCTTGATCGTAATTGTTTATTGCTTCATTGAAATTACCCTGTTTGTACAGCTTATTACCTAGTGATGTGGATACTCTGGCAGAATCGGCAAACGCCGCTTGGGTAATGACCAGAACCAGTAGTACCTGGATAATCGTTTTATATTTTCCTGCGTTCATTAATAAATGCCTCACAAATAAGCAATACCAATCCTAAAGCCACAAATATCTGAAATTTCTCATCGTACTTGAGCATTGTTGTTGATTCAAGATCGCGTTTTTCCGCAGAAGCTATAAGGCTCTCATAGATCTGGCCCAGGTCCAGAGTGGTTCCCGGCTCGACGGACAGATATTTTCCGCCGTCGGTCACATAAACAATGTTCCTCAACAAATCCCCGCCGAGCCTGGACCAGACTTCCTCGCCCTTGTATTTCAGAAAGGTTTTCTCGCCGTTCGGGCCGGTAATCGGAATACGCGAGCCTTCGTTTTCATCGCCCAGGCCGATTGCGATGATTCTTATGCCTTCGGCGGCGGCTTTTTCGGCCGCCTGAACCGGAAAGCTCTCAGAACCTTCGTGCTCTTCGCCGTCAGTAATCAATATGATATCCTTGAATTCCCGGGTTTGCTTGTCAAAAACCTCCTCTGCGGCCTTGCGGATCGCATCGCCGATCATTGTGCCTCCCCTGCTGGTGCTTTCTACGGATATATCGGCCAATGCCATTCTTACAAACGCGTAGTCCTGTGTCAGGGGACATTTTACCACGCTGTTGCCTGCGAATGTTACGATTGCTACCCGGTCGCCGGCCAGCGTTTCCAGCAGGTCCGCGATGGCGATTTTCGAGCGTTCCAGCCTGCTGGGTTTGATATCTTCCGCCAGCATCGAGCGGGATGTATCCAGCAGGATACAGATGTCCCGGCCCCGGCGTTTTATCTTCTGGGCCTGCGGATTCCATTTGGGCTCGGTCAGGGCCACGACAATGCTGACAAATGCCGCCAGCACCAGCAGTGCTTTGAACATCTGCTTTCTCAAGCTGACGGCGTTATTGATTTTCTTGAGCATCTCACTGCTGGCCAGCACTCTCAGCGCACGGGCCTTTTGCCAGAAGCACCAGATGTACATCGGCAGCAAAACCGCCGGTACGGCGAATAAGAACCACAACGCTTTGTCATTCCCAAGATTCATCTGTTTTCCTATAGTTCGTATCTCATGGTATTTTGCGAAATACAGTGCAGCTTGCCAATATCTCGGCGGCTAATACCAGTAGCGCCGTCAACGTCCATGGCCCAAAACGCTCTGCGAACTGGGTGTATTGAACGGACCTGACCTCAGTCTTTTCCAGCTTGTCGATTTTTTCGACAATATTGCGAAGCGCCTTCGCATCGTCGGCCCTGCCGTAAAATGCGCCCGTCCTTTCCGCAATTGCCTTGAGCAGTCCTTCATCGAGTTCCTGGCCCGTCGGCATCTTGTACGTTCCGAGCGGCGTCTGAATCGTCGTGTACGCCTGCGACGAGCCTATGCCGATCGTATATATTTTTATGCCCCATTTTTTAGCCAGCTCGGCTGCTTCGAGAGGATCATATTGACCCGCATTGTTTATACCGTCGGTCAGCAGTATCATCACCTTGCTCTTAATCTTAAAGCTGCTTTCACCGGCGTCCGAAATCTTTTCACCTGATGAAACCAATTGTTTCTTTCTTTGCTGGATTTCCTCTTCGGCCTTTTGCAATCTCGCCGCTCCTAAGGCGACTGCATCGCCGATGGCCGTGCCGTCTTCGCTGCGTATTGTGACAATCTCGGTTTTCTTCAGGAACTCAAGAAGCACGTTGTGACTGTGTACCAAAGGACATTTAGTATCGGCATACCGGGCAAAGCTGATTAGGCCTATCAGGTCGCTGCTTCTGCCCTTCAAATCCTTTTTGTCGCCCTCTATGAAATCGGATAATACCTTCTTGACAACCTCCAGGCGGTTGAGCTTATCACCGTAGTAATCCATTTCGGTTTGCATACTGCCGGAGTGGTCGACGACGGCTTCGATTGCGACTCCTTCAGTGGATATTTCCGATAAGACCGTTCCTCTCCTCGGGCGCGCGAGGGCCACGATAAGCAGCGCAACGCAAAGAAGTCTTGCAATCGTCAGTAGCGGCCTGAATCTGATCCGCCACGAAACCAGGCAGCTCTTCATATCCACAAGGCTCGGAAATCTTACCGCGGCCGTACCTTTTCTGCGCAGCAGCAGGTACGCCATTGCCGGCAGGACCAAAAGCAAAATCAACGCCCACGGTGAATATAACTGCATTTATGCGCTCCCAATCGTGACGGCCTCTTCAGAGCTTGTCATCTCTGTGACATCGATTTTTCGCTCGTCGGATTTGGTTTTCTCGATAAAATCTTTGACCAGATTGAAAGTTTCCTGGATCTGCTGTGTTGTCGGATTATGTTTGGCGAATTTCACAAGGTCACAATGCTGTAGAAATTCTCCCAGGCGCTGTTTTTGGCTCACCGGCAGAACTTCCGTATTCGCAAGCTCGGCCAGGAATTCCTCCGTCGTACTTTCCGGCGCCCTGAGGCTGAAACGGTGCTCGATGTAGTGCCTGAGAATATCGCTGATCCGTTCGTAGAATTCCTTGATTTTTGCCGCGCCGACGAGGTCCTCTTTGACCAGCGCCCGCAGCCGTTCGTATGCAATCTCATGGGCCGGCTTGAAAATTCTTACAAGTTCCTTGACCCGCTTGCCTCGCAAATACAGCCACAGTCCTGCGGCGGCAGCCACGACAACTATGCCCAGCCCCCAAACCCAGGCAAAAGATTTTGGCCGGGGCATATCCAGGACACCTTCGATATCCTCGATCTTCAATTCGGCCCTCTGCTCGCCGAGTAATGAGGTTACCTCGATATCGATTGGTTCGGTCGTCAATTCGTATTTCTTGTCTTCCGGACTGTTGACATCGTGGAACTCGAATGTGAATGCCGGGATGGGATATGTGCCGGACAGAAATGGTTCGAGACGGTACCTGTACGTGCTGACGACGCGATTATTCGGATCGAGCTTGTCACCCAAATTGTCCCAGTCGACAATCCCGAAGCTTTCGAGCACTTTATCGACCTTCGGCATTTGGACTTCGTAGCCCGGCTCGATAGCGGCTTTGAGCTCCAAAAGAACTGTTTCGGCAATCGTCATTTTGGCCTTGTCGGCGCGGACGTGGACGGTCAGAGGTCCCCGTTCGTAATCTTTGTCGATTTCGAATTTTACTTTGTCTGCCTTGCCGTCCGATTTCTTTCCGCATCCTGCGCATAACCAGAATACGCCACAGCAGAGCAGTATATGTAAGATGATTCTATTTTTAGCTGAATTTCTTACCATATTTGTTCAGTGTCACTTATTTTTCGCTCCTGCGGAATTTTCCTTCGACTCGGTCTGGCTCGCACCGCTCATTGCGGATGTGTGTATAATGACGTTATATTTATCCATCATCTGTTTTAAGTAGCTGCTTTGTACATCCTGGCGTTTCTGGTTGGCGAGCATTGATATGACCTGCTGGCTGACTTCATCAAGTGTTTTCTGCCGTTCGGGGGTGAGAGTTTCAATCTTGACGATTTCCCAGCCCTTGTCGGTTTTGAAAGGCTCGTCCAGAACTTTCGGTGCCTCGACGGCGAATATCTTCTTGTTCAGCTCTTCATAGGTCCCGATGCCGGAAACGTAAGAATCCTTTTGAACTTCGGTTTCAATTTTGCCGGCCTTTTCTTTGGTACTTTCGTCCTTCGAGAACTGCTTTGCCAGCTCACCGAGATCTTCGCCGCCCTTAATCCGTCCGAGCAACTCGTTCGCTTGCTGTTGATCATCGAGAAGGATGTGACTGATTTTTGCCTTGGGCGGTTCGATAAATTTATCTTTATTGGCCGTGTAGTATGTCTGAACGTCAGTCTCTGTAATGTTGATTTTGCTTGCAAGCTCCTTGTTCATTAGAAGCTGGCTGAGAGCGCCTCGAGTTAAATGGTCGATCAGTTGTTTGGCTTCCGGTTTTTCCGCCAGATTATCTTCGAGGGCCTGTCTGTATAAGACTTCCTGCGCGATCCATGCCTGTAGGTACTGCTGCTTGGCCTGCGGATTTTTGTACTGTTCCAGCATCTTTTTCTTTTGTTCGTCGAACTGCTCCGGCGTCATAAACGGCGCCATAGGCTCAAGCTGGTTCTCAATGTCGCTTTCGATGAAGCCGTCAAGATCGGCCTCAGTTATTTTTTCGGCACCGATTTCAGCGACGATTTTGGCACCCGCCGCGGGGGCTACTTCGAGACTTGTGCGATCCATTAATTCGTATCGCAGTGCTGAGAACTTACCGAGCTTCTCAAAGCAGTTTTTAATATGGGTGCTGATTTGCGGTTTGAGTTCGTTAAGTTCCGTTGCGCCCTCGCTGCGATAGAAATACTCAATCGCCTGATCGTACAGATTCGCCTTTTCCAAAAGCGTGCCGATCTGAAAGAGTATCCTGGCCCGCTCAGCATCGGTCAACTTGTCGGCCGTGAGATAATCTTCCCAGACTTTCGCTGCTTGCAGGTGTAGGTTACGCTGGGTGAGCTTGGTGGCTAATTGTTTGATTTGCTCTGGAGAAGAAGACGAGCCTACGATGTCAGGTGCCTGTTCCCAGGCCGCCGGATTCAAAAAAAGGTTAGCCGTGGTCAAGCCGATCAGGATCAAGAGCAGCACAATCAAGAGCCAATTCATGGCAGTACTTCTTTGTTTTTTCTCAGGGAGCGAAAAATTCAATTTTTCTTCCATAATTTTTAACTCCTTCAGTTTTTTATTATCTGCTTAAAAAGCCATCAAGTTACTGTTAATGCCGCCTATGCCGCATGTGGAAAAAACGAACCAGGTCCTGCACGTATGGCTTGTCCGTATTGATATCGATACAATCCACGTTAATTGTTCGCAGCATGTTTTTCAGCTCATCGAATCGTTGTGCGCTTGTGCTGCTGTATTGGTTTCTGAATTTCCTGCTGGAGGTATCGACGAGAATAATCTGTCCGGTCTCGGCATCTGCAAATTCAATGAGTCCGACTCCTGGAAGTGTAATCTCGGCCCGGTCGCGCACCGATACGGCGATGATATCGTGACGCTTGTTCAGAAGGCTCAGAGGCTTCTTGAAATCGGTTTCTATAAAATCGGACACGAGAAACACGGTCGCTCTCTTGCGTATCACCTTGGCGAGATAATCCAGGGCCTGGGGAATATTGGTTCGCCTCCTGGGCATTTTGAAATAAAGCAGCTCGCGAATCAGCCTGAGCATGTGCCGGATTCCCTTTTTGGGAGGGATATACAGCTCGATGCGGTCGGTGAAAATCAACAGGCCCACCTTGTCGTTGTTCTTGGCCGCGGCGAATGCCAAGACGGCACAGAACTCGGCTGCCAGCTCATTTTTCATCTTGTTGACGGTTCCGAAGTCACCCGAGGCGCTTAAGTCAACCGCAAACATGACCGTCATTTCGCGTTCCTCGACGAACCGCTTTATGTATGGTCTGCCCGTGCGGGCTGTTACGTTCCAGTCGATGGTGCGGATGTCGTCACCCGGCATATACTCGCGGACTTCGTCGAACTGCATCCCCCGGCCTTTGAAAACACTCTCGTACTGGCCGGCAAAGCTGGCGTTTACCGCCCGGGACGTGTAAATCTGAATCTGCCTGATTTTTTTTATAAGTTCCTTGGGTATCATCGTAGTTTAAAGCCAAGTCAACGGCACTCTTCTTACGGTACTTCGATACTGTCGAAAATTGTTTTGATAATATCTTCGCTGGTTTTGTCTTCGGCCTCGGCTTCGTAGCTGACGATAACTCTGTGACGCAGAACGTCGGGGCCTATGCTCTTGACATCTTGCGGGGTGACATAGCCCCTTTGCTGGACGAATGCGTGTGCTTTTGCAGCGACGGCAAGGTAAATGGTTGCCCTTGGTGAGGCACCGTAGTTGATGAAATTGGCCATTTTTATGCCGTACTTGTCGGGCTCCCTTGTGGCGCAGACGATATCAACGATGTAATCCTTGATTTTTTCGTCAATGTATATCTCATCGATGACGTTTCTGACCTGAGAAATATCTTCCGGACTGATAACCGCTTTGATATCAAATTGAATATCCGTCGCAGCCATTCTGTCGAGAATTTGTCGTTCCTCGTCCTTGTCGGGGTAATCAATTTTGAGCTTCAGCATAAAGCGATCCAACTGTGCCTCCGGGAGCGGGTACGTTCCCTCCTGCTCGATCGGATTTTGCGTAGCAAGCACCAGAAACGGTCTTGGCACGGGAAAGGTTTCATCGCCGATAGTGACTTGTCTTTCCTGCATGGCTTCGAGCAAGGCACTTTGGACCTTGGCCGGCGCCCTGTTGATCTCGTCGGCCAAGATAATGTTGGCGAAAATAGGACCTTTGCGTGTGTGAAAATCGCCATCCGATTGCCGATAGATTTGTGTGCCGATCAGGTCTGCCGGCAGCAGGTCGGGGGTAAACTGAATACGTTTGAAATCGGCGTTGATTGCACGGGACAGAATCGTTACGGCCATCGTTTTGGCCAGGCCCGGCACGCCCTCAATCAAAATATGCCCGTTTGCCAGCAGGCCTATCAACATGCGCTCGAGCATATATCGCTGCCCGACGATGACTTTGTCCATCTCTGCAAAAAGCGCCCTTACAAATTCACTTTTCTGCCGTACCATTTCTCCGATCTGCTTTACATCTGTTGCCATAAGGATTTCTCCTTTAAAATCTTGCCTTCGGTACAATAATTTCTTTAATTTGTGCCCGATTGAAATTATGGGCGTTTGTACATTTAAAACGTGTAAATTAATACTACGGTTTAGCCCTTAAAAAAGTTCGTATTATGCACAAAAAAACCTTTAAAATTAGGGGCCTGAAATTACATGCCGATAATCGTTTATTTCCCGCATTATCCGTTATATGGATGCTTCCAGGGCTTGCGATATTCGCGCTGCAGCAATTTGGCGGCTTTGGGATTGCCGGTGATTGTCTGAGATTCCCGGTCCCAGGTAATCTTGCTCTCTATATCATAAGCAATCATCGCCAATTTCACGGCGGCGGTGGAATAATATCCTTCTTCGGTGGTACAAAGGGGTTGCTTACGGCTTTGCACGGCTTGGAGGAATTCAGCCATGTGCTCTGTGGCCATATCGGACGGGACATCGTTAACTTTGTGCTGCGTATCTTTTCCTTTTGGAATGATGATCCATTTTCTGTCGGTTACAAAAACAGTCCCCTTTTCCCCGTAAAAGAAGATGCCGTTAGAGACATCAGGATCGTACTCTTGTGCTCCCCAGATGCGGTGATGCCAGATTACGGGGCAGGTGTCGAAATCGAAATGGACAGTCAGTATATCGGGCGTGGTGATTTTGTCCTTGAAATAGTAAATCCCGCCGGCAGCCTGGACAGACCGCGGCATGGTCTGGCCCAAAATCCAACGAGTGGCGTCGATCAAATGAATGCCCCAGTCAACCAGATGGCCGTGTCCGTATTCTTTTTCCAGCCTCCATGCAAAATGACCGATTTGCGGGCAGTATGGCAGCTTTGGTGCAGGCCCACACCACGAATCCCAGTCTAATGATACCGGCGGCTGCTGCGGCGTAGTGTCTAATATATTGGCTGTATAGTAAATTTGCGCCTCGGCCTGGATGATTCGGCCGATATTGCCTTGTTGAATATACTGCCGGGCCTGTTGAATTGCCTTACTTTGCCGGCGCTGGAAGCCGATTTGCACTATCCGGCCGGATTTCTTCGCCGCTGCAACCATTGCCATGCCTTCGCGTATGTCATAGGCCAATGGCTTTTCACAGTATATATCGAGACCTTTTTCCAAGGCGGCAATAAACATCAGCGCGTGCCAATGCGGCGGCGTTGCAATAATCACAGCTTCTAAACCTGGAGTATCGAGAAGCTCCTCGTAGGATTTGAAAGTCTTAGGTCGTGAGTCCTGCAGCTTTTCGACTTCGTCCGCACTGTTCTTGAGGTGTTCGCTGTCGATGTCGCACAGGGCAATGATTTCCACGCCGCCGACCTTTAAAGCCGATTTCACGTCCACCATGCCATACCAACCACAGCCGATTAGACCGGTTTTTAGCTTGGCTTTTCCTGCGTTATTTGAAGCCCCGCGAAGTATTGTTGTCATAGCCACAGTGCCGGCCACCGTCGTTCCAATGAATTTTCGCCTGTTCATCTTATCCATCGTAAATGTCCCTTCTGCCCGAATAGGCAATGCAAACTTTATGAATTTCAGTTCAATATGACAATGTCAGCTAATCACACACTATAAGTTTTGACTGCAAATTATGATACCTGCCTTAACAGAATTGTCAATAAGTCCTCATTGTCCTTTACTTTCCCTCAAGGAAAATGTACTATAGTAGTGTTCTAAGAAATTAGGTACGAGACTAAAAGGACATAATATATGAAAAATTGGGTGAAATTGGTTTTATTAAGTATTTTCTTGGCCACTACGATGGCCGGTTGTAAGAAGGGTGGGTGAGGCTCCTCCGCCCAGTGCGGCGTACATGTTGTACGCGCCGATAGTTATTCCCTCGAAATCAGGAATAAATTGTTATGTTTCGGGATTCCAACTCAAAGCAGGAATGACGGAATAGCAAAAGAGAAAATAATTTAATAGAAACGGCACTTGTTGCCTTTCAATTCTTCAATACGAAAACGAAAGTAGGATCGAGAGGATATCGGCCGAACCGCTCGCCGTAAATCGCAAGCCCTCCCGGCATCGCTTCGTCCGCTTCCAGCCTCAAAACTATTTCTTTTCGAGAAGCCGCTTCCTGCAAAACCGATTTTGGCATATGGGCGTTAACTAAGTAACCGTATGAGCCAGCTTCGTGCAGCTTTCCGTCACGTTTCTGGCTGTACCAGGAAAGGATTCCGCGGTGGTCCGCCGGGTCATCTTGCAGATCGAATGTCCCTACTGCCCGGCCGGCCACGCGTATGCGAACGGCGCTCGGGTAACGAGTCTCATCGGTCATCGGGTAGGAGTTGGGATTCGAGCTGGGATCGTGTGTCCCCTTGCCCCGCATGAAATCACCTCCCTGCCTGCGTGCGCCTTCTTTGTCCTTGCCGAAGAGCTGCTTTGCGGAGACTTCTACGCGGAAGTCCGCTTCCGCAATGTCCTCGACGTTCAGGCCGGCGGGCCACGGCAGGGAATATTCGAAATACCCCGCTCCGGCACCATTAACTTTCAGCCCTTCGAGCACGTTCCACTGTTTAACAGACCATTCGGCCTTCCTGAAACTGTTCGGGGCAAAACGAACCACTTTGATTTTCCCGGAATTTGTAGTGATTGTCTCTTCGCGGGCAGATTCGCCGTCCGATACTAAATACGTCGTAAAATTGTGGTGTAGTACGTTTCCCGATCCATCTTCCAAGGCCAGGCTC
>Ga0307425_1000642_pt1 | contig 21707 bp, 15 predicted proteins | sample SalMarWE160330MG_FD_202152 | JGI IMG/M metagenome (GOLD analysis project Ga0307425, IMG submission 202152) | Salt marsh sediment microbial communities from the Plum Island Ecosystem LTER, Massachusetts, United States - WE1603-30 | ecosystem: Environmental > Aquatic > Marine > Intertidal zone >...
TATTGTTTCAGTTTTCCCTTCGCTCGGTTCACTCTGTGTGAGAATTATTTTCGGGCAATCGAGAACAAAATCCTTCTTGAGAAGCGACTCTATCAGTTTCTCTTCCATAGATTGAATGACTTCCTCTCCTATGTTTATAATAGTTCTCTAAGAAAAGCTGATAGATCCTACGAAAATAAAACTTATTTTGCAATGTATATTCTAACCTATCGAAATATTTATATACTTTCAAAGTTTCCAACTATCAAAGTAATCAAAAGGTGAAACAAGAATGAGAACAATTAACGTGGTTTTTGAAGATAAGGAATACGATCAGCTCAAAGAATTAAAGGGAGAAGGCAACATTCAGATCACTTACATCACTTACATCGGACAATAGTTACAAATTATCTCGCAATGAAATGACTGCCGATGGGTGGAAGCTTGATGGAGCTATGTTAGATGCGCATCCAACAGCGTTTTTACATTGGCTTGCCCACCTTGAATCAAGGCCAATTTGAATGACTAACATTGCCGGATAAGGTTTTGCGTGGTTACAACAGCATCCTGTTTTGTTGGAGGAAAATTGGTACCTTTTTGGTACCTTTTTCTGACGACAGCCTGCCTAAGTATTTAATATTATTCACACCATGCACAGCATGCACAAGAAGGGATGAAAAACAGGCGAACGAAAATACGTAATCAAATTAATAAGTTAAAGACTTCATTTCCTGGAAAATTACCTGCTTTGGGAGCAGGGTGTCGTCCCGACCATTTTATTGTTAAGGGTGTCGTTCCGCTGAACCCATAACCTGTGAACGCCTACCCAGAGAAAAGGCTGAATCTCCTCTTGCCGATCATCGTGGACCTTGTGGCGGGAATAGCAGAAAACCTCAAGCATTATATAATATCGCTTTAGAATAATTGCCAACAATTGTATAATATACTATGCGCGTGTGAACCCCAGAAAGATAATCTTGATAGCACTATGAACATGGCTAATGATTGGTGGTTACCCCGGAAAGAAGAATTGCTAAGTGTGGCCGGAAAAGGATGTCCCATTTATGTGTACAACGAGGAAACACTGAATGAGACACTCTTTGACCTGTTGTCCCTCGATTCCCTCGATACCCTCTTTTACCCTGTCCATGCAAATCCCTATCCCAGGATACTTGGAAAAGCCTTCGAGTTAGATGTGGGTTTTAAGTGCATTTCAATTGATGAAATCACCCGTGTATTAGGCGATTTCCCAAAAATTGTACCCCAACGAATGTTATTTGTGCCTAATCATGCCCATGGTGAAGATCTTGGGCGAGCTTTTGATTATGGCGCTCACATTGCAGTTAATAATCTTAATATACTCAAAAGGTGGCCGGATATCTTTCAAGACAGGGAAATCTTCATCTGTATGGATATGGGCCATGAGCAGGGGAGCAGTGGGTTGCTCGAAACATGTGTAAGGGGATTCTATATTCGACCACAAATCAATCTCCATCCTTTGCAGGAGCTAAACGAAACCATATCATTCTTCACCGAGACATCCAGGCATTTTCCTGCGGTTTCCACGCTAATATTCGGCAACAGTATGGACTTAAATGTAAATCACGAAAAAGAACTGATGGATATTTCGGATCTGGGGGATTATCTCGAAACCATAAAGGACACCTGCCCTCAATACAGATTGTGGCTTGAACTGCCTGACTTTATGATTTCCCATGCCGGGGTGCTCCTAACTAAGGTAATAAAAACCGGTGAAGAAGAGGGAACCCGTTACATCAGGATCAATATGGATATGAAAGGTCCCCTATATGATGGATTGTGTGGCGCCTCTCATCAAATTATAAACCTATCGAAAGCTGATGATGAAGAAATAGCCATAATGACCAGAATCATCGGGCTGGACAAGGGGCGGGAAAATACCATAGATTTCATGGAAGCACCTGCTTCTGCGGAAAAGGACGATATCCTGCTCTTTTCAAATATGGGGGCATACGGGCCAGGCATGGATTTCGACGAAAAAGGGCGTGATTCAGTGCCTGAACACTATCTGCATGCGCGAAGCATGTGCCGGGTCAAGATTTGAAATGGTGATTGGACCGAGGCAGGAAATGGAGGAGGGTTTTTTGACACAGCAAACCGGGACCAGCATTGAGGCAGGACCGAGGCCCTGCAGCCGGTTGGCCCTAATTTCCACACCGTGGCCGTTCTTTGACCGTCCATCAGTTCAGATGGGGACCCTCAAGGCCTTTTTCAATCAGCGGCATCCCGATATCCGCGTAGACACCCATCATATTTATCTGAAAGTGGCCTCTGTCTTAGGGTATCCGCTCTACCGGATAATCAGCGAACGGTCATGGATCGCGGAATGCCCCTACGCAGCCTTTCTCCATCCGGATCGAATGGAAAACGTGGCCCGGTTTTGGAACCGAAAGATACAGGGGAATCCTCTGCTTGCGTCCCACGATTTCAGAGAACTCTGCTCCCGGATTGAGGCGGTTTCCCTTTCCGTTGTGGACAAAGAACCCTGGGACCGGTATTGCCTGATCGGGTTCTCCATATGTTTAGCCCAATTAACCAGTTCCCTCTATTTCATCCGGGAGATTAAACGTCGCGCCCCGGAAGTCCCTATTGTTGTCGGGGGTTCCGCATGTGCCGGGGCCCTGGGAGAAAGCCTTCTCCATACCGTACCCGAGATTGATTACGTCATTCGAGGCGAGGGAGAATTGCCCTTGCTGCAATTGATGGAGGGGATCATGGCCCGTCGTGGGCAATCTCAATTCATCTACATACCGGGTCTTATTTGCAGAGATAACTCACAGGCCGGAGATGCTCATCAACAGATCCCCAATCTGGACGAACTCCCCATACCCGACTACTCCGATTACTTCCGTGACCTGGAATACCTGGGGCACCGAAACGCCTTCCTGCCCAGACTTCCCATGGAAATATCACGGGGGTGCTGGTGGAGCAAAGGGGCACAATCAAAGGGCGGAAGGGGATGTATTTTCTGCAATCTCAACCTCCAGTGGAGCGGGTACCGCCAAAAAAGTCGGGAGAGGACGGTGCTGGAAATTGACACATTGATCAAACGCCATCAACTTCTCTCCATATCCTTCATGGACAATCTCCTGCCGGCTAAGGGATTGGAAGACCTCTTCCGCGCTATACAAAGATTGGGAAAAGATCTGCGCATGTTTGCGGAAATCCGGGCGAAAACCAGCTCTTCTGTCCTTGAGGCCATGGCAGCTGCAGGCATGAACAAAATCCAGGTGGGGGTGGAGGCCTTGAGCACCACTCTCCTCAAGAAGTTCAACAAGGGCACGACAACCATGGATAATTTTGAAATCATGAAGAACTGTGAGCACCCCCGTCGGCCAGACCTAACAGGGAATCTCATCTTGAACTTCCCCACCAGCGATTTTCGGGACGTGGCCGAGACCCTTAAAAATCTCGCCTTTGCGTTCCCGTTTCGGCCGCTGAAAGGGATCCCCCTCTGGCTCGGGTATGGCAGCCCGCTGTGGCGAGACCCAGCGCAATATCAAATCCGCCTCAAGGGAAACCATCCCAACTACCGGCACATCTTCCCTTCAGAGGAGCTTCGAAGTTTCCGGCTTATGATTCAAGGGTATCACGGAGGAGTCCGGCATCAGCAACGAATGTGGGAGCCCGTAAGGCAAAAACTGAGGGAATGGCACAATTTCTATGAGTGTATGCACCAGGGACCGGGGTTCAGGCCGATTCTTTCTTATAAGGATGGGAAGGATTTTCTTATCATCCATGAACGCCGCTTGAATGAAAATGATATGACACATCGTCTGGCAGGTAATTCCCGGGCAATTTACCTTTTTTGTGAGATCCAGCGGTCCATGGCCGAGATGCTTGCCAGGTTCCCTCGGTTCAGTGAAGACCAAATTCGAGCCTTCCTCCGCATGATGGTGGACAAACGGTTGATGTTCAATGAAGGCGACCGGTATCTCAGCCTGGCCGTTTCCACTTAAGCGCCGGTTGAGATCCTATCCCGAAAAGTGCAGGTTTCCACTACCATCGAGGAGTGGATCAAAAGATTGCACATTAGACGGTACCGATGGTTAGTGGTTAGTTACCGGCGGTCTGTGATACGAGGTATAGAATGAATGCACAAGAAATATTGCCGGGGTTGAAGACCTGGTTTAAGGACTACACTCGGAAGTTCTCTTCTGATGATCCGGTCGTTCAGGAAAGCATGGATTTGAAAACAGATCATACCACTCGGGTCTGCGAAGCGATCGTAAATATCGGAGAGAGTATCGATTTATCCCGGGAGGATCTCTGCCTGGCTGAAGCGGCTGCGCTGCTGCACGATATTGGCCGATTCGAGCAATACAGCAGGTACAGGACATTTTCGGATTACAGATCAGAAGACCATGCCGCACTTGGAGTAAGAGTCATAAAAGCCAACCGGGTCCTGCATGACCTTGAACCCGCCATGGCCGAGATCATCGTCCGGGTGGTAGGATACCATAACCGTGCCGCACTCCCTGTCGGAGAAGAGGAGCGCTGCCTCTTTTTCCTGAAACTGCTCAGGGACGCGGACAAGGTAGATATCTGGCGCGTGATCACCGACTACTACCAAAATACCGGGCATAACAGGAACCATATCCTTGAATTGGACCTTCCGGATAGCCCCCGGATTTCAGATTCGGTATACAGGGCACTTATGAACGGGAAGATTGTGCAGATGACCGACGTCAAGACACTCAACGATTTCAAGTTGCTCCAGATCGGATGGATCTACGACATAAACTTCCCCCGTGCATTTCAAATTGTCCGGGAGAATGGATACCTTGAACTGATTCGGGATGCCCTTCCCGAGACATCCGTTCGCGTAGCGAAGAGCTATGCGGGGGCTCGCGCACACTTAGAGCAAAACTCTTCCGCCACTAACTCACAAATCAAGCTGTGATCCTATTTTCTATTGAAGTGGATCGGTTGCTTGTTCATAAAGCAGCCGGGGGAACAGCAGTCAATTTGAGGCTCTTTCATTCTCTAAGATGTGGCATCTGTATCACTAACCCTGCTGCACAGGTAGTATAATTATCTCCGTAATATTCCTTGAAGAAACCTCTTGTAGTGTCTCCGCTGCAATGACAGGGAGCGATTCTTTCTACCTTCAATTCATCTAATTTTTTCGCAATCACCCTTAGCTCCTTTGGAGATTTATCCATGAGATGAAAGCCTCCAATAAGGAGGTAGACATTCTCCTTGAAGAGCTTTCTAACATGAGCCACGATCTCTACAATGCCGGGGTGGGCGCAACCGGTAATAATGACAAGACCCTGACAGGTTTTCAGGACAAGCGACTGTTCTTTTACGCCTCCTCCAAGTTCTCCGGTCGTATAAACACCCGGATGGATCATCACGGACCCGCCGACCTCCTCAACCTCCGCCCCCATGAGCCCTACCTCCTCCTTGAATCTCTTTGGAAAAGATCGCGGGAGATAGACGGTGACACGATGTTGATATTGAAGGATTCCTGAAAGACCCCCCACATGGTCTCCATGTCCATGGGACAAGACCACGGCATCTATCTTTTCGGGGTCAATCTTCATTTCGTGCATATTTTTGAGTAATATCGAAGAATCACCACCTGAATCAAAGAGGATTTGATATGGGGGAAGGATTATGAAGCAAGAAAAACCCCAGGCAGGGGTTAAATCCCCTTTTAATTTATTGTTATCATAGACGATCAGGATCTGGTGTGCGGCATCTTTCATGGGGTGCCTCCGCTACGCATAATCGCTATGCAATGAACAGGCGCTCAATATCACTGCCATTATACAGTCGCATATCCGTCCTTTTATGAAACCCGATACCATGTCAAAGAGATGTTTAAAAATATACATAATAACCCTCGCCGTCAAGCTTCCCCTCAGACCGAAGGTCTTACCAAAAAAAGGGCGCCCAAAAAAGGAGCGCCCTTTCTAATCTTTACCCCGACAGAGGTTCTATTCAACAGGGTATCCTGCTTTTTCCCATGCCATCCACCCGCCGGCTATGTTAACAACGTTTTTGTAACCCATGCGACAAAGGGTGCAGGCGGATAGGCAACCCCGCCCCCCTACCTTGCAGTAAACAACAATCTTGGCATTCTTGTCAGGGATCTTCTTGGAAACCTTCCATTCCATCAGCCCCCTAGGGATATTAACGGCGCCCGGGACATGTCCCATTTTGAATTCCTTTGGTTCCCGGCAATCCAGAAAAACAGCTTTCCCCTTATCCAGCAGCCCCTTGGCATCTGAGACCGAGACCTCGCAGACACCTTTCTTGGCTTCTGCAACGAAATCCTTTGCAGTCATATCTTTTGCCATCACCTGGGGAACGGCAAAGACGAGGGCAAACATAAATGCCAGTGCAAATACAAAAAGTGAACGTTTTTTCATCGATTTTCCTCCCTTTTAATTGGGTTTTCGGGTTTAAAGTTGAGCTTGCATGTGAGCAAGCTCTCCACTAATTGCTCCTTTTTTTGGGAACCAACGCCGGTGGTACCATAACATCCCTGTTGGCCTTCCTGTAATTTGGCTTAACATCCTTCTCAAGCAGGAACAACTCTGCGTTGCCGTGACAACTATTGCAGGTCTTGTTTTGAGGTGTTTGCCGCCTGATATTATGGGGCGTGGCCAGTTTCCAGTTAGGCAGCGTGTCGAAGTTGGACAGACCGTTTTTCACATAGAAATCGAAAGTCGCATGATCTACCGGAACATGACGGAGTGTGACAAATTTTTCAGGCCTTTTCTCTGATTGCAAGGGATTTAGACCCACCTTGAACTCAATGGGAGATGCCTTGTTCTTGTAGAATTTAAAGCCCTGTTTGTCTTTCCCAACATGACAGCTATAACAGTTCTTGTACGGCATAGAGTGACAGACCTGACAACTCACCTGATCCTTGTGGATCCAGTGGTTCTTGGGATTTTTCGCCTTTGGTTGGTAGATATCCTTGTGACAGTCTAAACAGTTTGGACTGTTCTCCACCGCATACCTGTTGGCATAATCCTTGCCATCTCCGTGCATTTCATCAGCCTTGTGACACTTGGTACATTTAAAATATTTCTGTTTATGAATGTCAGGAGGAATACCCTTGTTCTTGCCAAAATACTCTTTTTCGATACGACTCCCATGGCATGCAGTGCAGACTGTATGCATGGGTGGTCTCTTCTGGAAAAGGTGACCCTCCAACAAACCACCCCCCGCTGCCTCAGGACGGCTGATATGACATTGTCCGCAACTGCTGTGGCAGGCGCTGCAATGGGACCCTCTGGCAGCATCCACCTTGGCATGCACACCCTTGTCTGGATTGGCCCGCATATCTATCATTTTCTTGAATGGGGAAAGGCTCACATGAAGACTGCTCTTGTAATGCTCCGCAATCTCCTCATGGCACGATCCACATGTCTCAGAAGCGTCCGGATACGACGGGTCTTTGACCACACCCTTATGGGCTGTTTTCCAATTTGGATCATTGGGATTGCCACCATGGCATTCGTGACAGCAAAGTTCACCATGGTTTTCATCCTCGGCTATTGCGCTATCAACCCACAACTTTTCGTGCGGAGCCAACGGCTCCACGTCCCCGCCTCACCCCTCCCCTTCGGTTTCAGCGGAGCCTCCTGGTTTGTCTTTGTTGGCCTTTGTGATCTCCCTTGTGATCTTTATCAGCTTTCGGGCATTCGTATGACAGGTGAAACAATAGTTTTCCTTGTCAGCAGAACGGGCCTTCTCGCCACCATAAAACAGGATTAGGGAAATAGTTATGGCCAACGCCATAATTATCGTAAATTTAACAGATTTCATTCTCCTTGCTCCTTCAGTTTCAAACCGGACGTCTCTTTAGTTCCCGAGTTCCCGCCTGTCTCTCCGAACTTATGCTTTTCGCTATCACCCCCTTTCTTTGTATCCGGGCATGTAAAATCTCGGTTCATCAAGGTGACCCGATATGAAGGCCTCGAAAACCTGATCCGCCTTTCCTGCTATTCCGCTTATCAGCCGGATTCCTGCATTCTTGAGCATCGAGTACAACACCTCACTGATACCGCCACAAATCAAAACCGTAACATTCAACTGTTGCAGAATATTTACCCGATCTGTCAAGGAAAGTTCGTCGAGATAAGTCTCTCCTCTTTCTATTTCCCGCTCTTGCTCGAACTTAATAATCAGAACAGTGGTACAGGTATCAAATACAGGCGATACTCTCGATTGAAATACAGGTATTCCAACGCTGGTCATAACAACCCTGAAAGGCATCCAGAGATTCAGAATCACCGATATAAATATGCTTTGTCTGCTATATGAATAGAATGCGATTTTGGAATTGAATAGAGACCTTTGCACGCGTCGTGATTTTGTGGCGAATGTGCTTCCTTTTCCTAACCCGATTAACCTTATCTTGAGGGTATTCTCTCAAGAAAATCTAAAATGTGGGAGTCTCATTGATTGTGCAAAGGCCTCTAATTCAATAGCTTTAAGCAACATCCATGCCAAAGCCGAATCTTAAGATGTCAAAATTAGCTAACAGTTTGATAATATGGCGTAATTAAGCTTTTGAATATTCCACGTACAGGGGATTAACACTGCATGATAGGGAACAAAAAACACCGTCATCACCCGGCGCATGGGAACAGGTTGCATCCATTCTCATCTTTCATGATTGACGAAAAACCGACTTCCTGATATATGGATTCATTTCATGAAGACTTTCCTTCTAAAAATCGTCAAATGGTTAACTACTCAACCACTTGACCAAATTTACAGGCAGGCTAACCTTAGGGAGATAACCCATGCACACATTAGATAAGCACTATCAGATCATATTGGACAGTATCGCCGATGGGGTCTTTACCGTGGACCTGAACTGGCAGATAACCTCTTTTAACACGGCCGCGGAAGGCATAACCGGCATTTCGAGGGGAGAAGCGGTGGGACGCCCATGCTTTGAGGTGCTCAGGGCCAATGTTTGCGAAACAGGGTGTATTCTCCGCCACACCGTTGAGACAGAAACCCCTATTGTGAATATGCCGATCCATATTGTTCGTGCGGACAAAAAATCGATCCCCATAAGTGTAAACACTACCCTGTTAAGGAATGAAGCAGGCCGGATTGTAGGCGGGGTTGAAACGTTCAGAGATCTGACCGTGGTTAACAAACTGCGGAGAGCACTTTTCAAACAACAATCTTTTGAAGACATCGTGAGCAAGAATGGCAAGATGCTCAAGCTGTTTTCAATGCTTCCTCAGATCTCCGAAAGCAACAGTACGGTGTTAATTGAAGGGGCGAGCGGTACGGGGAAGGAGATTTTTGCCAGGGCAATTCACAACAACAGTCCAAAGGGGAAAGGGCCTTTTGTGGCCATCAACTGCGGGGCCCTTCCTGAGGCCCTTTGTGAATCGGAGCTCTTCGGGTACAAGGCCGGCGCCTTTACCGACGCAAAGAAAGACAAGCCGGGCCGATTTGCCTTAGCCCAGAACGGTACAATTTTTCTTGATGAAATCGGTGATATCTCCCCCGCTGTGCAGATAAGGCTCTTGCGTGTGTTGGAAGAAAAGGTCTATGAGCCTTTAGGGTCGACAAAAGAGGTCAAAACAAATGCCAGGGTAATTGCGGCAACCCATCGGAATATGAAAGAACTGGTTAGGGAGGGTAAATTCAGGGAAGACCTTTATTTCCGCATCGATGTCATAAAATTATCCCTGCCGCCCCTTTCCGAGCGAAAAGAGGACATCCCCCTCTTGGTGGATCACTTTATAGCGCATTTCAATCATTTGACTGGGAGAAAGATTGTAGGCATCACTCAGGAGGCAATGGCCGCACTTATGCTTCATGACTGGCCTGGAAACGTTCGCGAGCTTGAAAATGCCGTAGAACACGGCTTTGTGCTCTGCCAGGGAGAACTGATACGATTACAGCATTTACCCGAACAGCTTGTTCCCAAAGACGGGGCTATGCTTGTACCGACCGGGCTGACCCTCAAAGAGATTGAAAAGCGGGCGATTCAACAGGCCCTTGAGAGAAACCAGTGGAAAAAAATGGCAACAGCCCGGGAACTTGGCATCGACAAGAACACATTACGCCGGAAGATAAGCCGATTCAATATTGTTAAACCACCAAACCCCGAAACAGGTCCGTGAGTTTTTGCTTCACGGCTCATTAACAGGGAGATTGTGGTGTAAGTTATCAACCCTATCCCTTGCCAAAGGGGGGGTGCCTTATCTACCACCTAAGCCCCGATTGTCGCTCGATTTTTCTTTGGAGCGCACTATTTAGACCCGATTCCGTTCCATAGACAATTAACCGTCTTTTAGCCCTCGTTATACCGGTATAAACAATCTCCCTCGTCAGGAGTCTGTGAGCTTCATCTTCAGGCAGAACAAGGAGCACATCATCGAACTCCGAGCCCTGGCTTTTATGAACGGTCATTGCAAAGGCAAGTTCCCAGGGAGGCAGCAGATCCAAAGAAAAGGTGATGTAAGAGCCGGAGCGCGGAAAAAACGCCCTGTATGCTCCCCCCCCCTCTCTGATAACAACGCCCACGTCTCCGTTAAAAAGCTCCTTTGAATAGTCATTTCTCGTAATCATGACTACAGCGCCGGAGAAATAACCCTTTTCTCTCCACATCTCATATTCAAACTCAAGGGTCAAGTATTCCGCGACCTCCCTGTTTATCCCGGTACACCCGTAAATTCCATTACGAACCAAGGAAAGAACCCTCACACTTTCCACCCCGTTGAAGATCTGCTCTAAAATCTCCTGCCCAGGATCAGAATTAAGAAGCCTGGAATGGTCCATACCGCAGGCCTCCGCAATCAGATCTCTAAAGCTCCTGTTATCTCCATGCAATGGCTTCAGGTAATGATATTCCGTCCAGAGACGAATGTGGTCCCTCCATGCCCTTATCCCCTCGTTTTGGACAAATGCCCATTTATCCGGTTTGAGTTGAAGGGCTGAATTAAAGGGGGTGGTAGAATATTTCGGGCATATTCCTTTATTGATCTGTTTCGCCAATCCTAAAAGGTTGGCTCCGGAACGATACACCTTTTCCAGCACTGTCAACCGGCCTTTAAACATATCGGCCCTGATTCCATCCGGAATCATTTCAGCAAAAACAGACCCCGCTTCTACAGAAGGGAGTTGGTCTTTGTCTCCTAAGAAGATGAGCTTTGTCCTTGAGGGATCGACTGCCCGCAGGAACTTCTCCATCATGACCACATCGACCATTGAGACCTCGTCAAGGATAATGACGGATGCCGGAAGAGGGTTTGTTTCGCGATAATAAAAGTCGTAGTTATAGCTCTGATATCGCAGGATCTTGTGGAGGGTGCCGCCCTTTAAGTTCAACAGTTCTTCATCCTCTTCGGAAGGCTCCTTGATGGTGTTAATGTTGTATTGAACCGTTTCCGTCATCCGCTGTGCGGCCCGTCCGGTCGGTGCACCCAAGAGGATCTCCTCTGTCCTTACCCCCGCCCTATTAAGACAGCGAATAATATTAACCATCAGAGAAGTCTTGCCCGTGCCCGGTCCACCGGAAATAATAGAGAACTGTGACCTGAGCGAGAGCCTTATTGCGTCAACCTGGTGTTCGTCCCGCTCGATAGGCGGGCCACCCTTTGAAACACGGATGGAAAACCGGGGGGAGTATATCTCATCCACATAGGCTTCAATCTTGCTCTCAGGTATCTTGAACGAAGGCCCCGCCCTCAACAGGACCTCTATTCGGAGTCTCAGCAGGTGCTCATGTAGATAGAATTTCTGAAAATAGAGGAGTTTCCTCCCTTTGGTTTCAGAGAGAATCAGCGGCAGGTATTCATCACCATTGCTCGTGATAAGCCCCTTGTACTTACCCTTTGAAAGACCTGATAAAAACTCCCTCGCTATTTCTCCGGCCCTATCACTCCCAACAAAACTTGTTAACTTAGCACATAATCTCTCATGCTCCATGTCTAAACAGAGACTCCCTTCCTGCAAGGCCCCAAACATGGTCACCAATACCGCAAGGAGTGGCGCATCATCCTCATATCCGCTCATCTCCACCAGATCACGAACAGTCATATAATCTAAGAGTGGGAGTTCCAGTTTTTGAGAACAGAGATAGATATATCTTATATCTTCCCCCATCTCTTCCCGAAGGATTCCAAGATCAAGAAGTCTGTCCATGAACTGAGTTTTTTCCCTATCCATAATTTAGGAATTCAGGAATTCAGGAATTGAGGAATTTGACTGGAGCAATTGCCTTCAATCCCTCAATTCGCAATTCCTCAATTTTCAGTTTCTAAGTATCATTTCGATTTCTTCTTCAAGTTGTTCTAAAGACCCTAATTCATCGGGCGGGACATGATAAATCCCGGCTCCTTCATCGATCCCCATCCCCCGCAAGTAAAAGTAAAAGACTCCCCCAAAATCCTTTTCCGGATTAAACTGATCACCTATGACCTGTTTCAACCAGCGCAAGACCGCTACTGCATACAGTTTGTACTGGAGGTGGTAGTCGGAGTGAGCCATGCTCTTTTCCATGGATTCAAGGTTGTAACCGGTCTCAAGGTAGTTTGATTTCCAGTCTGCGATATAAAATTTCCGGTCCTTTCTGAAGACCAAATCCACAAACCCCCTGATAAATCGATTGGAGGTCTCGCAGTCCGGAACCCTGTTAGATCTAATGGCGTGAGATGGAAAAGAATAGTAAAACTCGACCTCATGGAGCCGGTCTTCTTCTTTCAGGTGAGCAAGTATAAAATCATCAGCAACAGGGGCGACAGGGGTTGTCAAGGTATTCCCTAAGATCCTGCACACAGAGTCTTTCCATCTGACATCAACCCGATGCGTTTCCATCTGTCCCAAAATTATTTCTCTTGTGCCTGCATCATGCATTAAGCTCAAGACAGGTTCCCGGGTTTGGGTGATTGCCTTCAATACTACCCCATAATCAATATGCTCCAAGATATCATGAAACATCAGTCCCACATCAATTCCACCGGGTACTTCCTTAAGGTCCCTTTCTCCTGAAACGGCCCCTATCCCCGGAGAGGCAAACCCTTCGTCATCTTCCTTCCCTCTCTGCTCTGTCTGGAAAGACAAATTCTCTTCTCTACCCTCACCTACCTGGGACATCTTTTGATGCAGGCTTGAAAAGGAATCTAATTTAATCCTTCGCTGCCTGTAGCTTTCCTGAACAGAGAGCAATTCAAATGCCTCCCCCGCAGGGATTGCTGCCCGCCGCGGTGTTTTCTCAAACCCGGTTTGGGTTGATGAAGCGCCTGAATAATGATCAGCATTCAGCCAGACCACGTCCTCATCTGCTTTACTTCCGGGAAAGGCATTCAACAAGGCTGGAGAGAGCTGAGTGCACACCGGGCCGAGCCAGGGGGCATTCGTTTCATGGATGTAGAAGGGTAGATAGAGTTTGAATTGCGCCCTGGTGGAGGCGACATAATAAAGCCGTTTGTCTTCATCCATTTTCTCGGATTCATGTCTTCCGCCTCCACCCGATTTCGCCAAATCGACGATTCTTCTGATTTCTGAGGATAATCCGCCTTTTTTGATTTCGTGATAAGTATGATATTTGTCCAGATAAGATGCCGGCTGGGTCAACCCGCCGGCAACAAATACGACAGGGAACTCAAGTCCCTTGCTGACATGCATGGTCATGATCTGAACCTTTCGGGCCTCGGTTTCAATCTGATGGATATCAACCCCTTCATCAGCGTCTATAGACCGGTTTCGGTAGACGTCAAGTATTGCCGACAAACCCCTGAAATCGAGGTTTTTCCTATATGCAACTTCCTCTAAGTATTCAAATATCTGTTGATAATTGGTATATTTTCTGTCCCAGCCGCTCTCCATTGTCCCACGGGAGAGCAGGCCGGAGTCTTCCACCAATGATTGAAAAAGACGGCTCCACCTTTGCGACATGGCATATCCATTCCACTTGAAGAGCATCTCCTTTACTGGGTGAGAGGGCGGCATCTCCTCATACACAAAAAGCCCGGTCAGATTGAACCCGAAAAAGGGAGTCAGCAACGCCTTTTTGAGCGCCGAGTTGTCGCCAGGGTCTAAGATTGCGTGAAACAAGAGGCTTGTGTAGACCGCTTCATCCGAGACAAAGAGGCCTGGTTTCTTGTAAAAGGTATAGGGGATTTTTTGTCTTACAAGTTCCTCTTCAATAAAAGGGACGTCGGATCTGCTTCGGACCAATATACAAATGTCTCCAAAACCGATTTTACATTCATCTCCCCCCTTCTCTTTCATTCTGATATCAGAGGAAATCAGATGTTTGATCTCGCAGGCCACAAATCTCGCCAATCGCGGTTTGGCCGGTCTTGGAGATGGCGCCTCGCTGAGATCGACGATATTTAATACCGGGCGACCGGAGTTATCCGCGATCATCTTTACGGGTCTCTCATCCTTTTCCGGGAAGCCTGTGCTTTGATATCCGATCTCGAATTCACCAGCTATCGCCTGGGGCTTGAACCATGCTTCACCACAGAACAGGGTGTTGAAGGCCGTAATTAATTCGGGCTGGGATCGCCAGTTGACGGACAGGGAGTAGAGCCCGGCCCGCCCTTTCTTCTCAAGCCGTTCCATCTCGTTTCTTGCACTTAGATAGGCATATACGTCAGCGCCGCGAAAAGAGTAGATGGCCTGTTTCGGATCGCCGATCACGAACAGGAGATTTTGAAGGTCGTCGTCACGACTATCTATAAATATCTTCCTGAATATCCGCCACTGAACCGGGTCTGTGTCCTGGAATTCATCAATGAACGCCACCTTAAATCTGTTTCGAAGCTTTCCCAACAAGTTCGCCGAGTTGTCGCTATACAAGGCCTTGTCAACAAGCGAGAGCATATCATAATAGCTTATCCACCCATGGCCCTGTTTTGTCCGGCTTACATCATCCTGAAGACGATGAATTGTTTCCGCAGGGAGAGTGTATTGAAGGTCATTCAACCTGATATTAAGTTTTTCCAATTTGTGTTTAAGGGCTTCAAGGTTCGGGCACACCTCCAAATTTGTCCCCCCCTTATTCCATTTTTCCGGGACAAGGGATTCAAGGCCTCTCCTGCCGCCCGATTTTGCGTCCTCTACCTGTGTCATTAAATCCGAAAGGTCACGAATATCAAACCTGTTTTCCTCAGCCTCTTCAAAATAATCTTCAACAGGTACTACTATGTTTTTGAGTATATTCTTTTTTGCGCCTGCATTGAAATTCAGTTGGGCATATCTGCGGGAAAACTCTCCCTCTGAACTAAGCAAGGTCTTTATTTCCATACACGCCGAGGCTGTTTCCCCTTTGATTTCTTTAAACCCCCTCCCCCTCAGATCAGGCAGCAGCCGGTCACCGGCTGCTCTGTGCAGAAATTGCGCTAAGTTGATTATGGTATCTGAGAAAGAGCCTTTCCTTTGATTAAATCTTGAAATTTCAAGGATTTCCTTTAAGTCCCCCCCATATATTTCCGGCCAGTCCTTTCGCATCTGCTCTTTCAGCAGGGTTTCAAAGAGAGGCGCATCATTGATCACTTCGCTTTCGAAGAGAACCTTGTTTTCAAATGCAAAATCCCTGAGCACGGTCTGGCAGAATCCGTGAATCGTATGTATAGAGGCCTTATCAAATGCGTCTAAGGTATCGCTCAGTTTTTTCGATGTTTTTGCCTTATCCTTTGAGTCATCCAATTCCTTTTCGAGTTTTTTACGTATGCGGATCTTTAATTCAGAGGCCGCCTTTTCTGTAAAGGTGACCAGGAGGATGTTTTCCAGTTCGACATCTGTCTCCTTCAAGAGCCTGACTACCAGATTTTCGATGGTATAGGTCTTGCCCGTCCCGGCAGAGGCCTCAATCAGGCCATGTCGCGTAAGGTCGATCTGGTTAAAGTCATAAATAGATTCGTAAGGCATCTTTACTCTCGGACAGTAACGAATTAAAGAATTGAGGGATTAGATTGGGAAGATTGTATGTGTTTCCTTAAGTTTCAATTCATAATTCTTAATTCCTTTCGGCACTGAAAAAAACCTGAAACCGATCCCTGACCTTATCAAATGCATCATCGGGGATGACCGGTCTGGCAAGCCTGATCAGAAATGATTCCTCCTCTGCGTATGCGTCTCGAAGGTGCGTATGAAAAATCTCTCTTTTAGCTTCATCAATCTCTTCATCTGCCAGTTTGTGTGGTTTAATTGACCGGGAAGTTACCACTTCAAAGGGGAGCCACTCTATCTTTTCCTGGTTCAGATAGCCTGATATAAGTCTTCCTAAGTATTCTCTGGCAGCATCTTCAGTGATAGCGTAAGTCCATCCCTTCACCTCTTCCTTATAGACAACATGAAAGGTGATCTTTGAATCTCCAATCCTGTGACGACCATCGTCGCTGATCAGGCAAAACATCCAAAACAGGAGCGGTTCCAAAATATACTTATCGGGCTCATTTTTCTTCGGGGTCTTTCCGGAACCGGTCAATACCACCGCATTCCAGTCACCTCCCTGGTCTTTCCAGACCCACGGCCATTGCCCGTGAAGGTCTACTCTTGTTTCGATTTCTTCCCCGAGGCTGTCAGCGGTCTTGATCGTTAGTCTTACCGAGTCAAAACGCTCGATGGGAAGTCTATTCGTGGATGAGATTTGCTCATCGGTCCCTTCACCAACAAAAAATGCCCGGTATGTTTCCTGACCTGATCCCATTTCTGTCAAGACCCGGGAAAGGCCCCCGGCCCTCGCTGAGACATCATCTCTCAGTTCATCCCTGTCTAACGCGGCAAAAGCGCCCTCGGGGGTGGTACCGTTCCGCTGCAGGCTTTCGTAAACACGACCATAGATCTCCTCCGGGGGGGGTTCTCCTGTCTTTAAACCTCCAGAGGCGGAATAGATATCCAACCAGAGCTTCAGGGGCACAATCTTCAGGTTATAATCAACAGGGAACTCAGAGTAAAAGGGTTCGTCCTCCCTCAGGATAACCTCCTCAATGGTCTCTTCTTCATCGTACACGCCCAGATGCCGTTTTATGGCATGAGATACCGGGTCTTCTAAGAACTTTTTCAACTGCTTCAGGGTGATTTTTTCGGCAATCCTTCTATCCTTTCGGGGCCTTTCACCTTCCACACAAAAATCCGGGAAAAAAGGCTTAAGACTGCTATTCATCTCCTCCGGAGCATTCGCAGTGACCTCCTCCCACAAACCGTTCTCCCGATAAAAGGCTATTCGGTCCGCTAAGGAATAGTTAATTAGAACATCGGAGGTTTCATTGATGGCGTCCTTTGCAAGGTATCTTTCACTGCTCCCTTTGAGGGGGATATCAACAATGCTGAATGGCCTGCCCTGTGACAGAACCTCCTGGTCCACATATCTACGCAACTGGTTTACGACTGAACATGGCTGTATAATACGGTCCTTCTGAAGGTCTTTGGCGACATAACTGATATAAAGCTTGTCCCGTACAGACAGGAGCATCTCAAGAAAAAGATAGCAATTTCGCTCTGGCAGATTGATATCACCGATCCGCCTTTTCAAGAGCCGCAGATCCAAAGATGATGCATCTGCTTGGCCGGGGAATGCCCCTTCTTCCATTCCGAGCACATAAACAATTCTAAAGGGGATCGGCCGCATCGGTTGAAGGGCCGAGATAGTAACGCCCTCGGTCAGGTAATCACCATAACCACCTGAAATGGAGCGCAGGCTGGTTTTGATAAACTCTCTGATCATTTCAATATCCAAGTTAGGTTCTACTCCCTCTTGCCCTGACCGGTCTCTCAGGAGTTCATCATATATCTTCAGATCCTCGAATGCCTCGATCAAGGACTGCCGGACAGCGGTTTCCCCTCTCAACTCAGAAGGGACCGCCAACAGGTCATCACATATCTTCAGAAACCTGGACTTCCATTCCTCTCCTGAGGAACGCAAACCAGCTATATCCACCACTCCGCGATTCATCTTTTCGATTATTATGGAAAATTTCTCCATAAGATCTACGTCGCCGGTATTTACATCATAAAACGGCACAAGTTCATGAAAATGCCTGAAACCGTCCCCTCCTCCCTCGCCTGGAGCGGATAGGATCCTCGACAGACGCAGCCGCTGAAGGCCCTGTTTCCAGGTGTAATAACTACTCTTCCGATACCCTTTGTCCTCCTTTGCCTTTTTGTCAAAGCTGTGAAAAATATTCAAAGGCTCTGCCCACCTTGCCCATATGTTTACTTCTTCAGGCCCGATCTGCCACTTGTTCATGAAGCAGGGGTTGAGGATAAGATCAAAAACCTCTTTTCGGGAAAATCGTCCCGCGGCAAGGTCGAGTACCCCCAATACGGCCTGTCCGTAAACGCTCTCGATATCGGCGCGTGAGTCCACAAGATTGTAGGAAAGACGCCTGGGGCTACGGTTGAAAACGGAATCGATGACCGGTTTGTATCTTGAAATGTCCGGTACAAGGATGGCGATGTCGGTCAGTTGGAGTTTTTCATTTTTTTCGAGGTTGTAAAGGATGTTGTTATATATTGTTTCCACTTCCCTGTAGGTGCTTGGGCAGCCAAGGATCTGGAGGGATCTGTCCTGGGGACATTTCGTAGTGTCTCTTTCATTGGAAAGGGTGAGGATATGTTTTTGGACTTCATGGAGTACGCTTGTCGCGTCTGCTTCCTTTGTGAAGCAGGCATTGAAGTCATAGTCTGTAAGCTGACACAGAAGGCGGATGTTTTCCCGACCGGGTTTGCCCCACGATGCCAAGAGTTCGTTACCCTCTTCTTCTAAAAGCTCTCCAAGGTCTACCTCTTCCTGGGTGACCTCAAGTCTCCCGGCGTTTTTCCTCTGGACCCATCTTTTTTCCTGAGGTGTCTTGATGTCTTCCCAGAATTCACGGCAGGGGTTCAGGGCATAGATGAACAGATCGTAATAATCCTTCAACCGGCCGATAAGCCCCAGATGGAACCGTGACACCTGGGATAGGCCGAAGATATGCACGAACTTTCTGTTGACATCCTCTCCTGAATCAATAGCCCTTGGTGCAAAGACTCCATCAGCATATTCTCTCATGGAAAGGAGGGGTTTTCCCGATCCTTGAACATACCTGTCGCGCAGCTTTCCCATCAGTCGATAGAGATTTTTCTGGCAGAGTTCCATCCCAACAGGCTGGCCTTTGTTGTCAAACCATTGCCGGATCATTTCAGACCGGTGGAACTCATAGTCCTCAAACAATTGAACCATTTTTTCGGTGAGCTGCCAGAGTTTTACCGCATAATCCGGTCCTTTTCCTCCATCAGGCTCAAGGAGGTATTGTCTTAATGGAGTAAACTCCGGATCATTTTCTCCCAGGCCCTGCAACCCATAAAGAAGGAGCATCCTCAAAAAACGGCCATCAACCATTCCCGGTTTTTCCGTACCTGGATCGAGCCTTGCCAACAAACCCCATAAGCCTGATTCGAGGAATTGAAAGTCAACATTCATGAAAACCGATCGCTTCTTTGCAAGCGTCAGTTCCAGCCACTTTTTGAGGTTTTGATTAGGCACAATGGTCAAGGGGCCTTCAAGGATATTGCTCTTCACCTGATTTTCCAGATCAACCGTGGCAGAGAATTTGTCTGCCAATTCTTCTAACTGGTTGCTGAAATAGATCTCAATCGCCATTGTTAATTTTCACCGAATATCCGAACATACTTTCTTCCAGGTCATGAGTCAGTTTCTTCATCTTTTCCCATTTAAACATTCGACGTTCGATGTTTATGTTTTCATATGGGTCCTTCCTCATGCCCCAAAATGATCATCCGCTCTTTAGCCGCGGCCTTTCGCTTCTCTTCCCACTGGTCCCACTCTGCCTTCAGCCGTGCCTGCTCATTTTCCACCGTACGGATCTCATCTGCTTTCTCATCACTATCTGAGGTGTGTAATGAGGCCAAGCGTTTTTTCGAGGCCCTGACTTGTTCTTTAATGGACTTCATGGCCCCTAAGGCCTTCCTCTCCTCCTCTGTGGGAACCTTTATCTTCCCCGGGCAGATTCGAGGTGGATTTCCCGTAACATGAAGGTCTCCCGCGTTCTTCTTTGTCAGCAATTCATCATTCATTGTATACCTCTCCCTGCCGTTGATCATTCTGTTTTTCCATAACAAATTGTGATGATCTCATATTAATCGAAAAAAGATCGACCCGTGCGCGGTAAAATGCCTGACCGTGAAGCCGATTCTTAAGGCTTTTTACGGTTATGTCAAATATAGGGAAATTGGGGTGACGTGTCAAATTCAGAGAGGGAAATGGGGCAGGGCAGACTCCTAAGCAGACGGTTGGGGGGGGATAGGTGTGGTGATTAAAAAGAGCGATTTCCCTTGACTTCCCATTAATTTCCACTATGATTCCATACGGTTCATGGATGCAACTTAAACATCGTAAATTATTATTCCGAATTTAAATTTCATGATTGCACTTAATTCTTCCCCATGGAGTATCATCTCAAATACTGCCCACCATCTCCTGACAGGAGCCTTAATAAAAACTCTAATTTTTTAAATCTTTATCAAATTTGAAGGAGGAAATTATGGCACAGAAAAACATTTTAATGTTCGTTGGCGATTTCGTTGAAGATTACGAAGTCATGGTCCCTTTCCAGATGCTTTTAATGGTTGGGCATAAAGTGGACACGGTCTGTCCAGACAAAAAACCGGGGGATACGGTAAAAACAGCAATTCACGATTTTGAGGGAGACCAGACTTACTCTGAAAAGGTCGGTCATAATTTTCAAATTAATGCAGATTTCGATTCAGTAAAATCGTCTGATTATGACGCGTTGGTAATTCCTGGTGGCCGAGCTCCGGAATATTTGAGGCTAAATGACAAAATATTAAAACTGACTCAGGAATTTTTCAATGCAAATAAGCCGATTGCTTCCATTTGTCACGGCCCTCAAATTCTTGCGGCAGCAGGCATTCTTTCGGGCAAATCCTGCTCTGCATATCCGGCTGTAGGCCCGGATATTGATCAAGCAGGTGGAAAATGGATAGCTAATAATGATACTTTTTCAAATGCTTATGTGGATGGAAATCTCGTCAGTGCCCCGGCATGGCCTGCACATCCTGAATGGATTAAAAAGTTTTTGGACGTTCTGGGTACAAAAATAGAGCTGTGACTGAAACATGGGGTCTAAAGGGGCCTCCTCTGCCGTTGGCTCTTCCCTATCGTTGCATAATCAATGTCCGACAAATCATCTTTTTCCCTGCAAGGGAAAATTTGACAACAATAATTCGTTTATCGAGTGGTCCGAGCCTGAATCGAAATGATAATCGAGGATCAACCCTGATAAGGAGGAGAAGGATTCCATGCTCCCTGCCCACCCTTTTTTTGCAGCATGCATGTATAGCTGAGGTGCAGCCATGTTTTCCGCGTATGAGATAATCGATATTGCAGAAAAGCTTGAAAAAAATGGGGAAAAGGTCTACCGCGAGGCAATTGCTCAAACAGGAGATCCGTCTCTTAAAGAACTCCTGAAATGGATGGCGGATGAGGAGGTAGTCCATGCCGAGTGGTTTTCAAAGCTCAAGAGCAAGGTGGAATTGGATGAAGACTTCGACCTGATCAAGGAGACGGGTGGGGGCCTTGTCAGTGATTTTGTGGGGGAGCAGTCCTTTTCACTCAGAGAGGTGGATTTTTCCGCAATAAAGGGTGCCAGGGAGCTGATTGAAGTTTTCATAGAATTTGAAAGGGATACGATTCTATTCTACGAAATGCTTGAGTCTTTCATCAT
>Ga0307425_1000643_pt1 | contig 21704 bp, 20 predicted proteins | sample SalMarWE160330MG_FD_202152 | JGI IMG/M metagenome (GOLD analysis project Ga0307425, IMG submission 202152) | Salt marsh sediment microbial communities from the Plum Island Ecosystem LTER, Massachusetts, United States - WE1603-30 | ecosystem: Environmental > Aquatic > Marine > Intertidal zone >...
TCACGAACTTCTATTACCTTGAAAACATCCGTCATAAAACCTCCATCATCACATGCTGTCCCCTACCTTGGCCCCTACCCCTGGGGAAGGAAATATCAGAGACGGCCGAATTCATATTTGAATTTCACAATCTTTAATCAATCTATGCGCCTTCTGCTTCAAGTCAAGGGCAAAGGGATCTCCCCGCATTAAGCCCTTTTCCACTTCTGCCAGGGAATCATAAAAGATATCCCAAGCCCTCTTTTCCCTCAAGTACTTTTGTTTAAGGACATCTGTGTCCTCCACCAGCTCATCGATGGTCTTACTGAGGCGTATTATACCTGTATCCAGTAAGTCTAAACCTTCTTTGAGCTTGGCTTCTTTGAAAAATGAAGCAGCACGCAGCGCCATTCGAAGATAAACCAATGTATTGGGTATATACGAGACAAAACAACCGGTAAAGGGATCGATAGAGTGTTTAGTCTTTTTGACCGACCATGGGAGTGCCCTGGCATAATGAGAAAACAAAAGCATACGCGCGTAATCACCTACTAGCTTCCCAATTTGAGCGGATTTCATTGTTTCATCGGCAAAGTGTTCCATGTCGTGACGCATAATCAATCCATCTTTATGTACGTATCTCAAATTTCTTTCTGAACTCTGGAACAAGACAGACAACAAATAGGCCTGATCCTCTGCTCGGCCAATGAAACTGGGGGTAAATGGCCGATACCTTCTCTGGCTCTCAACAAGGATGCCACAAGTACCTCCGGTTACATGGAAACGCTGGATACACCGGTCCCGACCGTTCAAAATCTTATCTGTATAACGGGTCATCATTTCTGCCTCTGTGGAAATGGCCTGGGGAAGGCGGCTGAAAAAGATCCATTCATCACCTTTGATATCCTCATCTGGATATCCAGTATCGGGTGTGAACAGGGAACGGGTTATGTCCTTTTGGTTTACCAGTGCCCCCGCTATCATCCCCAACTCAACCGCATTCCCATCCTCATCGATACCTTCCGCCCCCCACAGGGGTGTCTTGAAATGACCCAACGCTGACTTACCACTTTCCAGAATAAGCTCTTCCTGTGGAAAAACCTGGTCCAGGTCTATCTTAAAGGTGGCCCTGATACGGCTGTCCAGGAGAACGTGCCAGAAGACAGAAATTGCCTTCAAAAAACTATAGTGCCGGCCATATTCACCATCTACGCCAATAATCTCATAGAGCAAGTTATCGTCTTCCTCGCCAAAATAGTGTTTGGCGGCCGGCGCAATGATTTCTCTAACAACCCTGGAGGAGTCCATTTCGCTCATGGCAAATAAGCGAAGATTCTTTATGGCCCTGGCCTCCTTTACTATTCCCTCAAGGTAGGGCTTGGCGATCTCGCGCAGTCCTTCATGGGTCACAGAGATGGAAAGTACGCATGGGACTCTTACATTCTTTTTTGCTGTTCCACGCCTTTTCTCAAACTCTATGGCCTGGTCCAGGCCCCTCAATCCATATAGGGCCTCATTTTTCTCCAGCTCCACCCCCGTATGAATAGGATGGTCATACCAGTAGGCCTGATCTTCTTTCTCAATCTTTCTTGTCTCGTCTTTCAGCTCAATCGACAAGTGCAAGTCGTTAATATGCATCGAAGGTGAAGGGAGGGTCAACAGGACGTTTGACGTAAACAAGACCTCAGTCGCCGGATCGCGGATAGGGTCGGAATTCAACCGATTAATTTTTATTGTTCTCTTTCTACGAACTGACTCAATGTGTTTTTTCCTGTCCTTGAAAAGCGAGACACCCTCAGGGAAAAAGACTCTCCACATGTTATTGATGGTCTCAATGTGATCTAAGAAATTACGCGAATCTCCAAGCCAAAGACATAGCCGGTCCAATGCCTCCCTGAAGTCTAGGTCATCGGCGCACCTATGCTCAATCTCGGCTTTTATAAGGCTTAGGCCTTTATTATAGAAACCCGCCGCACGCTTCCAAGATGGCTGCTTTTCTAACTCGTTTATGAAATGTTCAGCCTGTGAATGAAGGGGATGAGATTTGCCGCACAAAGAAATCAGGAATGCCGCGTTCAAATTTCTTAGCGTGGAATCGGGAGTGGTTTGGTTGGGATGGAATTGATCGCTGATATCAATGCCTGTAAGGGGGCCATTTGCTTCATTTGCGCACACCAGGCGGGATATAACTGTCTCAAGCTTGTGTCTCATAAGTTAATTGCATAAATGAGGCTTTTCTTTTCTACTTCCCTCCAGGAAACACTATCATCCAGAGTCCCAGCATCACGAAAAGTATTCCTGCCCCAATCTTGAGGTAGTTTCCTGGAACCAGCCTGCTTACGGCAGACCCAACAATTACGGCCAGCAAAGAAGTTAGCACAAGTGCGCCCGCAGACCCAAGAAAAACGGCCAGCTTCGACCTCCCTTCAGCAGCAAAACAAAGGGTGGCGAGCCGTATCATTTTTAATGCCGCCTATTCACGACCACAATATCACCTTCCAATATCATATGCAAATGGGGGGATGGATCTATTATTTCTTAGGCGCTTAGGGTCTTTAGTAACTTATAAATAGATTTGAGCTCAAAAAGGCAGAAAATCTTGTGGATATGGTATGCGGAGCGGAGCGACTCCTTAACTTTAGTCACTTCGGGCTTTAGATCAATTTAGGCACTTTTCCGGTTTATCCGGGTTAGGATGGTATGAGGTGGTCGCTGGGGAAAAGAAATGTTAGCCTGTTCATTCCACTCCTGCCGCCGCCATGATCTCCGGCACCAGATCTTCCTTGCCGATGGCCATAATGTGGACCCCGGCACACATCTTTTCTTCACGAATCCGTTTGATCATTCGGCCGGCTATCTCTATCCCCTTTGCCAGGGCACTGCCTTTGGGGGCGGAGGCCATCTCGTCAATCAGGTCTTGTGGCACGTTTACACCCGCCACATTCTTGTTCATAAAGCGGGCCATTGGAGCGGATGTCAGCAAGATAATGCCCGCAAGGATCTTAACAGGGAATTGCCCTGCATATTCCATAAATTTTTTGAAGTTGTCCAGGTCGTACACGGCCTGGGTCTGGAAGAATTCGGCACCGGCCCCTATCTTTTTTTCAAACTTGATTAGCTGGGGTTCAAGAGGGTTCGCCTCAGGCGTAACAATGGCACCCGCACAAAAGGAGACCCCGCCATCCAGATCGCTGCCGCCAAGATCCTTTCCCTTCTCCATCCTTCTGACGGTCATCAGTAATTGACTGGATTCCAGGTCAAAAACCCCTTTGGCCTCTTTATGGTCACCCAGAACAATAGAATCGCCCGTCAGGCAGAGGACATTATTGATACCCCTGCTGGCAGCAAACAGGAGATCGGCCTGAAGGGCCATCCTGTTTCGGTCCCTACAGGTCATTTGCAAAATTGGTTCCCCTCCCATCTCTTTGACTAGGAGTGCCCCGCCCAAAGACGGGAACCGCATGACCGAACTTTGATGATCAGTCACATTCATACCATCCACCTTATCTTTCAAAAGCTCAATATGGTGGGCCATTTTCTCAAGGTTCGTGCCCTTGGGAGGAGCTACCTCAGAGGTAACAACAAACTTGCCTGACTCCAAGGCCTTTTTAAATGAGGATACCATATGAGACCTCTCACATTAAGGGTTGAGGGCCAGGTTAAATTTACCAGGAGACGGTTCCCCTTGGTGGTTCCTAGGCCTCTGAAATTTTCTCATGAGATCCAGCCTGTCCAATTCTTTCAAACGGTTATATATCAATGTCCATGCACAGTCTTTGGCCGAGTCTATTTCGCACTTTCCGTTATTTGTTCCCCCACATGGTCCGTTTACCAGTCCCTTATGGCATGAGGTGACCGGACAAATACCACCGGTTTCGCCTAGGATACATGTTCCGCACTGCGTGCATATTTCATCAAATTGACCTAACCCGGTCTCCTTTCCAATAAACAGCGTATCCAGGGCGGGAACGACCATCTTTTTCGTCTGCCTGGCAATTGTTTGGACTCCAAACGCACACGTCATAATCAGAAGGACATCCGATTGCTCAATCCGATCATTGTATTCATCCACGGCCTCCGCAGTCATATTATCGCACGCCACGGGCAGAATAACATTTCCGGTGATAAGCTTTCCCCTTTTAGAGAGCGTTTCACTCATGGCCTCCACTTCGGGCTGTCCCCCTGTATGGGTCAGGGTAACACATGTCCCACAACCGATGATAAAGACCCTTCCCAAACCATCAAGGAGTTTATCTACCTCCTCCACAGGCTTCTGCCTTGTAATGGATCTAATCATTTTTGACTCCTATTTCTCCTCCAGATCACATCTCAGACACCTCATTGCCTCCAGATGTGCCTGCTCTTCGGTAAACCCCTTTTCCACCTCACGGAAGTCCTTTGCCCTCTTATCCGGGCTCTCAAGTTCTGTTCGAATCCTCGGCCGCTCTTCAGCAGCCTCATCCTCTAGGGCGAGGCCAATATCCACTTTCATATCGGTCTTCTCGTCTAACATCTCTATGCGGCCGGTATCACCCTTAAGAAATTTTTCAATGGCAACAGCGGCCCTCCTCCCAGATGCAATGGCCCTGATCACAAAGGTCGGGCCTGTAGTAAAATCCCCTCCGGCAAATACACCTGGGATATTTGTAGACAGGGTGTTTTCATCTACAATCAGGGCTCCCCATAGGGCCCGTTCCAGTTGGCTGTCTTTGGACAAGAAGGAAGTATCAGGGGCCTGGCCAATAGAAATGATTATGTTATCTGCCTCCACTATCTGAGTAGATCTCTCTTCAAATACCGGGTTAAAACGCCCTTCTTCATCAAAGACAGACAGGCATTGGACAAACTCAAGGCCGCCAACCCTGCCGTCACGCTGTATTATCCGCACTGTGCCCCATGAAGGGTTGATTACTATGCCCTCATCAATTGCTTCACTAACCTCTTTTTCCCACGCGGGCATTTCGTCTCTGGGTTCCAGACAAAATAGCTGGACGTCCTGTGCCCCGACCCTCAAGGCGGTCCTGGCCACGTCAATCGCCACGTTACCTCCCCCTATGACCACTACCCTCCCCTTTAAACCGGCGGCCTTGCCCTTTTTGACATCCGCCAAAAAGGCCAGACCATAGTAGAGGCCTTTAAGGCCCTCTTCTTCTCCAGGAACCCCTATCCGTTTGCTGGCCTGCGCACCAGCGGCAATAAACACGGCACTATACCCTTCGGCCATGAGATCATTGACCGTGTGCCTGGCATCAATGGGAGAATTATATTGGATATCTACTCCGCAGGTTTCAATATATTCGATTTCTTCATCAATGACCTCGCGCGGGAGACGAAACTCAGGAACCGCAATTCCGAGCATTCCACCGGGGATCCCCTGTGCCTCAAAAACGGTTACCTTATATCCTGACTTTGCGAGGAAATATGCGCAGGTGAGACCCGCCGGGCCAGCTCCTACCACCGCAATCTTGTATGCCTTGGTCACCGGAAATGGTTTCTTGGCCCGGCCGATATGCTCAAAATACCAATCCGAGGCAAAACGTTTGAGTGATCTTATTGCAACGGGTTCGTCCAACTCACCACGACGGCACTTAAATTCACATGGGTGGATACAGATCCGGCCGCACACGGCAGGAAAGGGATTCCTTTCCCTGATAATATCCACAGCATTCTCATATCTTCCGGCGGCAATAGCCGCCACGTAATTCGGGACATCAATGCCGGCTGGACATGCATGCTGACACGCGGAGATGACCATGGAATCACATGTGGCGCCTGCACAACGTTGTTCCAATATATGATCTTCATATTCCTTGGAGAAATACTTCAGGGTTGAAAGGGCAGGTTTGGCACACGTCTGGCCTAGACCGCAGAGGGATGAGTCCGTGATTGTCTCCCCCAGACTCTTGATGGTATCTATATCTTGGAGCCGACCCTCCCCACGGGTAATTCTGGTCAAGATCTCTAGAAGTTGAGTGGTGCCCAGACGACAGGGTGCACATTTCCCGCAGGACTCAGACTGGGTAAAACTCAAAAAGAAACGGGCGATCTCCACCATACAATTGTTTTCATCCATTACCACCATGCCACCGGATCCCATGATAGCGCCTATGCGCTGAAGGGTGTCATAATCGATGGGGAGATTCAGATGCTGTGAGGGGACGCAACCGCCGGAAGGACCCCCCATCTGTACCGCCTTGAACTTTCTTCCCTTAGGGATACCGCCCCCGATATCAAAGATAATATCCTTAATGGAAACGCCGATAGGCACCTCGACCAGGCCGGTGTTGTTTACCTTGCCTGCGAGGGAAAAGATCTTTGTTCCCCGGCTTTTCTCTGTTCCCACCTGGCCATACCAGTCGGCGCCATTTTTTATAATAAGGGGGATATTTGCCCAGGTCTCTACGTTATTGATATTGGTGGGCCTGCCGTCCAATCCTGACTGGGCAGGAAATGGTGGTCTTGCCCTGGGCATACCCCTCTTTCCTTCGATGGAAGCCATAAGGGCGGTTTCCTCTCCGCATACGAAGGCGCCGGCGCCCATTTTCAGCGAGAGATCAAAGTTAAACCCTTGTCCCAAAATATTCTCACCCAAGAACCCCAATTCCTTCATCTGTTCCAGGGCAATGCTCAGATGTTCCACTGCAATGGGATACTCCTCCCGCACATATATGAACCCGTATTCTGCCCCCATGGCGTATGCACCGATTAGCATCCCCTCCAGGACGGCATGTGGGTCACCCTCCAGGATGGCCCGATCCATAAAGGCCCCGGGATCACCCTCATCTGCATTGCATATAATATACTTGGGATGCCCTTCGGCCTTTTGGACAAAACTCCATTTGAGTCCCGTCAGAAAACCGGCGCCGCCTCGACCCCTCAGTTTGGCACTGCTGACCTCCTCAACAACTCCTTCTGGGGTCATCTTGGACAGGGCCTTAACAATGCCCTGATAACCCCCTGCTGCTATATAATGTCTTATCTTGGTGGGATCTATCCGGCCACAATTCGCAAGTACCCGCCTTACCTGTTTCTTATAAAAAGGAATTTGATTCCGGTAAAAGAGAGGGTTGCCCGTCTTTGGGTCTTTGTAGGCAAGGCGATCGATAAGCTGGCCGTTTTTTATAGTCATGTCCACGATCTGGGCGGCATCTTCCGGATCTACCTCTTGATATTGAATACCCAGTGGCTCAACAGCAATAACCGGGGCCTTGGCGCAAAAGCCATGACATCCCGTACCACGCACCTCTACTTGATCCGAAAGACCTTGGCGTTTTACTTCATCACTGACGGCCTCCTTCACCTCGGCCGATCCATAGGCCCTGCAACCGGTCATACAGACCTGGACAACGGTCTTAGGCCGATCCATTTCCGCCAATACCTTATTCCTGAACCATTCCAACTCCCCAATGGATCTTACTCTTTTCATGTCCTTTGACGATTCTCCTATTTTCGGTACTGTTCCAGTACGCTGGCGACCTTGGCAGGGGAAAGCCTGCCAAAATAGGTCCTGTTGACCATCATGGTGGGGGCCAAAAAGCACGCGCCAAGACAGGCCACGGTCTCGAGCGTAAACCGATAATCCTTATCTGTTTCGCCCTCATTGAGCCCCAATTCCTTTTTCATTAATCGCAGTATGCTCCTGCCACCCTTTACATGGCACGCGGTACCACGACATACCCTGACCACGTACTTCCCTTTGGGCTCCAGAGTGAATCCTGCGTAAAAGGTGATCACTCCCTGAACCTGGCTGGGAAAAATTTTAAGGGCCTCGGCTATCGGCGCAATAGATCCCGGAGGGATATAGCCAAAGGTCTCTTGTATCTCCTGTAGTAATGGAATCAGACCCCACTTCTTGGACCGATGTTTTTCTATCAGCGCATACAGATTTTCCCAGTCGATTTCTTTAGGTTTCATCCGTGTTGTCCTTTTGGGCTGCCTGGGTTTTCGTCATCACCTCATAAGGGAATAATCCTTGCCCTGCATTCCTTCCAGCCGGGTGAATCGGGTATTCCGAGCTGGGACAAATCCAATAGCTGCAATACATCATTCCCATCACAAGCGGTCGGCAAAAAGACCAGCCCAGGCCTTAATCCCCTTTCCATCTTGATCTCCCTAATGACAGACCCATAGAGAGATTGCACCTGAACTGTGTCACCATCTGTCAAATTCAAGGTTGCCGCATCCTCAGGAGAAATCGTCAACTCACCCTTCAGACCCAGATTCCGGATGCGTTCGGAATGGCTCGTGCGGGTGCCGGCACCCAGATGATAACGAAGGGATACCAAAATGGCCCTAAAAGTATATTCATTATCATCGACTTCGTCTTCAATTGGTACGACAGGCGAAAAAGGTATCAAGGCCCCCTGCCCATCCGAGTTAAAGAGCCTTTTGTCCTTCTCTTCCCTTATCCAGGTTACTCCTCCAGTACTGTCTAGCCCCGCATACATCGGGATGGATTGGGCAATTTCAGTCCTTACCTTTTCCAATTTTCCATAAAGTCTCGGATACCCCATCTGTTTGCCCAGCAAGTCGAGGATTTCCCAGTCTGCTTTGGCGTTTTTAGGCGGAGGCACAACAGACTTGAAACTTTGTATCCGCCCTTCCATATTGGTAAAAGAACCGTCCTTTTCACAAAATGAGGCCCCTGGCAAAACCACGTCCGCAATCTTGGCAGTTTCATTAAAAAGGATGTCCTGAACAACAAGAAACTCTAAGCGACCCAATGCCTTCAGGACTCTCTCGCCTTGCGGGAGTGCGCGAAGCGGATTTTCCCCCATGACATACATGGCCTTAAGCGTCCCCTTTTCAGCCTCCTCGATCATGCGGACCATGTTGAGCCCCTGGTCGGGTGAGATCTTGACACCCCATACCCTTTCCCAATGGTGTCTTGCCAGATCCCTGTTCAAAGCCATCCGGCCAGGAAGTTCTCCGGGCACCGCTCCCATATCCCATGCACCTACCTGGTTGTTCTCCTTTGTAATGGCATAAAACGATCCACCGTCATGCCCTAAACTTCCCGTCATTAAAGAGAGGTTAAGGAGGGATTCCATGGATAGCATACCGTGCCTTTGTAGCAATATCCCATTCCCAACCAAGAACGTAATCTTCTTGCCCTCCAGCAAATCACACGTATCTTCCATAGTCTTCATATCCACACCGGTCAAACGGCAAATCCGCTCAAGATCAAGGCCTAAGATACCATCACGATAGAGAACGAAGTCTTCTGTGTACGATTCTATGAAAGAGTCATCCTGAGCATCCTTCCTGCACAGTAATGCTGCAAGGCCATTGATCAGTTCATGATCTGTGTGGGGGACAGGACTCAACCAGAGAGTGGAAAACACGACCATCTCAGTTTTTCTCGGATCAACTATTACTATAGGAGTTCCTTTCACCGCAGCTCTCTTGAGATAATAACTCGCGACAGGAACGGATTGACTGGGATCAGCGCCCACCATGAAAATAGCTTCGGCCGTCTCAAGGCCTTCCAAGGGATTAACCCGACACCCTCCGCCGGTCCTCTGATCGAGCACCCCTAGAGCAGATCTCCCGTTCAAAAATCCACCGTTGTCCACATTGTTCGTGCCCAAAAGGACCCTGGCCATCTTTTGAAATATGTAATTCTCCTCATTTGTGCATTTAGAGGATCCCAGGAGGCCCACACTTTGAGGTCCATACTCCTTTTTAATATTAATGAGCCGATCGGCAACGACCGCCAATGCCTTATCCCAAGGCACGGACGCCAATTCACCATCCACGCGAAGCAACGGATCTGTTAATCTGTCTTTCACATTAAGAAAATCATGGGCAAAATGCCCCCGGACGCAAAGGGTGGAGCCATTTACGGAATTCTTGATGTGCGAAGGATTGGTCTCAATGATCCGATCATTGGCCACGCCCATATTTAATGAGCATCCCACTCCACAAAAACCGCATATTGAGACAGACTCACGCTCTGGAGTTCCAACATAATGGGTATTCTTTGGGGCCAAGGCCCCGGTTGGGCAGATAGAAACACAGGTCCCACAAAAGGTACAATTGGAAGTTTCCAACCCCAGGTCATGGAGGGTTGCCGGACGGGAATTGAATCCCCTAAGGTTGTAATCTATTGCCCCTACCACGACCAGCTCATGGTCTGCCCGTATGCACTTCCCACAAAGGATACATTTGCTCAGGTCCCTGATGATAAAAGGATTCGCCTGCTCCAGAGTCCTATAGTTTGGCATGGGATAAAGGTCTGTTTCGCCCAGACCCAGTTGAGCCGCAATCTGCCTGAGCCGGCAACGATTACCTTTGCTGCATACGATACATGACTCCGGGTGTTCCGCCATCATAAGGCGAACAATATTGATCCTATGCCTCTTTATGCGGGGGGTATTTGTGAGGATAAGCATGTTCGGGGCGACCGGGGTGACACATGAGGCCAAAATGCGCCCGCTCTTTTCATCTTCCACCATGCAGAGACGGCAGGAACCAAAGGGTTTTAGATCAGGATGATAGCAGAGATTTGGTATCTTTATTCCGCGCAGTTCGGCTGCATCAAAAATGCTGGTCTCCGGAGGGCAATTGATCTTTTGACCGTCAATAGTCAGGGTAATCTCTTCCAAGTGGATAGCTCCCTATTATCTGAGTTTGGCTGCATCGAGGTAATGTCTAAGCCTTTCTTCACCCCCTATAGTAATAATGTGCACGCCCTGGCAAAGATCCTTAAGTCCCTTCATTATATCTGCAAATAGCTCAATGCTCGCCCTTTGTTTGTCAGGGGCACCTGCAAGTTTTTTGATCATCCAGTCCGGCACCAGTCCTGGTTTGAAATGTCGGTTTAGGAACTGGGCCATGCCTGCCGTTCTCAAGATCATCACCTCTGCAATGACTGGAACACCAAACGTCCGGGCCTGCTTCATGAATTTTTCAAACATAGCCACGTCAAAGACGGGTGTTGTCAAGAAATAGCCCGCACCGATATTCGTCATTTCCTCCATTTCTTTCATTTCCAGTTCTGGCACGTTTTTTCCCCACCCAGACTCAATACCCGAGCCCAGTACAAATTGGGCCTTTGATGGTAGTTCCTTACCATCAATTGTCTGGCCTTCACGCATATGTTCCAATACCGAGGATAATTTGGCTGAATCTACATGAAAAAACATCATCTCCTGCAGACTGTCCCCTGTAATCCGATAATCTTCTGTAAATACCAGTAGATTTTCAACGCCGGTCTCATTGGCCAGGAGGAGATCCTTTTGCAATTGTGGCCTGCTCTTGTCCCGAGTTGTTGTCTGATAAATGGCCTCGAACCTGTTCCGTTTCAGGAGGTCACAGACCTTGATACTGTCACCTACGACGCCTTCAATTTCGAGTTCAGGTACAGTGATGCCGTCCAGTCGTCCTCGTACAAGATTCAGACGCTTGATTAGTCCTTGTGGCTCCTCGTCAATGGGTGTCTGAACCTCAGAGGTGACAACAAATCTCTTCTTCTCCAGCGCCTCTTTAAGTTTCATTTACGCCTCCTTCCAAACAAAAAACCTCTCTAAAATCGAAAATTGGTAAAAAATCAGATAAGCCCAAGTAACCGCGCTACTTCTTCCTTTAGCTGGGGCAAGGGCAAAGGCTTGGAAAAACAAACATCTGCACCATAGTCCTTCATCTTTTTAAATTTTTCTTCATCTAGATATGCCGACAACACAATAATTTTGGTGTCTCTGGTGTCCTCATCGCTCTTAATCTTTTTGCAAACGTCATAACCCTTAATATCCGGCATCATGATGTCAAGTATCATTAGATGGGGCCTGAAGTGATTGACCTGCAACCCCGCCTCAAAGCCATCAGAGGCGGAAATCACCTCATAGTCATACTCATCCTCCTCCAGTGCCTGTACAATTGTTTCAACAATTATTGGATCATCGTCCACCACGAGAATCCTCTTTCGTCCTTCCAATTCTTCCTCCTGTGGAATGGGAATCCCCTGTTTTCTCATAAAATCTTCAAGGTCTGATTTTTTTATGCGTCGATGACCCCCTACGGTCTTATAGGCCTGGATATGGCCCGACTCAATCCAGTTGATTATGGTCTTTGACGACACGTTACAGTATTTACTCGCCTTAAAAACGGTCAGTACATCGTCCATTGTATGCGCCCTCCGGCTTTTCGCTTCTTTTCTGTTTTTACAATTATTATATTTATTATAGTTTGTCAAGAAAAAAATAGGGTTCGCTGTTTTTTTGCCCCTTTGTTTCTTGCTAAAGGCTAATGCTAATGGGTCAAAAAATAGCCCAATTTGCAATATCCATAAATATGTAAATAACTATATTTATGTAGATTATTATATTTAGTAAAAAATCCGGGGCCAGAGGGCCCGGCTTTGGCTTGCCCCCAGAGGGGGCTTGTTTACCCGCATATCTCCAGAGTGACTAAAGTGATCTAAAATGTCTAAAGTGCCTAAGGTTAAGGAATTTTATGTCATTTTACTGAATAGAAGAGCGAAGCTCTGCATTAATCCCGCCCGGGGCGGGACTCACTTTAGGTCACTTCGGGCTTTAGTTCACTTCATGACCTTGATTTCTGGTACGGCATAGCCTAATCTCTCTGAGTCCAGCATGGCGGGAGTTTCCCAATTAACAATGAACGGTTTGGCGCTCATCCTCATGCGGGATAGAGAAGCCAAAATGATGTAATCACATAGGCAGGATAGAAAAATGGGGAGATCAGTCTCCTGAGATGATTTCAGCGGGTTCTTCCTCACAAATTTCTTTATGGGCAGGAAGAATAATCGTGAAGGCTGCGCCTGAATCTTGGTCACTTTTTACCCTAATATCACCTCCGTGGTCTTTTATGAACCCGTAACAAACAGATAGGCCAAGGCCGACATCCTTTACGCCATCCTTGGTGGTAAAAAAGGCATCAAAAACCTTATTTAAATCCTCTTTTTTTATACCAACCCCTGTATCTGATATCTCAATATGAATATTATTCCCTTCTGCCTTAGTTCTCACGCTTAGGGTGCCACCATTAGGCATAGCATCCATCGCATTGGAAATCATATTCAAGAAAACCTGACGTAACTGGTTTTTGGACGCATAGACCTTTGTTAGGCCGTCTGCAAAAGAGGAATGTATCTTGATGCTGTGCTCCCGCAATTGCTTTTCATGCAAGAGGAGGATTTCATCAAGGATAGTATTGATATCTGCGGGTTGTCTTTCTTCCTCATCAGGTTTGGAAAAGGAGAGCATCTTCCGAAGCATTTCTGCGAGCCTTACGGTCTCAGAAAGCGACATCTCTAATATCTTCCTTCTCTTGCTCTGGGGTGAGATCTCTGTCTTCATCAATTCCAAGGTGTTCATGATCCCGTAAAGGGGATTATTCAGCTCATGGGCAATCTGTGAGGTCAGCCGACCCATGGCTGCAAGCTTTTCAGATTGCAACAACTGTTCCTGTGTCTTCCTTAGCTTACGCTCCATTTCCAGCCTGTCCTTGAGATCCACCACTATACCCACTGATGCAACCTCTTTTCCATTTGCGTCGTAGATAATGGCTGAAGAGAGATTTCCCTCAATTATTTCGCCATCCTGTTTCACATAGACCATGGGGTAAGATCTTAATTTCCCCACTCCACCATAATTAGGACTTCTCATCATCTGCATTACCTTTCTGGCCGTTCCCTCTGGATAGATTTTCTCTATATTCATCTTGCCAATAACATCCTCTGCCTTATAGCCAAGGGTCTCCTCGGCCGATCGGTTCCATATAATAATATTTCCTTTGAGATCGGTCGCAATGATGGCGTTGGGGGAACTCTGGATAATCTTGTTCAAAAAGTCGTGTGCCTCTTTTAGCTCCTTCTCCATGCGTTTTCTATGCGATTGATCCATATTGATCCCCTCATATCCCAACACATTCCCGTCCTGATCATACCGGACGTGGCCTGTAAGTAAAACCGATATGGGGGATCCATCTTTGCGCCTAAAATCAACTTCGTAGTCAATCACCCTCCCATCGCGTTCAATCATTTCCTGGAACTTTCTGCGGTCTTCAGGTCTCAGATACAGATCTTTTGTAATATCAATCCCCAGGAATTGTTCCTTGCTTTCATATCCAAGCATATCCAGAAGGGCACGATTGGCGTTTAAAAATTTTCCTTCCTTGCTGCTGATATACACGCCGCACCCGGCATGTTCGAACAACCTCCTATAGTCTTCCTCCATCCGTTTTCTCTGAGATTGATCCACAATTATCCCTTCATATCCCAGCAGCTTTCCGTCCTGATCGTAACGCAGGTGGCTCGTCAGCAAAACCGGTATGGCCTTCCCATCCTTGCGTTTAAAATTCACTTCGTAGTCAATCACACGCCCATCGCGTTCAATCATTTCCTGGAACTTTCGACGGTCCTCAGGCCTCAGATACAGATCTTTTGTAATATCAATCCCCAGGAATTCTTCCTTGCTTCCATATCCCAGCATATCCAGAAGGGCACGATTGGCGTTTAAAAATTTTCCCTCCTTGCTGCTGATATACACGCCGCATCCCACATGATCGAACAACATTTTGTATTCTTCCTCAGAGACCTTGAGCCTCTCTTCACTCCTCTTTCTCTGTGTGATATTACGATATATGCTCAACTTCGAGACAGTCCCATCTTCATTCCTAAGAGGAAACTCAATAAGATCATAGGACTTGTCTACGGGTGGAATGTGCAACTCCCAGTGGAGTGTCCCCCCTTCGAATACCTCGGCCGACCTGCACCACGGGCATATGTCATCGCGGCCACCTATTACCTGATAGCATTTCTTCCCAATGCCTTCTCCAAAATCATTAATCATTGCCTGGTTCATGAATTCAACGGTGTAATCGTCTCTGACGATATAAATACCGTCTTTCATGGCTTCAAGAATAGAGGTCAGCCTCTGGCCCTCATTATCCATCATGGAAATTACCTCCCATCAGAAATGTCTGATTGTGTAATATTTTATCTGTTTGAAAACACCGTAAGAGCGGTGATGTCTTTTCTCGGTTCCCTCCTCATTGTAGGCCCTCTGGACATTTACCTCTAATTTTATCAATTTATCTCTTCGAAAGGAAGGAGAAAGGGATATGAGAAAAAAATTGACGCCCTATCAAAGTTTTGATAGTGTTCCACCGGTTTTTTGTCTTAAGTCAAAGTGTTTTGCTAAGGGAGCCCGCTATGAAGATTAAGATGCTTGCTTTGCTCTTCGGAGGCCTTGCACTTTCCATGTCTCTTTATCCTGTGGGGCGTGGAATGGCCCAAGAAAAAAACCGGTTCCTCCCCGACAAGGCCCTTTGCGCAAAGATGTTGCGCTTTGGAAAAGAGGCCTACCAAAGGGGAAAATACCTTGATGCCAAGAAATATTTCCGTAAGGCCGTGCAGGCGGATCCTACATCTCCTGTGGCTTGGAAATATTATGACCAGGCGGTGATTTTTGCGTTGGCTGAAAAGGCAGAAAAAGACAGTGCCCTGTTATTGCCCGGGGTTTCTTCGCACCCCCCTCCTCCTCCACATAAACCCGCCCCAGCAAAAAAGAACACCGAATTTAAGATCATGGAAGATGAGGGATGTTAATCGGGTCTAAAAGGGTGCCATGAATCATACGGATGAAAAAGGCGTATTTGCGGGGATCCTCAACCGCGGGTATCATACTATCTTTTATGAAAACTGGCCTGTATGGCTTGGGGGTCTCCTAATCGGAATCACCAGCGTAATAACCTTTGCCTGGGCCAGGCCGTGGGGAGTGGCAGGCGGATTGAAGAACTGGGGAGACTGGTTTTTCAACCTGGTGGGTCTGTACGAGTATAAACCTACCTCGCCCATGGTCTCAACCAGCTCCATTTTAACCTTTGGATTGCTCTGGGGTTCATTTGGCTCTTCCCTCATGTCAAAGCAGTTTTCCATTCGCATGGCCCCGCCCCTTGAGCTTCTAAAAGGCATCGTGGGCGGGATACTAATGGGCATTGGAGCGGCCATGGCCGGGGGATGTAATGTGGGTGGCTTTTATTCCGCCATTAGTGCCCTTTCATCAAGTGGCATTGCTATGATGATAGGCCTGATTATGGGAGCCTATCTGGGCCTTCGCTACCTGTATTGGGAATTGGAACATCTACCCACAGGGTCTACTGGAGGCGACAGGACCGAGAAAAAAGAAAACCGCCTCGATTGGCTGGCTGTGGAGCCATATTTGGGGGCACTTGTCTTTGTCGCAGCCATTATTTATGCCTGGCTTTTCAGCCGGCAGGCCTACTCCAGGGTAGGCGGACTTCTTTTATGCGGTTCCGCTTTCGGGCTCATTATTCAAAGGACGCGCTTCTGTTTTGTTCGTGGCTTCCGAGATCCATTTATGACTGGCAATGGCGAGGTCACCAGGGGAATCGCGATTAGCGTGGTCATAAGCATGCTCGGTTTCGCTGCCCTGAAATGGACTGGCCTCAGGGGAGAGGGCGTGTATGTCCCCCAGGCATTCTGGTTCGGTGGTCTGGTTGGAGGCATCATCTTTGGCATTGGCATGGTCATCGCTGGGGGATGTGGAAGCGGGTCGGTTTGGCGCGCTGGTGAGGGACATGTGAAGCTGATGCTGGCAGTCATCTTTTTTGCCCTGTCCACATCATTGTTCAAGGCACTAATTCGGTCTTCAAGGGGCCTCAATGCCTTGATGGGGCAAAGAGTTTTCCTTCCGGATTATCTGACATACAAGTGGAGCATAATACTGGTGATCTTAATCATGTTCGCCTATTATTTGGCCTCCACCTGGAATGAGGAAACCGACAAATTCACTGTAGAGATGTAAGGAACACGGGTCCACGGGATCCGGCCGTGAGAAACAGGGGTTTTTTGTTGAAATGAATTCAGTGTATAAGGAGGATACTTGAGATGGTTGATGACATTACTCCAGATGAAACATTGGACTGCCGCGGGCTGAGTTGCCCGATGCCGCTCCTCAAGACAAAGAAGGCCGTGGGAAAAATGAAATCGGGGCAAATCCTTGAAATCTTAGGCACAGATCCAGGGACAAAGAATGACCTACCCTCCTTCACTAAAAGGGCTGGTCATGAATACCTGGGAGAAAAAGATGACGATGGCTTTATCAGGTTCTATATAAAGATAAAGTGAGCATAAATGATGTCTTTATGCAGCGAAGCAACGCTTTGGATAGGAGTTACGGAATGTCCAAAACCTTAGGCATACTGGTAACCACCAACAAATACCTAGATAAGATAATCAGACTAAGCAAGGCAGCCGAAAGAAAGGGCGCTGATGTCTATATTTTTTTTACTCATCTTGGAACATTGCTGACTCAAGATCCCCGCTTCCAGGAACTCGAGGGCCTGGCCAAGATGTCCTTGTGCAATGTGGGCTTTGAAAACCATGGCCTGAAGCCCCCGGTCGAGGGTATAGCCGAAAAGGACTATGCCACACAGGCCAGGAATGGCGAGATGATTGAAGAATGTGACCGATACGTGGTATTTTAGGAGTCTCTGGTAAAATGGAAAACATCAAACATGTGGCTTTTCTGATCAGAAGTAAAGAGGACCTCTGGGAAGCTTCCCGCTCTACGCTCGGGCTGGCGGTTGAAAATTTCTATGCCTATATGTTCGTCTTGGATGTTGAAGTAGAAATGAGCGATGCGTACAAAGAGAACCTCGAATGGCTGGAAGACATGGAATGTGAATATTATTCCAACAATAGGGTAAACGCGGAAAAACATGGCTTTAAATACATGAAAATTGAAGACATGGGCAAGAAACTTAGAGACATGGATCTGATTATCCCTTTCGGGGTTCGGTCATGAAGATATTGCATATAATGAAAACCCAGCCAGACAAGCAGACAAATACCCTTGTGGACATAATCTCGGAAGGTGAAGATGCCTCGGTGTTCGACCTCTATGATGAACATGCGGATTATGAAAGGCTTGTGGACCTGATATTCGACCACGATAAGGTGATTTGCTGGTGGTAAAGACGGGATAAAAGAGAAAGGCCCTCACCGGTGAGGCAAGGGCCTCTTGTGTGTAACCCTGCTTAAAACTCCTGGTCCAGATCAACTTCATCCCTTTCGTACTGGGCATCCCTCATTTCATTGGCCTTTTTGATCTCTTCCTCACTCCAAGGTTCAACCACAAGGGAGTCGGCCACCAATTCCCAGAGGTATTTTGTCTCTATGCCCAGATCGTACTCCTTGGTCAGGCTCTTCATGATCTGGTCACGGCAATTGTGACAGGGGGCAATAACCATCTTGGCCCCTGTGTCTTTTATCTGCTTGGCCTTGACACGACCATAATAGATCCTCTCCGCCTCATAAGGCATGGCCCAGGCCCCGCCTCCCGCACCACAGCAAAAGTTATTCATCCTGTTAGGATGCATTTCTACAAAATTTTCGCAACACTGCTGAGTAATCCACCTCGGCTCTTCAAAGTAACCGTGGCCAAATGCCTTTTGGCTCTTTCGTCCGTAATTACAGGGATCATGGATGGTCGTCAGCTCTTTATGTATAGACTTATCTATCTTGATCCTTCCGGTCTCAATATACTCCTTGAGAAGATCGTGAACCGAGACCACCTTGTATTTCTCAAAAACCTCTGGGAACCACGTTTGCAGACCAAGCCTGGTCGCAAAATAGGCGTGCCCTCATTCGGGTAGAAGGAGGGTCTTACACTCAAGCCGCTCCATGTGGCCCACAATTCGACCCACAAAGGTCTTCATGGCATCGTCATCCCCGGAAAATAGTCCCCAGTTGACCCCTTCCCAATTCTCCGAGGCCACGGTCCAGTCCTCTTTGGCACAATAAAAAATACGCCACCAGAACTTCATGTCATCCGGCTCACCAAAGGGCTCCTTAGAGTTTATAGTAAGAAACACATTAGCGCCTTTTTTGTCCACAGGCACATAAAATCCCGGGAATCCCTCGTCTTCGTCCATCTCCTTGGCGAGGTCGGCCAGAAGGAACAAGAAATCATCTCTGGGGATACCAAGGTTGTTCCCCCTCTCCAGGTCCATGACCACACCCTTATGGATCGGCCCGGGGACCTTGTCCCTTTCCCGTAAGGTCCTTGCCCTCCGTAACATCTTAAGAATTTCCACTCCTTGAGGGCAGGCATACTCACAGCGGCCACACAAGGTGCATACCCATGGGAACCTCGAATCTATCAATTCCTGATCCAGCCCCAAGGCGGCCATTCGAACGGCCTTTCTGGGATCTAATCCGTCTACACCTGTTACGGGGCACCCGCCCGCACAGGTGCCGCAAGTGAAGCACACGTCCGCCCATTCGGGGGCAACCCTCAGCCTGCTCTCTTTTCGATTTATTGTTATCGCCTCCATTAATTACCTCCTGTGTGTATCTCAAAATTCACACATTCCTATTTTTTTTGAACATATTTAGCCTTTTTGATCGTGAAAGTCAATCAATAAGATGTGAAAAAATTCACTCGACCGGTTTTGTGCGTAACTTCCCAGTAGCTACCCACGGCCTCATGCCAGTGGTCATCTAACAATTTTCTGTAGGACAGGGCTCAAGGGCAAAAAAGGGATGATGGCTGGGGCATTGTAGTTATAATATAGCTATAATGTAAATAAATTTGTTGCCAAACCCTGCTTTATGTTCTATAGATTAACTTCTAAAATACTTGTGTCAAACAGTTTCATAGATACCTTCCCTGCCTTTCTCTTGAATTTAAAGGAGGCGCACACATGGAGTTTGATCTGAGTGATGAATTACAGATGTTACGTGAGATGGCACGCGACTTTGCCGCAGAAAAAATTGCCCCATATGCAGATGAGTGGGACGAAAGACATTACCTGCCCTATAGCGAGGTCATAAGACCAATGGGTGAACTGGGATTCTTCGGTACGGTTATACCAGAGGAGTACGGAGGAAATAATATGGGATGGCTTGCCGCTATGATACTCACGGAAGAAATAGCGCGCGCATCCAGTTCCCTGAGGGTCCAAATAAACCTGCTGGGTCTGGGCTGTGCCTTTACTATCTTTAGATATGGATCCGAAAAAATTAAAAAGAAATATATCCCGAAACTCGTTGCCGCTGAATACCTTGGAGGCTTTGGTATTACCGAGCCGAACGCCGGTTCTGATGTAATGGCTATAAAATCTACGGCTGTCGATAAAGGCGACCACTGGCTAATAAATGGGTCTAAGACATGGATATCCAATACTACCGTCGCCGACGTGCTCATATACTATGCTTACACAGATAGGGAGGCCAGAGGAAAGGGACTCTCTGCCTTTGTGATTGAACCCAAAAACTTTAACGGCATCACTACGACCGAGCTCGACAAGATGGGATCAAGGTCATCGCCCACCGGCGAGATCTACCTGGAAAACACAAAGGTTCCCAAAGAAAATATCTTGGGAAGCCCCGGGGAAGGAGCAAAGATAGTCTTTGGATCCCTGAACCAAACGCGTCTTTCGGCCGCTGCCGGGGCAGTCGGACTCGCTCAGGCATGTCTTGATACGGTAACATCATACTGCAAGGAAAGAGAGCAATTCGGGAAACCCATAGGCCAATTTCAAATGAACCAAGACATGGTCGCCCAAATCGCTGCTGAGATCGAGGCGGCGCGTTTGATGGTTTACAAGGCCGCATGGCAAAAAGATAAGGGTCAACTGGGGAATGTCCTGGAAGTGGCCCATGCCAAATATCTGGCCGGAGAGGTTGTAGTAAGGGCCTCCCATATTGCCATGAAAATCTTGGGTGCCTATGGGTATTCTACCGAGTATCCGGTGGCCAGATATTATCGAGACGCACCGACCTATCAGATGGTCGAGGGCTCAACAAATATATGCAAGTGGATTATTGCCTTGGACCAGCTTGGGATAAGAAAGGCAAACAGGTAGCCATAGCGATACGGAGACAAAGATGAGACCCTATTTTGAAAAAATGACCCCTCTTGGGAGACGCCTGTCTGACAGTCAAAGAAAAGGCACAAGGGAAAATGTAGACCAGATAAATAAAGTGGAGCAAGAGGTTGCCAAGGCCGTTGAGGCCGTTAAAAGTGCCGGTATCCCCGCAGACGTCATCAAAAAGAGAGGCCAGATGACGGTATGGGAGCGTCTTGACTATCTAGTCGATCCCGGAACCTTCTGCCCCCTTCATACCTTGTACAACCCCCAGTTCAATGAAGAGGGGACAACGGGTGTTATCGACGGTCTAGCCAAGGTCAACGGCAAATGGGCTGTGGTTATTGGTTTTGATAACAAGGTGATGGCCGGCGCCTGGATATCTGGTCAGGCGGATAACCAGCTCAGGGTCACAGACATTGCAAAGAGACTCCACATACCTCTTGTATGGATTGTCAATTGCAGTGGCGTAAAATTGACAGAACAGCAGGAGGTCTATGCGAACCGTAGAGGAAACGGTACTACCTTCTTTCGCCATGCCGAATTAGAAAAACTTGGCGTACCCATTTTGGCCGGTATTTACGGTACGAACCCAGCTGGAGGCGGATATCAAGGCATCAGCCCGACGATCCTTATCGCCCATAAAGATGCTAATGTCGCTGTGGGTGGGGGAGGAATTGTCAGCGGAATGAGCCCCAAGGGCTATTTTGATGAAGAAGGCGCGCAGCAGCTTATTGAGGCCACACGCCGTTTCAAGCAAGTTCCTCCTGGCAGTGTTCCCATCCATTACAATGAGACAGGTTTCTTCAAAGAGGTCTATGACACAGAAGAAGATGTCCTTGACGCGTTAAAAAAATACATGGATA
>Ga0307425_1000644_pt1 | contig 21701 bp, 15 predicted proteins | sample SalMarWE160330MG_FD_202152 | JGI IMG/M metagenome (GOLD analysis project Ga0307425, IMG submission 202152) | Salt marsh sediment microbial communities from the Plum Island Ecosystem LTER, Massachusetts, United States - WE1603-30 | ecosystem: Environmental > Aquatic > Marine > Intertidal zone >...
CAAGCGCGATATGCTAGAGAGCAACGGCATCGTCGTCTGGCGCTTTCACGACTATTGGCACATGCACCGTCCCGACGGGATCACGACCGGCGTGCTCAAGCAACTGGGCTGGGAGTCCTTCGCGGACCCGGACCAGCGCGAGCGCTGCACGATCCCGGCCATGTCCCTCTCGGAGCTGGTGGCGACGATCAAGGAGCGGCTGGGCATCGAGGCGGTGCGCGTGGCAGGCGACCCTTCGATGATCTGCCGTCACGTGGCGCTGCTCGTCGGTGCCGTGCCCGGCGAGATGCAGGTCGAGGTACTCGGTCAGGAAGGGGTAGATGTTCTGATGTGCGGTGAGACCCAAGAGTGGACGGCTTGCGAGTACATTCGCGATGCCGCATGCAGCGGCATACACAAGGCGCTGATCGTCCTCGGTCACGCCAACAGCGAGGAACCCGGCATGAAGTGGCTCGTCGAGTGGCTCCGTCCGCACTTCCCTGGACTCCCAATCGAACACGTGCCGGCTGGTGATCCTTTTCGCTACGTGTAGGGCGCCAGAAATGCCACGTAGGCCAGCGCCACGATGGGCGGACACGGCATGGATGAGCAATTGAGCGAGTACGCCGTCCTGTGGGACATGGACGGCGTACTGGTCGACTCGGGCGACCTACACAGGCGCGCCTGGCGGCGCTTTCTCGCCGCACAGGGGCGTCCGGTGAGCGACGAGATCTTTGAGCACGGGTTCGGCCGGCCGAACGAGCAGGTACTGCCAGCGTATTTCGGCGACCTGCCAGGGGCAGAGATCCGGTACCTCTCGGAGGAAAAAGAGGCGTGCTACCGCGACTTGGTGCGTGCAGAGGGCGCCTCATCTACGCCTGGCGCACTGGACTGGATGGCGCGCTTTGCGCGTGCAGGCGTGCGCCAAGCCATAGCGACCTCAGGCCCCCGGGCTAATGCGGAACTGATCGTCGAGCGGATGGGCATCCGCCCCTACCTGTCGGCGATCATCACCTCCGAGGATGTGGCACGAGGCAAGCCACACCCGGACGTGTTTCTCCGTACGGCGGCACAGATCGGCGTCCCGCCTTCGAGCTGCCTGGTGATCGAGGACTCGGTACACGGCGTACAGGCGGCGCGCGCGGCAGGGATGCGCTGTCTGGCAATCGAGACAACGCACGCCGCAGACGAACTGGGCGACGCCGACCTGGTGCTGCCGGATATGCAGGCCTTTAGCTGGGCGGCGTGGCGTAGGCTGTTTGAAGGCGGGGGTTCGGCCGACCGAACGGACAGGTGCTGCATTTGACTTCTCTGCCGTGTTATGCAAAAATAGTGCTGAACCAGCCACGCGCAGCCGATAGATAGCTGCCAAGCAGACGTCGACCGGACAGGGGGAAGACGATGGCCAAGATCAAGATAGGCGGGATCATGCAGACCACAGACCTGGCCAAGGTCGGCGTGATGTCGATTCCCGATCGCCCCGGCACAGCAGGACACATCATGCGCGCCCTCGGAGAACGGGAGATCAATGTCCAGTTCATCGTGCAGTGCATCGACATCCACAACAACGACCACGTCGTGTTCTGCATCGCAGAAGAGGATCTCGATAGGGCGGCCGACATCCTGGAAACGGTGCGCAGCGAATTGGGCGCCGAGCAGGTTATCCAGCGCCGGCACGTAGCAGTGATCTCGATCTTTGGGCCCGACTTTCGCGAACGTCCGGGCATCGCCGCGACAATGTTCTCGGCCTTTGGGTCGCGCGACATCAACATCCTGGCGATCAGCACCTCTATCTCGACCCTCTCGTGTGTGATCGATGCCGACCGCCTGGAAGAGGCGATCGGCACCATGCGCGAGACATTCGATTTGCCCTAGCCGACCCGACCCCGCACCTCGACATCGACAAAGGAGTACGGCATGGACCTGGCCCGCTACATCCGTAACGTTCCCGATTTTCCCGTGAAAGGGATCCAGTTCAAGGATGTCACGACCCTGCTCAAGCAGGCCGTGCCCTTTGCCTCGTCGGTCGAGGCATTTCTCGACCACTATGGCGACCGCCAGATCGACCTGATCGTGGGGATCGAGGCACGGGGCTTTATCTGGGGTGCGGTGCTGGCATACGAGATGGGCGTGGGGTTCGTGCCCGTCCGCAAGCCGGGCAAGCTTCCTGCCGAGACGGTGCGCGCCGAGTATACCCTGGAGTACGGTACCAACGCGCTGGAGATGCACCGCGACGCGATCGAGCCCGGGCAACGGGTGCTGGTGATCGACGACCTGCTGGCTACGGGGGGTACCGCCAAAGCGACGTGTGAGCTGGTCGAGCAACTGGGGGGCAAGGTCGTCGGCGTCGCATTCTTGATCGAGCTGACTGCCCTGAACGGCCGGGAGCGGTTGGCCGGCTATGACGTGCTGTCGTTGATCCCGATGGACGAGTAGCGCGTAGCCCAATCGACGGCCAAACGACACCTTGTCACCTTGCGCATGCGCCTCCATTGGTGTTACAATCAAAGCAATCGCAGTGCGCGGAGGCTGAGTGTTCAGGCGACGACGGTGGATCATCTGGCTCATCTTTGCCGGCTGCCTGCTCGTGGGGGGCAGTTGGCTGCTTTATGTGTGGCTTTTCATCGACCTGCCCGCACCGGGCGAACTTGCCCATCACGTCGCAGCGCCCTCATCCAAGATCCTCGACCGGCACGGCCAACTGCTGTACGAGGTGATCGACCCCCACCTGGGCAAGCACACGCCCCTCTCGTTGGACGACATTCCCCTCGCTCTCCAGCAAGCGACGGTGGCGACAGAGGATGCGCGCTTTTACAGCAACGCTGGCGTCGAGCCCCGCGGTATCCTACGCGCGGTCTGGATCAACCTGCGCGGGGGAGAGGTGCGGGCCGGTGGAAGCACGATCACGCAGCAGGTGGTGCGCAACGTGCTCTTTTCCCCACAGGAACGCAGCGAGCGCACGCTGGCCCGTAAAATGCGCGAGGCGATCCTGGCCTGGCAGTTGACGCGGACGTACAGCAAAGAGCAGATCCTGGCGCTGTACCTGAACGAGATCTACTATGGCAACATGGCCTACGGCGTCGAAGCGGCCGCGGAGGCCTACTTTGGCAAATCGGCCAACGAGCTCGACCTGGCCGAGTGCGCGCTCGTAGCGGGCATGCCCCAGGCACCGGCGCTCTATAACCCGCTGGTCGACCTGGAAGCGGCCAAGCGCCGGCAGCAGACGGTGCTCGATCTGATGGTCAAGGAGCAGTACATCGCGCAGGATGAAGCAGAGCGGGCAGCAGCAGAGCGCCTTCGATTCGCCTCAGCTCCATTCGACATCCAAGCACCCCATTTCGTGACCTACGTCTGGAGCACGCTCGAACGCGAGCTCGGCATAGAGATCACGGCGAGCGGGGGACTCGTGGTGCACACCACGCTCGACGCCGACCTGCAGGCGCGCGGCGAGTCGATCATCCGACGCCACCTCGCGGCCTTGCAGGCGAGCGGCGGGCTGGACCGGAACGTCAACAACGCCGCTCTGCTCGCCGTCGAGCCACAGAGCGGTGAGATCCTGGCCATGATCGGCAGTGCCGACTATTTCGACGGTGCGATCAGCGGCGCAGTCAACACCGCGCTCTCTTACCGGCAGCCCGGATCGGCGATCAAGCCGGTCACCTATGCGGCGGCGTTCGATCCGTCGTGGGCTGCGCGCATGGAAGCGCGAGAAACCCGCTGGGGGACGCTGCCATTCACGGCGGCAACGATGCTGGTCGATGTGCGGACCTCGTTCATCACCCGCGAAGGGGTAGGCTATGTGCCGCTCAACTATGACCTGCGTTGGCACGGCCCGGTGCTGCTGCGCGAGGCACTTGGCTCCTCCTACAACCTGCCGGCAGTCAAGGTCCTCGACGCGATCGGCATGGAGGCCATGATCGGGCAGGCACGGCGCATGGGCATTACCTCGTTCGATACAGAGAGCGAACGTTTTGGGAAGGCACTGACTCTCGGTGGCGGCGAGGTGACGATGCTCGAACTGGTCGCTGCGTACGGCGTGTTTGCCACGGGCGGCGATCGGGTGACGCCGATCGGGGTACAAAAGGTGGTCGATACGGGGGGGAGGGCCGTCTATACGCCGCCAGCCGGCCGGGAGCAGGCCGTGGTGGACCCGCGCGTCGCCTACCTGATCACCGACATCCTATCGGACGAGTGGGCGCGCCTGCCCTCCTTTGGCGAGCATAGCACGCTCTACATCGGGCGTCCAGCGGCAGCCAAGACGGGAACGACGACTGACTGGCGCGACAACTGGACGGTGGGCTATACGCCGGATCTGCTGGTCGGGGTGTGGGTAGGCAATGCCGACAATGCGCCGATGTATCACGTCTCGGGAATCACGGGTGCGGGACCGATCTGGCATGATTTCATGACGCTGGCGCTCAAGGGTCGCCCGCCGCGTGCCTTCGAGCGGCCCGAGGGGCTGGTCGAGGTCGAGGTCTGCGCGCTGTCGGGCCTGCTGCCCAACCCTGCCTGCACCCACCGCAAGACCGAGTTGTTCATCGCCGGCACAGAGCCACAAGAAACCTGCGGCCTGCACCAGCTCATCCCGATCGATACGGCCACGGGGATGCGTGCCACCGCCACCACACCGCGCGAGCGCATCCACGAACGCGCCTATACCGTGTACCCTCCAGAAGCAGAAGGCTGGGCGATCGAGCAGGGACTGCCCCAGCCGCCACCATCAGTCGAGGCGGACGCGCCTGCGGCAGCGGCGGTGGCCGAAAGAGCCACACCGGCAAAACCGATCGAGATCGTCAGTCCCTTCCAGATGGACCAGTACCGCCTCTCGAGCGCGGTGCCGCCCGAGGATCAGCGGATCATGATCGAGGCCCGCCCCGGCGGGCGACTGCGCTTCGAACAGGTGATCCTCTACGTGGATGGAACACTCCTGGGCACGTACAACCAGGCGCCCTACCGGCTGTGGTGGCAACTGCAGCCCGGCAGGCACGAGATCTATGCCATCGGCGAGGCGACAGACGGACGTACCTACGAGAGCGAACGCATCACGCTGATTGTCGAAAGCTGAAAGGAGCAAGCCCTTGCTGCCCTGGTTAGGCGAACAACTCATTCCCGTCTTTGGCCCATTCCGCCTCTTGACCTCGTATCTCTTCCTGGCGGGCACGGGAGCGGCATTCACAGCCCTCGTAACCTGGTACACGCTGCCCCGGCTGTGGAATCGCCTGCCTACGGACCAGGGACGGGCACACGCAGTGGGCGCTCAGCAGAGTGTGGGTAAGCCGGTCGGCGCGGGGCTGCTCTTTGTCCCGATCTACATCCTGGCCTGCCTGCTCTTTATCCCGTTCGGCCTCCCCTTTGTCGCCGCGTCGGGCTGCGTGCTGCTGGCTGCATTGGAAGGATTCCTCGACGACCGGACGCGCGGTGGATGGAGCGAGTACGCGCTGGGCGCAATGGACCTGGGGATCTCGCTGCTCGCGGCCCTGATCCTGTGCCAGCTCCGGCCTGCAATGATCTGGCTGCCCCTGGTCAAGACCACGCTGACCCTCTCGCCATGGATCTATGTGCCGTTTGCCACTGCCATGATCTGGCTGACGATCAATGCCACGAACTGCACCGACGGCGTCGATGGCCTCTCGGGCAGCCTGTCCGCGCTGGCCTTTCTCTACCTGGGCGGCATTCTCTACGTGGTGGTCGGCCACAAGGACATCTCGAATTACTTGCTGGTCCCGCACTACCCAGACGGCGCCAACTGGGGGTTGATGGCTTTCTTCATGGTCGGCTCGCTGAGCGGCTACCTGTGGCACAATGCCTATCCCAGCGCGGTGCTGATGGGAGACGCCGGATCGCGCCCCATGGGTCTCTTGCTGGGCATGCTGGTCCTGGCCTCCGGCAACCCATTTATGATCTTTGTCGTCGCCGGGGTCGTCCTGGCCAATGGCGCGCTGGGCCTGGTCAAGGTCGCGCTGCTGCGCTTTCTAAAGATCGGCATTTTCAGCAATGTGCGCTATCCGTTGCACGATCACGTGCGCCACGCGCGGGGCTGGTCGAACACCCAGGTGATGGTCCGTTTTGTGCTGCTACAGATGGTCGGTACACCGCTGCTGTTGATCCTGCTGTTCAAGGTGCGCTGAGATCAGGCGCCTCTCTCACATATCGAAGGATTGACCACACGTGAGGGCGCTTTGAAGCGCCCATCGGAGGCAAGATGCTCAAGAGAAGGCTATACGTTCTTCTCACTCTGTCCTTGCTCATCAGTATGACCGCGTGCACGCTGCTCCGTCCCAGGGCGACCACGCCAGCGCCGACGGATACGGTGTCTCCGATGGCCAGAGCCGGCACGCCAACAGTCACGCAGGGCCCAACGTCGACGCCGAGACCTACGCCGACGCCGGGCCCCACCCCGACGCCCATGCCGCCTACCGCACCGATGCTGCTCTTTCGCCAGCCAGAGCGCGGCCAAGAGCTGCAGGTCGACTCGCCGCTGGTCCTGACCTTTGACCAGGCCATGGATCGCACGAGTGTGGAAAAGGCTTTCGCTATCGAGCCCAACATCGGGGGCCGGTTCGAGTGGCCGAATGACCAGATCGTGATCTTTACCCCGCAGCAGAAATGGCAGCGGGAGGCGGTATATCACGTCGCAGTTTCCGATGCGGCCAAGAGCCAGGAGGGCATCTCTCTGCGCCAGGGCGTGGCCTTTCGCTTCACCACCACCGGCTACTTGGAGGTGACGCAGGTCCAGCCGGCAGCCGACACGACCGGGGTGGACATGGACGGCACGGTGACGGTCATGTTCAACCGCCCGGTGGTGCCGCTCACCACGCTGGGGCAGATGGCAGATCTGCCCGACCCGGTGAGCTTTGAGCCCGCGCTGCCAGGCCAGGGAGAGTGGATCAACACCTCGATCTATGTCTACCGCCCGGCAGATGGATTTGCGCCCTCGACCACGTACCAGGTGACGGTGAAAGCGGGTCTCAGTGATACCACGGGCGGCGTGCTCGCTGAGGACTATACGTGGTCCTTTACCACTCTGCTACCGCAGGTGATCCAGGTCTCGCCGATCGACGGCGACCAGTACGTGGCGCCGACGCAGACGATCAGCGTCACTTTTAACCAGCCTATGGACTCCTCGTCCACCGAAGCCAGCTTCGCCCTGCAAACAGGGTCAGGCAGCCCCGTAGCCGGGACCTATTCCTGGACGGACGGTGGCAAAACGATGATCTTAACCCCGGAAGAGGCGCTGGCGCGAGACACGGTCTATACGGGGCGGGTGTCGACCGCAGCACAGAGCACTGGCGGGGCACAGGGACTGGCTCGCAGCTTTACCTGGACGTTCCACAGTGTAGACGTGCCGCGCGTGCTCAAGATCGTGCCCGCGGATGGGTCGACGAACGTACAGCCCAGCCGTGGCATATACGTGACTTTTAGCGCCCCGATCGACCGCGAGACGGTGCCTGAACACCTTTCGATCAGCTACTATGACCCGCAGGCCGACGAACTCGGTGAGGTGACGGTCACAGAGGTGTACTCGTACTGGCGAAAAGCCGACACAGAGCTGTACATTGGCACCTCCCTGCGCCCCTCGTCGCGCTATACAGTCACCGTCGAGGCAGGCATCGCCGGCAAGTACGGCATGCCGCTGGCAGAGACAGCGACGAGCCGCTTTGGCACCCGCCAGGCTGATCCGACCGCCTACCTGGCCATGCCGGGGAACGTGGGCACGTTCAACGCCTACATGCCGACCACGATCGTGGTCGGCTACCGCAACATCTCGCGCCTGGCATTCGAGCTCTATGCGGTCGAGCCGAGCACGTTTCTGCGCTGGATGACGGATTGGGAGGCGTGGGACAAGCGCCGCACAGCAGATCTGGAGGCGCTACACGCGTGGACGCTCGCCGTCGCACCCGAGCTGAACGAGACGGTGGTCAAGCGCATGCGCGTCGTCGACGCGAGCGGCGACAGCCCGCCGCCGGGCCTGTACTACCTGCAAGTCAGCTCGCCTGACCTGGCATACGGCACGGCCAAGCCCGGCTACCTGCTCTCGATCAGCGAAACGAGCGTGGTGATCAAGCGCACGCTGACCTCAGCCCTGGTCTGGGCAACGGACCTGCAGAGCGGGCAGCCGGTCAGCGGGGCAGACGTGCAACTGCTCACCGAGACGGGGAGGACACTGAGCGAGGGACGCACCAATGGAGAAGGTGCGTTCGAGGCGTCCTTTGCCAAGGAAGAGATGTGGAATTCGACCTTTGCCATGGTCTCGCACGGCGACGATCTGGCCTTGGCTTCGAGCATGTGGAACCAGGGAATCTCGCCCTGGGATTTCGGGATCGACGCACGGTGGTACAGCGAGCCAGCAGAAGCCCTGTTCTACACCGACCGCCCGCTTTACCGCCCTGGGCAAACAGTGTACTTTAAGGGGGTGATCCGCCTCGACGACGACGCACACTATACGCTGCCGCCCGCCGGAGAAACCGCCGAGGTCGTCGTAGAGGACAGCCAGGGCCGCGAGGTCTACAGCGAAGAGCTGGCCCTCTCGGACATGGGCACCGTGTACGGAGAGCTGGCGCTCGCCGAGGAAGCAACGCTTGGGTACTATACGATCCAGGCCACCTACCGCGCGCCGGGCGCAGCGGACCCGACCTACTTTGCATCCCAGTTCCGCGTCGCCGAGTACCGCGCGCCGGAATACCAGGTCGACGTCGAGACTGACCGCGATCAGTACGTGAATGGCGACACGATCAACGTCAGCGCGCACGCCACGTACTACTTTGGCGGGCCGGTCGCACAGGCAAAAGTGCGTTGGGCGGTGCTCAGCGAGGACTATCGCTTCCAGTGGCAGGGCCCCGCCTGGTTTAGCTGGCAGGAATCGCCGTGGCAGGGCACCGGCTACAACGAGGAGACGATCTACGGCGGCTATGGCAAGCTGATCGCTCAGGGGACGGGCCAGACGGACGCCGATGGCCGGTTCACCTTTGCGCTGCCCGCCGACATTGGCGATCGCCCAGTCAGCCAGGCGTACACGCTCGAGGTCACGGTCACGGACGTCAACGACCAGGAAGTGAGCAACCGTGTCCAGGCAGTCGTGCATCGCGGCCTGTTCTACATCGGCCTCTCTCCGCGCCGCTACGTGGAGCAAGTGGGAGATCAGGTCGACATCGACGTCAAGATGGTCGACATCGACAGCGCAGCGGTCGCCGGGCAAGAGGCCCAGGTCGTTTTCCTAAAGCAGCGCTGGTACAACACGCAAAAGCTGGGCCCCGATGGACGCTGGTACTGGGAATGGGAGGTCGAAGAGACGCCGGTCTATACCACTACCGTCACCAGCAACGCGCAGGGCGATACTACAGCCACGTTCACGCCCTCCGAGGGCGGTTCGTACAAGGCACGTGCCACCGCCACCGACGGGCGCGGCAACGAGATCCGCTCGGCAACGACCTTCTGGGTCAGCAGCAGCGAGTGGATTAGCTGGCGGCGCGAGAACAATGATCAGATCGACCTGGTCGCCGACAAGCGCGAGTACGTCGTCGGCGATACGGCCGAGATCCTGGTCGCTTCTCCCTTCCGCGGAGCGGTCAAGGCGCTGCTGACGATCGAACGCGGCGAGATCCTCGAGTACCGCGTGGTCGACATCCTCACCAACAGCGACGTGATCCGGATCCCGATCTCGGATGCCTACGTGCCCAACGTCTACGTCTCGATCGTCCTAGTCAAGGGCATTGACGAGACGAACGAGCTGTCGTCGTTCAAGGTCGGCTACGTGACGCTCCCTGTCTCGACGGATACCAAGACGCTGAACGTGCAGCTCACCCCTGAGCGCGATACCGCGCAAGGCGAGTACTATCACCCGCGCGAGGTGGCACGCTATGACGTGCAGGTGACGGACGACCAGGGGCGCGGCGTAGAGACTGAGCTGTCGCTCGACCTGGTGGACGCCGCAGTGCTGGCCTTGACCGGCAATGACCGCGGTCAGTCGCTGCTCGACCGCTTTTACTACCGGCGTGGTGTGGGGACGGCAACCGGCGCCTCGTTGGTCCTCTCGGCCGACCGCGTCGCCGCCGAGCTGCCAGTTGAGGACGAAGGCAAGGGCGGCGGCGGCGGGGAGGTGCCCGGCGAGGGCATGATCCGGACGCGCTTTGTCGATACGGCGTACTGGGATCCGGCGGTACGCACCGACGCGCAGGGCCACGCTCAGATCGAGGTCGAGCTGCCGGATAACCTGACCACCTGGCGGCTGCGCGGGCGCGGCGTGACCGCCGACACGCTGGTCGGCGAAGGGACGGTCGACGTCATCAGCACGCTCGACGTGCTCGTGCGCCCGGTGGTACCGCGCTTTTTCGTGATCGGCGACCAGGCGACGCTGAGCATCGTCACGCACAATAATACAGAGACCGATCTGGCCGCTACGGTCGAGCTACAGGCGATGGGCCTCAACGTGTCGCCCGGCCCGCAGTCGGTGACGATCCCGGCCAAAGATAACGTCAAGCTAAGCTGGGACGTATCGGTACAGAACGTCAAGCAGGTGACGCTACAGGCCAGCGTCCACGCCAACGGCTACTCGGACGCGGTCGAGATCGTGCTGCCCGTCTATACCTACTCCACCCCGGAGGTCATCGCCACGAGTGGGCAGATCGGCGAGCCGGGCGAACGCCTGGAGGCGGTAGTGCTTCCCGAGCCGATCGATACTACGCAGGGAGAGCTGACGATCCAGGTCGATCCCTCGCTGGCGGCAGGGATGCAGGATGGCCTGACCTACCTCGAATCGTATCCATACGAGTGCATCGAGCAGACGGTCAGCCGCTGGCTGCCCAACGTCCTCACCTACCGGGCGCTGAAAGACCTCGGCATCGAAAAGCCAGAGCTGGAGGCGCGCCTGCCGGGCCTGGTCCGCGACGGCCTGCAGCGCATCTACAGCGAGCAGAAATACGACGGTGGATGGGGCTGGTGGCAGTACAGCCAGAGCAACCCCTACCTCACCGCCTACGTGCTGCTGGGCCTGGTCAAGGCACAGGACGCCGGGTTCACAGTGGAAAGCTCGGTGATCCAGAACGCGACCGACTATGTGCGCAAGCAGTTGCGCAGCCCGAGCACGATCGAGGAAACCTACCAGCTCAACTGGCAGGCCTTTATGCTCTATGTCTTGGCCGAGGCTGACGCGGGCGACCTGTCGCGCTCGGTCCTGCTCTTTGACGCCCGCGACCGGCTCGACCACTATGGCAAGGCCTACCTGGCGATGGCACTGGGCCTGGTCGACGAGACCGATCGCAGCCGGGTCCAGACACTGCTCAGCGACCTGAGCAGCGCGGCCATCCTTTCTGCTACCGGCGCACACTGGGAGGAAACACAAGCCGATCTGTGGTCGATGGGTACCGATACCCGCTCCACGGCGATCGTGCTCGACGCCTTTGCCCGGCTGCAGCCCGACGATGGGCTGCTGCCCAACATCGTGCGCTGGCTGATGGTCGCGCGCCAGTCGGGACACTGGGAGACGACACAGGAGACGGCGTGGGCGCTGATCGGCCTGACCGACTTTATGGTCGCCACCGGCGAGCTGAACGCTGACTATGGCTACATGCTGGTGCTCAACGGGCAATCGCTCGACGAGCAGGACGTCACGCGAGCCAACGTGGACGAGAGCCACAAGGTGGAGGTGCCGATCGCCGACCTGCTAGAGCAAGAGATCAACCGCGTGTGGGTGGTACGCGACCAGCCCAACCCTGGCCAGACGGGAGAAGGGCAGTTGTACTATGCGATGTATCTCCGCTACTTTTTGCCGGTCGAGGAGGTCGAGGCACAGAGCCGTGGGATCATTGTCGCGCGGCAGTACGAAGCGGTCGATTGTGACGCCGAGGAAGAGTGTCCTACCCTCAGCGGTGGTTCGGTGGGCGACGTGATCCGGGTCAGGATCACGCTCGTTGCGCCCTATGACCTGCACTACCTCGTGCTGGAAGACCCACTTCCGGCGGGGTGCGAGGCGGTCGACCGTAGCCTTCAGACGACGACCGTAGTCAGCGAGGAGCCGACCCTGGAGCGGTCACAGCCAGAAAATCAGTGGGGAGACGGATGGGGCTGGTGGTGGTTCACCCACTCGGAGGCACGCGATGAAAAGGTAGCCCTGTTCGCCGACTATGTACCTAGCGGCACGTACGAGTATACTTACCTGATGCGTGCCTCGGTGCCCGGCACGTTCTTGACCATGCCCACCCTGGCCTACGAGATGTACTTTCCCGAGGTATGGGGGCGCAGCGACGGAGGCAGTTTCGCGATCCAGGGCGAGTGAGCCCTTCTCGAACGCAAACACGCCCCTGGAGGGGACGTCCCCTCCAGGGGCGACTGTGTGGCGCAGGCACGAAATAGGGAAAGGAATGCGACGAGAAGGCGGTTATTCTCGTCCCCACAGGGGCTGAGTGGGGGCGGTCCGCCCCGGCTACGACAGAAGCCAACGACGGTCGTCGTTGGCTTTATTGGATGCGAACGTTGTAGCGCTTGGCGTACGAGCCCAGTACATTCAGGGCTTCGAGCGGCTTGAGGTTGGTCTCGAAGAAGAACCGCCAGTTCGGTGGGAGGGGCTCCCAACGCGAGTAGCTACACACGCCAAACTGTTGCAGTTCGTCCTGGATGACGTTGCAGGCTTCCCAGCCGCCGCATCCGTACACCGCGTAGCACTCGTCCAGACGCTCCATGGTCACGGTTACTGCTCCTCGGATGATTACACTCCAGTATAAGCGAAAACCCAATTCTAGTCAATACTTTCTTGACATAATTCAACTGAATTGACGGCTTGCTACTGGGTTCACCCTAATGGAACGGATGCGACCTTACTCTACTGGCGCACAGGCACGTACTCTTGAGCGACGATCGCCTGCCCTTCTGGGCTCAGGCTAAAATCGACGAACGCACGAGCAGGGCCTTCCGGCTCGCGCGGGGCGACGAGAAAAAAGGGCTCGGCGAGTAAATAGTTGCCTGCCTGGATCTCTGCCGGGCTAGGATCGAGGTCCTCGATGGATACGGCCTTGACCTGTGAAGACACATAAGCCCGAGAGACGTACCCAATCGCGCCACGATGTGCTTGTACGTAAGCAACGACGGCTTGGCTGTCGACCACGACCAGGGCCGTCGGCGCGACCGGATTCCCCTGGCACGCTTCTACGCGGACGGCATCCTCGGACAAGCTCTCCGGATCGATAGCGAGGTGAGGCTGGCAGGTATCGCTGCCAGGGACGATCATAGCCGTGGCCTCGAACGCCATGCGCGTGCCACTCCCCTCCTCGCGGCTCACGACCACGATCTCGTTCACATCCCAGTCGATGCCCAGATCCTGCCAGCGCCACACGCGCCCACCAAAGATGTCACGAACCTGGGCCAAGGTGAGGTTTTCGAGCGGATTACCGGGGTGAACGACGACGGCGACCGCGTCGAGGGCAATGGGCGCCGCCCACACCTCGTCCCCCACTGCAACCGTGCATGCACCCAGGTCTGCCGCACCCTCCAGCGTCTGGCGCAACGACTGGTACGAGTTGGCGTGCTCGATCACGACCGCAACCCGCGGGTCGCGCGCCTCGAAAGCATGGGCTAACCTGGTCAGCAGCGGGATCATGGCCGACGCAGCAGAGATCTTGATCGATTCCTGCGGAACAGGCGGGGTCGGCGCCGGCGTGGCACACGCCACAAGCGCGAAGGAGACGACGGAGGCGACGACACACAGAAAGGCAGAAACGACCTGCCTGGGCCCGCTATGTCGGCATGCACACATCGTTGTCTCTTACCGGAAGAGAGAGACGAGCAGACCCGCGATGCCAACCAACAGGCAGTAAGCAGCAAAGGGATAGAGCCGGTGCTGGCGCAGATACGCCAGGAGGAAGCGGATACTGGCATAGCCCACGACCGCAGAAACGCCGAGGCCAACCAGCATGGGTACCAGGCCGGCCTGCCAGCCCGCGCTCTCGAACAGGTCTTTGAGCTGCCACACGCCCGCTCCCAGGATCACCGGCGTGCTGAGCAGAAAACTAAAGCGAGCGGCCTCCGCACGATCCAGGCCACTGAGCAGCCCGGAGGCGATGGTCGCCCCAGAACGCGAGATGCCGGGCGCGATCGCGACCGCCTGTCCCAATCCAATGCCTAGCGCACTGGACCAGCCCAGATCCTGCAGCACGTGCTCTCTCCGCCCATACCACTCGGAAAAGGCAAGCATTCCTGCCGTGACGATCATGAGCAGCGAGACGACCGTCGGGGTGCCAAACAGCTTCTCGAAAAAGCTCTCGAACAGCAGGCCCAGTACGGCAGCGGGGATGGAGCCCAGGACGAGCAGCCAGGCCAGGCGGCCTGCCGCGTCCTGTTGCAGGCGCGCGCGAAACCCGTCCAGCCCACCCACGCGCAGCCCGTCCAGCGTTCGCAGGCCACCCAGAATCAGTGCCACGAGATCGCGCCAAAAGACCGCCGCTACGGCGACCAGCGTCCCCCAGTGAGCCATCACGTCGAACGCGTTCTTGAGCACCGGATCAAACTGCCAGCCGAAGAACCAGGGCAGTAGCGTCAGGTGCCCCGAGCTTGAGACAGGGACGAACTCGGTGGCGCCCTGGATCACCCCCAGGAGAAATGCCTGCAGGATGCTCATGGGTGGCTAGACCCTCCATCGATAGGTAGCAACTGGACGTGCGTCGCGACAACCGGCATAGTATACCCGGATCCGCGACGGCGCGCCACATGGCGGTTTGACTCACTAGAGATCCTGCCCACTCGTGAGTCAAACCGTCGTGGCGGTGCTGTCTCGCAATTCTCCTCTGTCCTCGTCGCTGGCGCAGTATACCTATTTGTTCCCGAGCGACTCGAACTTGCCCACTCCGGTGGATTGGGTGTCGGCCTGGGGCGAGCCATAGTAGCGGACGTTGCCGCCGCCGCTGATGATACCGGTCAGCTCGCCGGTGACCCAGACGGTGGCCGATCCCAGGCCAGAGATGGTCACGTTGGCGGTCTGGCACTCTAGATCGCCGTTCTGTACGTCGCCGGCACCAGAGATCTCGATCTGCTGCTGGGTAACTTGGCCCCCGATCTCGACGCTGCCCAACCCGCTGACGGTGATGTCCACGCTGTCGGCACTGAGCGTGCTCAGCACCACCTTGCCCGCGCCGCTCATCGTCACCGCCAGCGTGGAGGTATTCAGCGCATCCATCTCGACGTCGGCCAGCCCGCTGATGGTCACGCCGGCCAGGTCTTGGACGGTGATGTCAAAGGTAAGCACGTTGTTGCTGTTGGTGCCGGTGATGTTGATCGGCCGGCTGGTCTCGATGGTGAGCACGCCGTCGCGGACGGTGGTCGTGACAAGCGAGACAATGTTGTCGCTGCCGGTGATGGTCAGCGATTCGTTGTCGTCCTGCGTGAGAACCACCTTGCCCAGAGTGCGCATGTCGAGAGCGGTGAACCCGCTCACATCGCGCGTCTCGCTGACGATCACGCCGGAGGGCCTAACGCCTCCGACATTTCCGATCCTCCCGATCCTCGGAATGATCGGGCCCAGGTTGCAGCAGCCGCTCAGCAGCGCTACGACGAGACAGAGGGAGAGCAAAACGGTTGTGGTCTTCATTTGGACTCCTTTGCTGTGTCTATGCGTTCGTGAACCAACAGCCTGAAGCATGAGATCGAACCCCTTTACCCGCCTGGAGCGATCGACCCCGCGGCCATAAATGAAAAGATGAGCATGTCTTGGACGAGATGAAGGCTATCCCTGCGCATATGGCCAACAGGCCGACCTTGGTCCACACCAGCCACGCCGGGCTGCCACCTGCGAACTCGTACAACAGGGCGTTGGGCAATCTGCTGGCACACAGCATGACCGCCCAGGCCGTGGTCAGCACGATACGGTTCGTAGAGGCCGGTTACTCGCTCGTCATCTCTCTTCCTCATTCGCCGATGCGCCTATTGTACAGGGAAGCGCCCCGCCTGTAACCTATCAAAAGATAGGGTGATGACAGGATCACCTATACTTGAGTCTGTGAAAGGGCAGCTCGCAACGCGCAGATCAGCGCAATGCGCTCGTTGGCAGTCTGCGTCACCTGCTGCAGCATCTCGGCATCTCGCGTAAAGCGTGCGGTCTCGGTCGGGACGCCCTCATAGTAGAGGACCAAGTCGTCCAGCAACGCGTTCAGGTGCGGCAGGTTGGGTGGCAGCGTGCCCTGTTCGAGACCAGCGCTGAGCGCCGCCGCGGTCCGCGCCCAGTCCTGGAAGCTTTGCCCGGCCTTGGCCTTGAAGCCCCGGCGGGCAAGGGGACGCACAAAGACCGGCAAGCGGTCAAACTCGGCCCCAGTCTGGGCGATGATCTCCTCGAGCCTGCGGCTCAAGTCGAGCGCCTGGGCCGGTAGGGGTACGGCTGGCGCCTGTGCCGCCGCCGGCCCTTGCGCCGCCGGGGTCCGCAGCGCGGGGGCCTCGATGACGCCAGCGTGCTCCAGCACCGTGTAGCCCGTCACCACCTCGCCGTGGAACTCGTCGGCCAGCGCAGCAACGAGATAGGCGGTGGCTGCTCCGGCATACTCGGCAGGCATCAGACCCTCGAACGCCGGATGAAGCGGCACGTGCAGGAATGCTTCCTCGGTCATGCCGAGGCGAGGAGCCAGCCCTGTTGCCACGCTACGCATACCGGGCGTGTCTACCATGCCGGGGCCAAAGGGAATGACGCGCACTCCCTGCTCGCCCACCTCCAGGGCCAGCGATTGGCTGAACCCGATGATGCCTTGCTTGGTGGCGATATAGGCCGCCAGGCCCGGCATGGCCTCAGTAGAGACCATGTTGACGATGGTGCCACGCCGCCGGGCAAGCATGCCCGGCAAAAAGGCCTGGCAGGTCAGGAACGTGCCGCGCAGGTTGACGACCATCGTGCGATCCCAGTCTTCCAGGCGCATCTCGGCCACGCTGGCCTCGTGGATATAGATGGCGTTGTTGACTAGGATGCTGGCGTCGCCATAGGCGGCGTGGACCCGCCTGGCCAACGCAGAAACCGAGGCCGGGTCCGACACATCGGTCCGTACAAAGAGTGCTGCGCCGCCCTCGCGGCGAATAGCCTCCTCAGCCTCTCCTCCCAAGTCCGGGTCCAGCTCAGCGAGGACGACCTGTGCCCCGAGCCAAGCCAAGGCGCAGGCCGCCTCGCGCCCGATGCCGCGCCCTGCGCCGGTGACGATGGCGACCTGCCCGGCCAGGGCGTCGCGAGGCAGGCTGGTGCGCGCAATGACCGGGTCGACGTTCATCTCGTCTCTTCCTCTACTCTCCATCGGTGAGAGACGATAGCCTATACCCTCCTCTCCCTCCTCGCTGGCGCCGCCGAGCCTCGACAGCAAGATGCTCACGATAGGCGACAGGCCCCAGATGATCTGCGCCAGCACCGTGCTGAACAGGGCAAACGGGATGGAAAGCAAGAACGTGGCAGGCCCACTGAGGGCACGGATCGACGTAGCCCGGATCAACTGCGGATCGAGGCCCTCGTCCACCAGGCGGTGGTCGTGGGCAGCGTACCACCACAGCGCCGCCGTGGTCAACCCTAGAGCCGCTGCGGTGAGGGCATAGGCGATGTTTGCCAACGGCAGATATGCGTACGTGCCAAGCAGGTTGGTGACAAAGGGTAGGATGCCGATAAAGAACAAAAAGAGCAGATTGAGGAGCATCAACCGGGTATCGTAGCGCACGATGTAGCGGTAGTAACGGTGGTGAGCCAGCCAGTAGACGCCGATGATCGCAAAGCTGATCACGAAACTCGCGAATTCCGGTGCCATCGACAAGAGCTCTCGGGGCAGCTCTGTGGCGGCAAGCGGCCTGGCGATTTCCGGTACCTGGATCTCGACGGCGAGCAGGGTAATGGCGATCGCCATGACGGCATCGCTGAAAAAGATGATGCGCTCCAGGCCCAGATCTTGTTTGCCCGGCGGCATCTGGTCTTGCTGATCCGTGGATGACATGCTCATACAGCCTCAAGATGAGACGCACAAGGTCAGGATCGCAGGTTAGAGCGCTTAGTCGCTGCGCATGGGCAGATGCGCGCCGCAGTAGGGACAGTCGGCAGCCTCTGGCCCCACCCATTTCACTTCAGCGCTGCGAACCGGCGCACCGCACCGCGGACAGGCCGACGGCAGCAGCTCGGCGCGATGTTCCGGAACGGGCGGTGCGGACGATGATGGCGACGCACCCGCCGCTGGGGCTGTCGTCGAGTCGGCTTCTTCGAAGGCATGGGGCGCGAATCGCATCAGCAGGGCTTCGATCAACATGCTGATCGCCACCAGGACCAGGATCCCAGGCCAGAACCACCCTCGCCAAAACAGGATTGCCAGGCCGATCAACCACACCGCAGCATGAAGCCGCCGCCAGGGACCCACCAACTCTCGTTTCCGCTCGCGTTTCTTCATTCTAAACCTCCCCTATTGGAGACCCTCAATGTACCGAGTCTACTTTCTCTTGGTCCTGCCGCAGATATCGCTGTCCTGGGCCTCGCTTGCGCGTACGATCATCACTTCCCCTTCGAGTCTGGATCCGCACCCGTTGTACTGGACAGCAGTTCCGTTGTCGCCTATCAGAGGATAGGTTGTGCCTTTTCCCTCACACCTCGGCGTACACCCACAAGCCAGGTCGAGACCCGGTCACTTGCTGGCGAGTGTGCCCATATGGATCATGCCGGTCTCGGCAACAAGTCAATGAACCCAGCACCTATAGATAGAGCAGCGACGAGTGTTCCCAACCCAAAGTAGAACAACTGCAGGACGAACGCTATCCCGGGCGGAGAACCAATGGCCAGTACTTCGACGAATTCAAAGACCATGATGATGATACCAGCCCCAATCGAGAATAGAAGCGCGAATCGGCTTTTCCGTATCAGCAGCACTGCCGCCAACGAGGCGCTCCCACCCACGATCACGAACAACGAGAGGCCCGGAATGGTATAGTCCTTGAATATGGAGCCCTGTAGTTCCTCTACGCCCGGCGCGTTGAATCCTGCCAAGAGACCTATTCCGCCGAGAAAAGCGGTTGCTGCCAAAAAGATGTTGAGCACGATCAGAGCGATGGATATGACCTTTCCCAACTGCTTCACCTGACTCTCCTTGGTAATTGGGTTTGCTGCACGCGCTTCACCCACTCGGCGACCAACGTGGTCTTGCCAAAGCCAGCGAGGACAACGACCAGCAACAAGCCCGGCTCCCAGACCGGCATCGAGGCATGCCGGCACCCTCGATCATACGTGGGCGGATAGAGATTATAGCACAATGCATCCGCGCTGTCACCAATCTGTGCAACAAGGGCCCGTAATGCATTCTTTAGCCTGTACAACTGCCGCCTGCCCGTTGGATCATAAGAGATCCATAAGAAGATTCAGCCCACACTTGACAGTATGGCTACTTTGTGTTATCATTTTAGCACTCTATATATGAGAGTGCTAAAATGAGTGAGGGCATCGACATCCTGACGCCACGCAGGCAGTTCGTATTGGGCCTGGTTGTGCGCAGCTACATCGAGTCGGCGGCGCCGGTCAGTTCCAAGGCGGTCAGCTTGCACCCCGAGCTGGACGTCAGCGCAGCGACAGTACGCAACGAGATGGCGTACCTTGAGGAACACGGGTACCTGACGCACCCGCATACCTCGGCAGGGCGCTTACCGACGGAAAAGGGCTACCGCTATTTTGTCGAGCAGCTGATGGAGGACGTCCGCTTGCCGGTAGAGGAACGGCGCATGATCGTGCACCAGTTCCACCAGGCCGAGCTGGACCTCAACCAGTGGATGCGTCTTGCCGCGACGGTGCTGGCGCATTCAGCTCGGGGTGCGGCCGTGGTCGCACCGCCACACGTGCATCGCTGCCGGTTCAAGCACCTGGAGCTGATCTCGACACACGGACCGCTCGTGCTGCTGGTCATCGTCCTGCAGGAGGGGCTGATCAAGCAGCAAATGCTGACGCTGGCGAATCCCCTCGGCCAGGAGGATCTGAGCCGCATCTCACGCTGGTTGAATGACGTCTTTGCGGGGCTGGAAGGCGACGAGATACGACAGCAACTGATCTCCTTGCCCGAGTTCGAGCAAGAGATCGGCCTGCTCGTGTCCAAGATGATGGGTGAAGTGGATGGATCCAGCGGCCCCGTCTACCGCGATGGGCTGGTGCACGTCCTCGCTCAACCCGAGTTCGCCGAGAGCGGGCAGCACGTGGCAGAAGTGCTGTCGGATGGAGGGCCGCTCGACCTGATGCTGCGTGATATGCTGTCGGTCGCTGCCGAACGAGGGAGCGTACAGATCGTCATCGGCGGCGAGGGGCAGCGCAACGAACTCTCCGATTTCAGCCTGGTGCTGTCTCGATACGGCATCAACGGCTACGCCACGGGTGCGCTGGGGGTATTGGGGCCGCTGCGCATGCACTATGCGCGCACTGTATCCGTGGTGCGGTTTGTCTCTCAACTGTTGAGCAATCTCGTGCTCGATATGTACGGGGGCGAGCTGCAGAATCCAGAGTAACTGACGTTCCGGGAGCTGTACCTTTCCCGGGATGATCTGTGTCTAGTGATCTTGATGTCAAGGGAAGGCTGCAGAGAAGATGAACGTAGAAGACCAGAACCGTGCGGTGGGCCAAGAGGATGCTGCTAAGGCGGGCGCTGAGGTTGTTGCAGACGAGGGGCAGGAGGCGGAGCTGACCATCGAGGCCGAGGACGAACTGGAGACGCTGAAAGCGGCGCTGGAGGAAGCAGAGGCACGTGCGGCCGAGTATTTAGATGGGTGGCAGCGTGCGCGTGCCGAGTTTGCCAACTATCGCCGGCGCCAGGAGCAGCAGCGGCAGCAGATGCAGGCTTTAGCAAAGGCAAACCTGTTGCTTCAGTTGCTGCCAGTGATGGACGATTTGAGACGCGCTCTGGAGACCGTGCCTGAGGAGAGCAAAGAGGAGCCGTGGGTGAGCGGCGTCGAGCAGGTCCAACGCAAGTGGCAGGCGACATTGGAGAGCCTGGGGCTCTCGATCATGCCCGTCGAGGCAGGGGAGGCCTTTGATCCTGCCTACCACGAAGCATTGACGCACGAGCCGAACGAGGAGGTGGATGCGGGCCACATCATCCAGATCGTACAGCCCGGTTACCAGGTCGATGACACCGTCCTGCGTCCTGCGCTAGTTCGCGTTTCGAGCGGCAAGCCGGAATTGAACCAAGAAGTAGACGAATAGCAAGCAATCCTAGTCTTTGCCGGGCCAAGGCAGGCGATCGTAGCGCTGACCGTTCTGGCATAATAGGGAGATCATTGAAGGAGACGAACGATGGCCAAGATCATCGGTATTGATTTGGGGACCACTAACTCGGTCTGCGGGATTATGGAGGGCGGCGAGCCCACCGTTGTTCCGAGCTCGGAAGGGGGACGGCTGTTTCCCTCGGTCGTGGCCGTCAACCCCAAGACCGGCGAACGTATGATCGGGCAGGTTGCCCGACGACAGGCAGTCACGAACCCAGAGAACACGATCTTCTCGATCAAGCGCTTTATGGGACGCAAGTTTGACGACCCGGAGGTCAAGCGTGCGATCGAGCTCGTGCCCTACAAGGTCACCGCGGCACCTAACGGTGACGTCCGCGTGTGGATGGGTGGCAAAGAGTACTCGCCGCCCGAGGTCTCGGCGATGATCCTGCAAAAGATCAAGACCGACGCAGAAGCCTTCCTGGGCGAAGAGATCACGGAAGCCGTGATCACGGTCCCGGCCTATTTCAACGACTCGCAGCGACAGGCGACCAAGGACGCCGGCA
>Ga0307425_1000646_pt1 | contig 21621 bp, 16 predicted proteins | sample SalMarWE160330MG_FD_202152 | JGI IMG/M metagenome (GOLD analysis project Ga0307425, IMG submission 202152) | Salt marsh sediment microbial communities from the Plum Island Ecosystem LTER, Massachusetts, United States - WE1603-30 | ecosystem: Environmental > Aquatic > Marine > Intertidal zone >...
CTCTTTTACCATCACTCTTCTTCTTTTGTAAATTTGATTATTATATCCGGAATATTTTTTATAATTGCGCAGTGCCTTGGCGCCAGCATATTGAACAGCATTAAAAATACCTGAATCCACATTCGTTTTATATTTACCCAGACTTTTTATTATCCTTTCATTACCTGCCGCATATCCTATTCTCCATCCTGTCATATTAAATGTCTTTGAAAGCGAATTTAATTCTATCCCGACCTCTTTGGAGCCCTTTGCATTTAAAAAACTTAACGGCTTGCTTTCTCCCGTATATATATCCGAATAGGCATTGTCGTGACAAATAATAATATTGTTTTTATCCGCAAAATCTACTAATTTTTCAAAAAAATTTATATCACATGTCGCAGTAGTCGGATTATTTGGGTAATTAATAAATAAAACCTTAGTTTTAGCTGCGATGTCTCTATCAATGCTCTCAATATCAAATAAAAAGTTATTTTTTTCTTCTATTGGTATTGTATATGGTATACCCCCTGCGAATATTGTTCCCATCCTGTATACCAAATATGCCGGGTCTGTCATCATTGCGTAATCTCCGGGATTTATAAAAGCATATGCAATATCCGTTATGCCTTCTTTTGAACCAAAAAGCGGTATGACTTCTTTTTCACTATCAAGGGACACGTCAAACCTATCGCTATAATACTCGGAAACCGATTCTTTAAAAATCTTTAAACCATAACTTGAAGGATATCTATGATTTTCAGGATTTTCTGCTTCTTTGCAAAGCTCTTCAACTATGCCGTGAGAAGTCGGTATATCAGGATCGCCTATACCAAGGCTTATTACGTCCAACCCTTCCTTTTTTTTCTTATCTATTATTTTATTTATTTCAGCAAATAAATACGGCTTCAGCAGCCTTATCCTTTCTGATTCTTTAAAGCGCATTATTTACCTTTCTGAATTAATTTGGATACATATAAGATTTTAATATAAAAAATACTCTCCATCATAACTATAATTTACTTTTCCTTCTAAAAATACTTCAGAGACTAAAGATTCCCATATTATATTTATTTTCCCTCCCGGCAATCCGATAGAAAGTTTTTTATTTTTTACCTTTCCAAGTTTTACGGCACATACCATAGCCGCACAAGCTCCTGTTCCGCAGGAGAGGGTCTCTCCTACACCTCTTTCCCATACTCTCATATTTAATTCTTTATTATTTTTTACTTTAACAAATTCTACGTTAACCTTTTTTGGAAAAATTTTATATTCTTCGATTCTAGGGCCCCACTTTTTTATTTCTATAGCATCCAATTTTACATTTTTACTTAAAAAAATTACACAGTGCGGATTACCCATAGAAACACAGTTTATATAAAAATTTTCTGAACCTATGTGTATTTTATAATTAAAAACTTCAGAATCATTTCCTGTTTTTACAGGAATATTTTTGGGCCTGAATTCAGGAAATCCCATATTAACCATTATATTTCCTATTTCTTTACCTTCGGTCTCTATCAATATTTTCTTTACGCCTGCAATTGTTTCAATGCTTGCTTCCCTTTTTTTTATTAAATTATTATTATAAGCAAATTTTGCCATGCACCTTATCCCATTACCGCACATTTCTGCAATTGAACCATCCCTGTTAAAATATTCCATCTTTAAATCCGATAATCTGGAATTTTTTACTAATATCAATCCATCCGCACCTATACCGAAATTTTTATTGCACATTTCAGTTATCTGTTTTACCGATAGATCTATTTGATTTACGGTTGAATCTATTAATATAAAATCATTACCCTGGCCATTAAGTTTTGAAAATTTAATTTTTTTCATCTGCTGTTTTCTTTTCCAGTATTTTAAAAACATTTAAAGTCAGGTTAAAAATGTTATCATAATTATTTACTCTTATCCAATTAATTGCAGGTTCGGCCCTGAACCACGTCATCTGCTTTTTGGCCAGTCTTCTTGTATTTCTCTTTACAAGTTCGATGCAGGAATTTAAATTTATTTCTCCGTTTAAATACTTGAGCACCTCTTTATAACTAACCGCCTGCATTAAGCTGTTACATTGTCCGTATCCTTTTTTAACCAGATTTTTAACTTCATCTACCAGGTTTCTTTCGAACATACTGTCCACTCTTTTTTCTATAAGGTCATACAAATCGGATCTTTTCATTTCTAATCCAACATAAACAGAGTTATATCCGGATTTTTTATTTTTCCAGGCAGTCTGAAAATCAGAAAAAGGGCGGCCTGTGATCTCATAAACTTCCAGTGCTCTTACTATCCTCCTCCGGTCGTTTTTACTTATTCTGTCGGCATAATCCTTATCAATTTTCTTTAATTTTTTATAATACTCCCCAGTACCGTCTCTTTCAATTTCTTCTTTTAACCTTTTTCTTATTAGTTCATTCCCCCTTGGTGCATTATTCATATTTTCTATTGTTCTTCTGATATATAATCCCGATCCTCCTACAAACAGCGGAATCTTTTTTTTATCAAAAAACTGCTTTTCAATTATTTCTCTGCATATATTTTTGAATTCCATTACGCTAAAGTTATAATCGGGCTCAAACATATCTATCATATATTGCTTAACTCCGTATCTTTTGGAATCATACTTGTCGGTACCGATATTCATTCCTCTGTAAACCTGCATCGAATCTGCGGATATGATATCCGTATCAAACAATTTGGCTATGACTATTCCTGTCCTGCTTTTTCCGGTACAGGTCGGGCCGCAGATCACTATAACTTTTTTTAAAGTACCCAGTCTTCTTTTTAATTTACCCAGGTTTATATTGTTGATCTTCAAATCATTTTTTATCAATCTTAAATCGTAATCACTAAATATTTTCATTTTATCTTTTTAGTAATTTTAGCTAATCTAATTTTCCCATAAGATAGAACGACTTTGCTCCGGTAATCTTAACGGATAAAATTTTTCCGATAAGCCCGGCACTTCCCCTAAAATTAACAACTGTGTTATTTTCCATCCTACCCTCCATCATGCATGTGCCCTTTTTACTTCTGCCCTCAACCAATACTTCGAACTTATGGCCGATAAATTTTTTATTTTCTTCCAATGAAATCATATTCTGAATATCAAGCAGTTCTCTGAACCATTTTTGTTTATCCTTCATAGGAATACAATCTTTAAATTTATATGCCCTTGTACCCTCTCTGGGAGAATATATGAATGTAAATGCCCTTGCGAACCTTACCTTTTTTACCATGTCAAGTGTCTTGACAAAATCTTCTCTTTTCTCTCCCGGAAAGCCGATTATAATATCGGTGGTAATAGAGCAATCCGGAATATTATCTTTTATGTTTGATATAATATTAAGATAATCCTCCCTGCTGTAGAGTCTATTCATTTTTTTTAATATCCTATTTGACCCTGACTGCAGCGGAAGGTGTACATGTTTTGCAAGATTTTTTCTTCTTTTCATAATACCGGTAATATCTTTAGAAAAATCCTTTGGATGAGAGGTAAGGAATCTTATTCTCCTTATTTTTTTTATATCCGATACTTCTTCAAGAAGCTGCGGGAAAGTGCATTTATCATCTAAACCTTTTCCATAAGAATTTACATTCTGGCCCAGAAGCGTTACCTCTATCACTCCCCCGCAAGCAAGCATATTAATGTTTTTTATAATTTTATTTTTTTCTATAGATCTCTCTTTTCCTCTTACGAAAGGGACTATGCAGTAAGAACAATAATTATCGCAGCCTATGGTAATAGGAACATACGCTTTAAAATCATATTCTCTTTTTACTTTAAAGATATCGGGGTCATACCCATCATCTCTGACCGAGCAGATACTTTTTCCGCCTGCAATTTTTCTTTTTATCAGGTCCGGAAGCTCGGCTATGTTATGGGTCCCAAAAACGATGTCCACAAATGGAAAATCTTCTATTATCCTTTCTTTAAGATTTTGAGCAATACATCCCCCTATGCATATTAAAATATCATTGTTTTTACTTTTTAACCTTTTTAGATTGCCGATATGCCCATAAAGCCTGTTTTTTGCCCTTTCCCTTACGGTGCAGGTATTTAGTATAATAAGATCGGATTTTTCGATGTCACGGGTTCTATTATATCCTTCTCTTTCAAACAGATATATGATTCTCTCGGAATCATTTTCATTCATCTGGCAGCCGGAAGTCTCTATGTATGCTTTCATTGATCTGAATTTTTTTAAAAAAAGTGTTATAAAAAAATAAAAGGTTTAATTAGAGAATATTAATTCATCTGGACTCTATATTTAGAACAATAGCAGTCTTTACTTCGCCATTTACTTCAATATCTTTAAAATAGGGTATGCATACGATTTCCTGGCCGGTAGGTGCTATAAAGCCCCTCGCTATGGCAATGCCTTTTATGGCCTGGTTTAATGCCCCTGCTCCTATAGTCTGAATCTGAACTCTGCTGTCACTTCTTATCATTCCTGCTATTGCACCCGCTACTGAATTAGGTTTTGATTTTGAAGAAACCCTTAGTAACTTAATATTGTTGTTCATATTATTAATTTACTATTTTTATTTTATTCTTTTTGCTTCAGTTCAATTACAAACTTTATAATATTATTAGACTTCTTATATTCTATGTCTTTACTGATTGTGATAAAATATTTATCACCTAATTCTTTAATCTTTTCTTCCAGGATTTTTATTATACATCTTATTTCTTCATCTTTAAACCTGCCCGCTAATTTATTTTCATCATAAAGTATTAAACTTTTATTCATATTTCTATTATCTTCTTCTACATCTCGTTTCTGATTGAAGTCTGGTTTCTTTATACTTTTGTGTATATCTATTTTTAAGGGCTCCAGCGCCCTTATTTCATTGTATATAATCCTCTGGATGCCTCTCTGGGATATATCCATATTAAATATCTCTTTAGAGATTTTTTCCATTAAATTGTAATTATCGGTTAATTTTGGGATTTCAGTTACTTTTACTTTATTTAAATTAATATAATCTTTTAACTCGTTCCATTTCTCAAATTTTGGATATTTAATGTCTTTTATAGTTATATCCCTCATAGTGGCCAGTATTTGCGTAGGAGTCCCGTAATAAAAGCCGATGCCGCTATTTTGAACCTGAAACTCCATAATGGTCTTTATTATATTATTGACTCCCCCTATTATATTAAAGCCTTCATCGGTTTTTATTATATAAGGTATTACAGATTGATCTTTTTTCTCCGTAATTTTTTTAAGATCTATATTAATATAAAAGGATGTTCCTTTATATTTATCTGAAAAAAATATTTTTATTTCATCTACATTTAACTTTATTGAGAATAAGGCCATTCCTCTTCCATGGAACCCGTAAGAATCCTTTATTCCATTTTCCAGCTTTGAAGTGACTCTTGATTCAAATATAATATTCTGTAACTTAGGGGGAATTCCTTCACCGTCATCAATAAAATAAATTTTTCTCTTTTTGTCTTCAATTTTTTTTGTACCGATAAATATTTTTTTACTTCCCGCATCTCTGCTGTTGCGGAGCATCTCAATAATTATATCTTCCACGCATTTTATATCCTGTAGAGCCTGTCTCCTTTCAGCTTCGGAAATTTTTAACCTTACATACCCATTTCCCAGATCTTCTTCAATATTAAGCGAGTCTTTTATTTTTAGTTCTGATAAAAATCTGTCTATATCAGTATTATTTTGCATATTCAATTGCTCTGCTTTCCCTTATCACGGTCACTCTTATCTGCCCAGGGTATTCCATCTCTTTCTCTATTTCTCTTGCAATTTCCTTTGATAGCATAATTGACATATTTTCATCAACTTCTTCCGGCTTTACCATTACTCTTATCTCTCTTCCGGCCTGTATCGCATAAGCCTTTTCTATCCCTTTGAATTTAGTGGCGACCTTTTCCAGGCTTTCTAATCTTTTAACATAATTTTCCAGAGTTTCTCTTCTGGCACCTGGTCTTCCCCCTGAGATCTGATCAGCTACCTGTATGATCACATCAAGTATAGATTTAGCCTCAACCTCATTATGATGCGATTTAATCGCATGACATATTTCTTCATCTTCATTTAATCTTTTTGCCAGCTCAGCACCAATAATAGCGTGGGAACCTTCTATATCATGAGTTAAAGCTTTCCCTATATCATGAAGCAGTCCGGCTCTTTTTGCCTTTTTAACGTTCATTCCAAGTTCCGCTGCAATTATTCCTGCAACAAAAGAAACTTCTTTTGAATGAAGCAGTACATTCTGGCCGTAACTTGTCCTATATTTTAATCTCCCAAGTACTTTTACAATTCCCGGATTTAATTCCGATATTCCTATATCAAAAACTGCTTGCTCCCCTTCAACTTTAATCTCGTTATTGATTAGCTTACTTGATTTTTCGAACATTTCTTCTATTCTTGCAGGGTGGATTCTCCCATCTGTTATTAAATTTTCAAGTGTTACTCTGGCTATTTCTCTCCTTACCGGGTCGAACGAAGATAATATTACTGCTTCCGGGGTATCATCCACGATTATGTTAATTCCTGTAAGATTCTCAAATACTCTTATGTTCCTGCCCTCCCTTCCTATTATTCGTCCTTTCATTTCATCATTAGGGAGATTCACTACTGAAACCGTGGTTTCGCTTACATGGTCCAGCGCACATCTCTGTATGGCCTGTGAAAGTATCTTTTTTGCTATATTGTCAGCATCCTCTTTTAGCTTAGCTTCTATGCTTCTTATTTCTTTTGCTGATTCATATTTTGCCTCATCTTCTATTTTTTTCATTAGAATTGCTTTAGCTTCATCTTTTGTCAGTTCTGCAATAGCTTCCAGCTTCAAAATTTCTTTTTCCAGGATCTCTTTAAGTTTTTTATTTTTATGATCTAATTCTTCATTTTTCTGATTTACAGATTGTTCTTTTTTATCAAGATACCGAACTTTATTCTCGATAGAATCTTCTCTATTAAGCAATCTGTCTTCCATTTTTTTTAATTCAAATTTTTGTTTTTTTATTTCTTCTTCCGTTCTTACTTTTAAGTTATGCAGTTCTTCTTTTCCCTCCAGCATCGATTCCTTTTTAATGTTTTGAGATTCTTTTTTAGCATTACTCAATAACAAATTCGCTTTCTGCTCTGCCGAACTCAGTTTTGAATCTATTATGTACTTCCTGAAGAAAAATCCTATAAAAAATCCTATTATAATCGTTACTCCGAGTGCGAGTATTTTTATTAATAAATCCATTTTCAATCCTTCCTTCCAATAAAAAAGTCGAGTCTTTATATTACTCGACTAATAAATTAATTTGCACTAAATAATTTTAAATTTTAGATTTTATTATTTGTTAACAACTATTTATTATAACTATTATTTATCTAATCTAATAAAAAATTTTTATATTTAAATCTAAAAATTATTCTGTTTTTAAAAAATGGTTACTAAATTACCTCTTGCTCGTTTTTATAAAAATTTTAAACATCGACTTTTAAAATATTTTAATAATATTTATCATTAAAAACCGGCCGATATTTCTTTGTTATTGATTAATATTATTTTTACCAATATTATTCATATTAAATAGTGCAAACTAACCTATAAATCAAGTAATTTTTAAAATAAATATTAGTTGTTTTTATTTTAACCACAGCATTGACTTAAGTCAATATAAATTAATCACGCTGTTTTACAATAGTTCATACCTCTATTGAAGTTATTTTTATATCTTCTGAATTTATAATGTCAATCTTTTTACTTAAACAGTAGGGACATTTATTTTCAAAATTTTCCGAGATGAATTTTTTACTGCAATCTTTGCATTCCATTTTTAATTTATTTTTTTTAAATTCCAGTACGGCATCTTTTAGTACCTTATTTTTTTGGGTCAAATAACCATAATAAAATTCGATTGATTGAGGCTCGATATGCGCCAGCGGTCCCAGTTCAAAATTAATTTTTTTTAATTTTTTTATTTTATGTTCTTTTATTATGTCACTTAAAATTTGTATAATACTTTGAGTTATAGAATATTCATGCATATTGTTTATCAAAAAGACCTTGTATGATTTTCGTAAACCGATTTTAACATTAGAAAAATTTAGAAAGAATCCTTCTTAAGAGTTACCTAATAATTCTTATTTTTCTGAAGTGCCTTTTCCCTCTTTGGATTACTTTCTCATTTATGTCATCTATTTCGAATTCAATATCCGGATCATTAATTTTTTTATCATTTACCCTTACCCCCCCCTGTTTGATAAGCCTTCTGGCTTCACTGTTTGAGCCGGCAAGCTTTGAAGCCACCAGTAATTTTACTAAATAGAACTTTTTTTCTTTAGACTTATCCATGTTAATGATATATTCCTCTACATTATCCGGAATTCCTTTTTTCTTAAATACTAAATTAAAATCTTCTTCTGCCTCTAAAGCTTTTTTTCCATCATACAAATTTTCAATTATAATTTTTGCCAGCTTTCTTTTGGCAATAGAAGGATTCAATTTTTGTTTTCTTATATTGCTTTCAATCTCTTTTATTTCTTTACAGTCAAGCGCAGATATCAATTTGAAGTAGTCAATCATTATACCGTCCGGTATAGACATAATCTTACCAAATATTTCACCGGGTGGTTCTTTTACTCCGATATAGTTTCCCAGGCTTTTACTCATTTTTTCAACGCCGTCTATTCCTACCAGTATTGGCATCGTAATTGCTATTTGCGGCCTCTGTAAAAATTCTTTTTGCAGCTCTCTTCCCATTAAAAGGTTAAATCTTTGATCGGTTCCTCCTAATTCTACATCTGCTTTTACTGCAACCGAATCATACGCCTGCATTATGGGATATAGAAATTCCATAATTGCTATTGGCAGGTTGCCTTTAAACCTTTTTTTAAAATCGTCTCTTTCGAGCATTCGTGCAACCGTAAATCTAGAGGTTAAGTTTAAAATATCTTCGAATTTCAAGGTTTTAAGCCATTTTGAATTTCTTACAACCTCTGTTCTTTTAGAATCCAGTATTTTAAATGCCTGCTTCATATATGTTTCCGCATTTTTTTCTATAACTCCTGCAGATAATTTTGGCCTTAAAGTGGACCTTCCTGAAGGGTCCCCTATTCTTGCGGTATAGTCTCCTATTATAAGAATTGCAGTATGTCCCAGGTTTTGAAACTGACGAAGTTTATTCAAAACTACTGTATGACCAAGATGAATGTCAGGAGAAGTAGGATCCAGACCTAACTTTACTTTAAGGGGATTATTCTCCGCTATTGATTTTTCAAGAATAATTTTAAAGTCCTTCTTTATTAAAACATCCTCAGTTCCCATAAGTAAGGTATCCATTTGTTTTTTCAAATCTTTTTCCATATTTATGTTTCTTTCCTGCTGTTTTTTAATGAAAAATCAAACTAAATATTAACACAACAACTTCATATATGTCTATTTATGAAATCTCTTCATTTTTCGTTAGTATCTATTATACGTCTTGAATTGTTGTTATTTAGCTGGATTTTATATAAAATTCTTTACGTTATAATTTGATATAATCCATAAGTTGATAAATTATTATGAACTTAAAACGCAAAGAATTAAGCGGCTGTTTAAAATTTTTTATATTTATCGTATCAATGGTTGCTTTTCTTTTCATTATTACCGGAATAGTCCTAATTACTTATTATATTAATTCACTTCCTACGCTTGAAGAACTTACTCCCTCACCAATTGCATTAACATCCAAGGTCTATGACCTGAATGGCAACCTTATCACAGAATTTCATGCCGAAGAAAACAGGGAAATTATTTCTTATTATGAAATGCCTGAATATATTAAAAAAGCAGTTATATCTGTAGAAGATAAGAGGTTTTTTGAACATCAGGGTGTTGATTATATAAGAATAGCAGGTGCTTTTATTGCGGATTTAAAATCCGCTGATTTAGCACAGGGCGGCAGCACTATTACCCAGCAGTATGTAAAAAACATTTATTTTAATCCCGAAAAAACATTCAGAAGAAAAATCAATGAGGCTTTAATTGCAATACAGCTTGAAAGGAATTATACCAAAAATAAAATCCTTGAAATGTATTTAAACACCATTTATTTTGGATCCGGTACTTATGGGATCGAAAAAGCATCTGAAACATATTTTGGTATAAAAGCAAGCGAACTATCTCTTTCACAGTCAGCTTTACTGGCAGGATTGATAAGAATTCCCGAAATATATTCACCGTTTAATAATCCGGAAAAATCAAAAACCAGAAGAGATCTCGTACTGCAATTAATGTACGAACAGGAATTAATCGAACCTGGTGAATATCTTGACGCACTTTCCGAGCCTGTGGTAATAAGCGAATATTCAGATTCCATTTCCGATCAATTCAGCAGCAGAACTGCTCCATATTTTATAGACTATATAAAGCAAAATCTATATGATAAAAAATTTACGGACTATGATGTGTTCAAAGGAGGACTTAGAATCTATACTACGCTTGATGCCGATTTGCAAAAAAAAGCTGAAACTGCCGTAAAGAAAGTTTTCCCCGAAGATCCCGGCCCTTCCTATTCCCTTGTAAGTATCGATCCTGATAATGGTTATATATATGCTTTAATTGGAGGAAAGGATTACAGCGTCAGTAAATTCAATATTGCAGCTCAGGGTAAGAGACAACCGGGATCCGTATTTAAAACACTGGTTCTGATGGAATCAATAATTCGGAATTTTTCTCCCAATAACACCTTCAATCCCAATGGACCAATTACTATAAACATGGAAGAAGGCCCTGATTGGAAAGTTGTAAATTATAATGGAAAAAATTTTTCTGAAGATGAGATGACTGTGGTGGACGCCACAATAAATTCCGTAAATGTTGTTTATGCTCAGCTTATTATGGAAATTGGAGCTGACAATGTAGAAAGATTATGTAATGACATGGAAATTTATGATATTGGAAATAACCCTGCAATTGCTATTGGCGGTCTCGAAATAGGTATATCACCTCTTGATTTAAGTAAAGTATTTTCCACCCTTGCATCGGGAGGCTTTTATCATCAGCCGGTATGTATTTTAAAGATAACCGATTCACAGGGAAACATCTTATATAATTATGATCCTGATAATAATGAATCAAACCACAGGGTACTTGAAGAACCGGTATCATCCTTTATAACCGGTATTTTACGTTAAGTCATAGAGAGCGGAACCGGAAAAGGAGCCGATATAGGCAGGCCTGCTGCCGGCAAGACAGGAACCACAAATGATTCCAAAGACGCCTGGTTTGCAGGTTATACCCCTGATCTTGTTACAGTAGTGTGGATGGGTTATGCGGAATCCAATAAACCTATGGAACCTATTAACGGGAGGGTTGTGGTAGGAGGGACTTACCCCGCAGACATATGGAGAGAATTTATGAATTCGGCCCTTGAAAATAAACCTGTTTTGGATTTTAAGGTCCCGGAAAAAGAACTTATAAATATAAAAATATGTTCTGAATCCGATCTTCTGACAACATTCTGGTGCCCTGAAGAAACTATTAAATGGAAGATATTTATTGAAGGAGAGGAACCAAAAAAAATATGTGATATACACAATAAAGTCGAAGTACCGGACGTTGTTGGATTTGATTTTGATGAAGCAAAGCAAATATTTGAAAATTTATATTTTGTTGTTGATGAGATTCATGATTTTGATGATATCTATAACCAGGATATTATCTTTAGGCAAAATCCGGAAGCAGGGTCCCTGCTGGAATCACTCAGCGGTGAAAAGTTAAGTATTACCTTATATATAAGTAAAGGTAAAAGAACTTTCGATATGCCTGACCTTACAGGAATGAATCTTGACAGCGCAGAAAATATTATAGAAGGCCTTGGATTGGCTCTGGATAGTATTATATTTGAATTTAATGACCAGCAGCAGCCGGATATCATATATGATCAGGGCCCGGTTCCAAATTCAAAAGTTTATCAGTCTACTAAAGTTACATTATACGTAAGTAAGGGCGAAAATCCAGAATCAACCGTACCCGATGTCTTACAATTAACCGAACAACAGGCAACTGAGGAATTAAATGGCGCCGGATTTAAAAAAATCAGTATTCTTTTTGAAGAAAGTATCGAAGAAAAAGAAAAAGTTTTTTCCCAAACTCCCGTCGGCGGAACCGTTTATAATAAATCTTTTGAAATTATTATTAAAATAAGCAAAGGAATAAAAATTCCTGATGTTATTGATATGACCGGAGAAGACGCTGTCGCCAAACTTGAAGACCTGGGATTTTTAGTTGAAATACTGCCTGATGCCGAAGCTGCCGGTATAGTTACCGGACAGACACCTCAATCCGGCGAATATTTAAATTACGGTTCGAAGGTTTCCATAGAAATCTAACAGGAAATTTTAATCAAAACGGTAAAATATTTTTCTGCTACTCAACTCCCCTTAGTAAATGGCCTCTTGTATAATCCTTAAAAAGATGGTTATCTTTCAGACAACCGGTAAAATTCCTGTACCCGGCAACATCTTTATCAAATAATATATAAGCTGCATTACTGTAACTTTTTAGTATTTTAAAAAAATCATTTTCTTCTAAAAATTTACTGCTTATTACAATATCGTTAACTCCGCTTCCGGATATATTATCGAGCTCGAATAATGTGCATATAATTTTTGAATTAAAAATTACCATATTTTCATTATAATCAGAGCTACCCGGAAATCTATATCCTTTTATATCTTCTATGTAATAGTCATCGATATTTTTTCCCGCCAGTAACTTAACCTTATATCTTGAATTCATCACAGGGAAATACCCATGTCCAAATATGGAAAATTCCAAATTTTTTTTATAATGACTTTTAAAATTTGCTATAACTTTTGATATCTCTTCCAGATTCATTTCCGGAGAAAACTCTATTCCTTTTAAAATAAGATTTTTAGCCAATCGATCCTTAAAAAAAATTGCTGACAGGCTGTTAAACAAATTAAAACTAGAGCCTAAATATATATTAATATCAACTTTTTCTTTCCGGCATACTTCACTTAAAAGTCTCAGCATACCAGGATTTGAAACCTTGAAATTATTTAAGTTAAAATCAAGAAACTTTAAAACATTACACTTCAGCGTATCAAAACAGCTGTCATACAATACTGAAGGGGTATCTATATATATCTTTATTTTTTCATAATCATTAAGTCTTTTAAAAATATAGGCTTTTTTACTCATCTCATATGTATTTCCTAATAATTCATTATAGTTGCTGTAAATAACATGGTCCGCACCTTTTTTGGCAGCATATTTGATTTGGTTGTGATCATACACATGAGCCGATATTGTCAATCTCTTATCCGGCCTTTCCTTGATATTTTTTCCATATAGATATTTTTTTAAATATTCCCTGGATTTATTGTCTTTAATCTTGCTTCCGCTATTTTTTCCAATTCCATTATTTTTTATTTCATGATGACTAAAATCATGTTCAAACAATAATTTAGCTTCTTTATCCAATTTCTTATCAAAATACTTAAATACTCTGTCCTTTTCTGATATTCCCGTTATATTATTTATGATAATTTTATATTTATACCTTCCATCTTGTTTACTTATTAATTCTAAATTTTTAATATTTACCCTGCTGCTTCCTCTTTTAGTCCAGATTTCAACTATATCGCCTTCATTTATCTCCCATTTGCTTTTCATCAGAACAGACTTTATTTTATTATTTTTCCCGTGATTATTTACTTCATATGTAATCCTATAGATCCTTCCTAAAAAATTACCTATGCTTCCTGATTTTTTTAGTGATATTATTTTTTTTGGATATTCATCCTTTAAATAACCGGTTCCCATTTCTCTTGAAAAAATTTGTGAAATCTTGTAGAAATCTTCCTCTTCAACTTTATAATCTAAAGGCTGCCCATAAAACATGTCTATGTATTTTCTATAAATTTTAGTGACTATCCCTACATATTCAGGTGACTTCATTCTCCCCTCTACCTTAATCGCATTAATTCCTGCTTTAATAAATTCCGGTATCATATCCAGTACGCAGAGATCATTTTTACTCAACAAATAATTCCAATCGTTAATAATATAATTAAACTTGCCTTTTTTCTTTTCCAAAAGCTTATACTTCATCCTGCACGGCTGCGTGCACCTTCCCCTGTTGCCGCTTCTGCCTCCTATAAAAGAACTTAAATAACAGCTTCCCGAATATGAATAGCACTGTGAGCCGTGGCCAAATACTTCTACTTCCAGTAAATTTTCCGCACATAAACCCCTTATTTCATTAAGACTCATTTCTCTTGACAGAATGACCCTTTTAAAATCAAGTTCCTTCAAATATTTTAAAGAATATATATTATGGATATTAAGCTGTGTACTGGCATGAACAGGAATTTTATTAAATAAATCTTTTAATAATTTATATATGCCATAATCCTGTATTATAATTCCATCAAAGCATACATCATTAAATTCATTCAAGAATTTTATGACTTCCTCTATTTCACTATCTTTTATTAGTGTATTTAAGGTAAGGTATACCTTAACCCCTCTTCCATGAGCAAAATATAATGCTTTTTTTATTTTTTTTATATCAAAATTTTCGGCATATGCCCTGGCACTGAATTTTTTATACCCCATATAAACAGAATCAGCACCAGCATTTACTGCTGCTGCCAGTTGATCCCATCCTCCTGCCGGCGCTGTCAGCTCCAATTTACCTGTCATATAATTCATTTTTTAAATTATAAATAAATTTCTAGCTGCTCCTGTATTCAATAATTTCCTCAAATCTGGGAATTCTTTTGACTAACTCCGTAATCTTATTTTTATAACTTCCTATTCTTTTATTCCCGGCTGCAATATTCAGATTTACCTGATTTATTTCCGTACCGCAATCTACTTTCTTATTGGATATACAGGACTCTATATCGACCTTTCCGTAAATGTCATTATCAAAATAAGGTGAATATTTTTTTAATTCTTTCAGCTTTAAATCCTTAAATTTTATTTCTTTATCAATACAAAATCTTATAATCTTTCCTACAATATTATGCGATTTTCTAAAGCTCTCTCCTTTTTTTACCAGATAGTCTGCTATATCAGTAGCCTCTAAAAATCCTTCCTTTAAAGATTTTTTTATTTTGTCATTATTAAATTTTATTTTGCCAAGCAGTCTTTTAAATATTTCAATGCTCGTAATAGTTTCTATATAAGCACTGAAAAATATCTTTTTATCTTCCTGTAAATCTCTATTATAAGTAGATGTCAGACCCTTTAGCAGATTCAGCAACTGTATAAGATTTCCCATAACAATAGAATATTTTCCCCTCACCAGTTCCAGAATATCAGGATTCTTTTTTTGCGGCATTATGCTGCTCCCGGTACAAAAATCTTCATCTATTTCAATAAATGAATATTCGGAGCTGTTATAAATAATAAGATCTTCGCTGAATCCGCTGAGATGCAGCATCAATCTGGTGCAGGAATATATAAAATCCAATATGAAATCCCTATTTCCAACTATATCCATACTGTTTGAATCAAGATTTTTAAATTTAAGTAATCTTTTTAATAGATTCCTATCCAGTGAAAACCCGCTTCCCGTGCAGGCTGCGGCTCCCAGCGGAAGGTAGTCGCATTTTTCAAAATCCACTGAAAAAGATAATACATCCCTATCAAATTTTGTGAAATATGCCATCAAATAATGAGCAAGAAGAACAGGCTGCGCTTTTTGCATATGGGTATATGCAGGAATAATAATATTAATTTTATTTTCGGCGATATTCAAAATAGTCTTTTGAATTTCCGTAATTCCGTTTAATATATTTATAACCGCATCTTTAATAAATAATTTTTCATCAAGGACAATCTGGTCATTTCTGCTTCTTCCTGTATGAACTTTCATGCTTATATCTCCTACTACTTTTCCCAGTTCATTTTCTATAAGGCTGTGAATGTCCTCGTATTGATTTATATTGATATGGTTTTTTTCAATGTTATCTTTAATTTTCTCCAGCCCATAAAATATCTTTTCGAGCTGCTTTTTGGATAGAATTCCTATTTTTTCCAGACCTGCTGCATGTGCTGCTGTTCCCATGAGATCATAAATGTAAAGATTTTTATCTATCTCTATGGAACTGGTGAATTTATCAGCCTCCTTGTCCGTATTTTTTGTTATCCTGCCTTTCCAAATTTTATTTTCCATCAATTCTTCCTTTTCTTCCTAATAATTCATATGGGTACCCCCATAATTTTATAAAACTTTCGGAATATTGGGGATCAAATTTATCACCTCTGTCATAAGTCGCAAGACCCAGATCATATAATGAATACCTGGATTTCCTCCCCACAACCTTAAAGCTGTTTTGCTTCAGAATGATTTTTAATGTACCGCTTATAAATTTCTGGCTCTGGTCTATAAATGCCTGTATGCATTTTCTCAGCGGCGTAAACCATAATCCATAATAAACCGCCTCCGACATCTTCTCTTCAATAAGATATTTGTAATGAATAAGTGCTCTATCCAAAATCAGCGATTCCAGCTGTCTGTGAGACTCAATTAATATTTCTGCCGCCGGAGATTCGTAAATTTCTCTGGATTTTATTCCTATCAGCCTGTTTTCCACTATATCGATCCTGCCAATGCCGTAAGAACCTGCTATCTCATTTAAGCTTCTAATGATTTTAAGGGGCGAAAGTTTTTTTCCATTAAAGTATACAGGTATCCCATTTTCGAACTTTAGTTCCAGATATTCAAAATCATCACAGGTTTTTTTCATCTTTGTCCACTTAAAAATCTCTTCCGGCGGTTCGATCCACGGATCTTCAAGAACACCGCATTCAATACTCCTGCCCCATAGATTCTCGTCAATGCTATATGGGCTTTTACTGGTTACATCTATTTTTATATTATATTTTTTTGCATATTGGATTGCTTCATCTCTTGATATTTTCCATTCTCTCAAAGGTGCAATTATATTTAAATCCGGTGCAAGGCTTCTTATGCCTATATCAAACCTTACCTGGTCGTTACCCTTTGCGGTACAGCCGTGTGCTATCGATTTGGCACCTTCTTTTCTGGCAATTTCTACTAATTTTTTAACAATAAGCGGCCTGGCCAATGCCGTTGCAAGAGGATATTTTTTTTCATACTTCAAGTTCGCCTTAATGGCAGGAAAAATAAATTCCTTTATGAACTGTTTTTTTGCATCAATTATCAATGATTTAAAAGCGCCTATGTCCAGAGCTTTCTTGGCAGCTTTTTTTAAATCATCGGGCTGACCGCAGTCTACCAGTACTGCGATTACATCCGTATTATATTTTTTTTTGATCCAATTTATAGAAACCGAAGTATCAAGTCCCCCGGAATATGCCAGTACCACTTTATTGCTCATTTTTAATCTCCTAATCTGTTTTTTGTTCCTAATTTATTTTAAACATTTATAAACATGATTTAATATGGACTCTTAACTATAATCGATTCTTCATCACTTCCATTATCTTCTGCGCATTGTTATCATTGTCCGCAATACAAATAATAGTATCGTCTCCCGCAACAGTCCCCAGTATTTCCACGAAATTCATCCCATCTATAACTGCCGCCGTTCCCTGTGCTTCGCCGGGAAAGGTCCTGATTACGATTATATTTCCTGATTTTTTGACCGATATGACATTTTCCGTAAATTTTAAAATAAATTTTTTAGGGTCAATAGTTTTACCGTTTAAAGCCCCGTTTTCAATAGAATAATATTCCTCCTGTTTATAATTTCTTGTTTTTATAAGCCTAAGTTGTTTTATATCTCTGGAAACCGTTGATTGTGTAACACGATACCCTCTTTTTTTTAGTTCTTTTAATAAATCATCCTGTGAAGAAATTTTATTATTGTTTATTATTTCTTTTATTACTCTTAGTCTTTCATTTCTTTTCATTTTATTATATCCCTTTTAACATTTATTCCTTTAAGACGTTTCCAATAAATTTTTATATATTATACAAATATGTCATTAACCCCATCTGGGCATATAAGCGGTTTTCTGCCTGTTTAAATACAATTGAATTTTCGCTGTCAAGAACTTCTGATGTTATCTCCTGATCTCTATGAGCTGGCAGGCAATGCATTACTTTTACTGCTTCTTTTGCATATTTTAATAAATCAGAGTTTACCTGATAACTTTCCAACTCCATGATTTTATGATTACTTGTTTCATCGCCCATGCTTATCCAGGCATCCGTATATATAATATCTGCATCCTTTACCGCTTCTTCTGGATCAAATACCAGATTAAGCCCGCCTCCTTCTTTTTGGCTTTCTGCGTATTCAAGAATTTCCTTTGGCGGCATATATTTTTCGGGACACCCTATGGTTATAGCGATACCCATTTTTGAAAATCCTATAATTAAACTGTTTGTCACATTATTGCTGTCCCCTATATATGTGAATTTTAATTTTTTATGAAGCAGCCCTGATTCCTTAATAGTTAATAGATCGGCCAGTACCTGACAGGGATGATAAACATCTGTAAGTCCGTTTATTACCGGTATATTTCCGTATTTTGCAAAATCCTCGACGGTTTTCTGTTTAAATGTTCTTATGATCACCCCATCCAGATATCTGGAAAATATCATTGCAGTGTCCCTGTAAGTCTCTCCCCTGTTTAAATGAAGACTTTTGGAATCCAGACATATTGAATTTCCACCCAATAAATTAATGCCTACTTCAAATGATATCCTTGTCCTTGTTGAGTGCTTATCAAACAGCATTGCTATATTTTTGCCCTCCATCACCTTATCATATTTATTTTTGTCTCTTTTTATCTTACCTGACAGATCTAATATGTATTCAATTTCTTCTCTTGAATAATCTTTTAAAGTTAAAAAATCTTTTTTATTTTTTTTATCCATCTTTTAACTCCTTAATATTAATATCAAGCCACTTCACAAGACTGTCGATATTTGACCTTTTTATAATCAGAGAAGGTAAAAACCTTAAAGTATAACTTGATACCTTATTAATAACTATTTTATCGCTCAGAGCCTTTTGAACCATTTTTTCAGCTATTGGTCTTTTGAACTCCATTCCAATCATAAGACCCATCCCTCTTATTTCTTTTACCATGCCGTATTTCTTCTTTATACTTAATAATTTTTTTATAAAATATCTACCCAGCTTCCCGGATCTATCAGCCAGTCTGTTATCAGTAATATAATCAATAACTGCCAGTCCCGCTGCACATGCTGCAGCATTCCCTCCGAATGTCGAACCATGTGTTCCAGGACTTAAACTAAAACTAATCTTCTCGGTTGAAATAATTGCCCCTATGGGCATTCCTCCTCCAAGACTCTTGGCAATAACCAGAATATCGGGATAAATGTTATAATTCTTATAGGCAAACATACTTCCGGTTCTTCCAAACCCGGTTTGCACCTCATCAAAAATTAAAAGTATATTTTTTTCATTGCAAATATCTCTTAAGTCTCCCACAAATTTATTTTCAGCCGGATATACACCGCCTTCCCCTTGTACGGGTTCCAGTATAATAGCACAGGTGTTTTCATTCACCAGATTATTAACCGAATCAATATTATTAAATTCGGCATATCTAAAGCCCTGCAGTAATGGTCCGAAAAGCTTCTGCTTTTCCGGTTGTGCGGTTGCAGAAAGTGCTCCGAGTGTCCTCCCATGGAAGCCTCTTTTAAAAGTAATTATTTCATATCTTGTATCATTATAATGGTCCAAAGAATATTTCCTTGCAAGTTTTATGGCTCCTTCTATTGATTCGGTGCCGCTGTTCGTAAAAAACACTCTTTCTCCAAATTCAGTAATTTCACATAATTTTTTTGCCAGTTTTACCTGCGGCTCATTATAGTAAACATTTGAGCTCTGTATGATCTTTCCTACCTGCTCTTTTATTGCCCTTATAATTAGTTTATTACTATGCCCCACATTAAGGCATCCGTAGCCAGCTATGAAATCAAGATATTTATTGCCTTCAATGTCCCATAGGTACTGCATTTTCCCTTTATCAAATACTACCGGCAATCTGCTGTAGCTGGGCATTAAATATTTATTTCCGTTATTATATATACTTATATTTTTATCCCCGTTCATTGTTTCACCTCTCCCGTTATCATAGTCCCAATTCCTTTGTCGGTAAATATTTCTACAAGTATCGAGTGCTTTTTGGTACCGTTCAATATATGAGCCCTTTCTGCCCCTGATTTTAAAGCTTCAATACATGCTTTTACCTTGGGTATCATGCCGGAGTTTATTTTACCCGATTCAATCATCCCGATGCACTTCGCTGCAGTTAATTTTGATATTAATTTATTACTATTTTTATTTTCTTCTATAATCCCATCTACGTCCGTAAGCAGTATCATCTTCTTTGCATTAAGCGAGATTGCAATCTCTGCTGCACAGGTATCTGCATTTATATTATATATGTTACCTTTCTCATCTACTCCCAGTGTAGCGATTACAGGTATATAATTGCTGCTCAGGATTTTATTTAAAAATTCGCTATTAATACTTTCAACATCTCCTACAAATCCCAGATCTATTACTTTCCCATTCTTAATATATTCTTTTTTATGGCATTTTATAAAACCGGAGTCATTACCGGAAATACCTATTGCCATATTACCGTGTTTATTTAGCAAAGACACTATTTTTGCATTTATATCACCTATAAGTACCATCTTTACAATCTCAATCGAGTGCTTATCCGTAACTCTCAGCCCGTCCACAAATTCCGGTTTTATACCTTTTTCTTCTGCAAGCTGATTAATCTGTTTTCCTCCGCCATGTATAAGAACTACCTTTATTCCCACATATTTCATCAGAATCAAATCTTTCAGAATGTTTTTTATAGCCTCTTCATCCTCCATCATGCTTCCACCAATCTTCACTACTACTGTTTGGCCTGAATATTCTTTTATATATGGCAAAGACTCCATCAGCACTTCTACTTTATTCATATATAATTCTTCTTTTCCCATTTTCTTATTATTTCCCATTATAATTTAATAAATTTAAAGATTATGTTCTGTAAAGCGCATTAATTTTTATATAATCAAAAGATAGGTCAGCTGTTAATACTTTAAATTTTTCTTTTCCGCAATTTAAATCTACGGTGAATTTTATTTCCTTTTCCTTCATAAGTTTTCCGGTAACTTTACCATTGAAACCGGCTCCTATACCATCTTTTACTATCAGGATATCGGAAAGATATATATCAACTTTTTCAGGATTTAAACTGCAGCTAACCGAACCCAGCGATGCATTTATTCTGCCCCAGTTCAAATCTTCTCCAAAAATGGCAGTTTTAAACAAATTCGAATTTGCAATTCCAAAAGCGAACTTTCTGGCATCTGATTTACTTTTTGCATTTATAACATTAATTTCAATTAATTTTGTGGCTCCTTCGCCATCAAGGACTATTTGCCTTGCCAGATATTTTAATACATATTCAAGTGCATCCTTGAAATTATTATAAAATTTGCTATTTTTATTGTTTGTTTCAACTCCACTCTCAGAATTAGAAATAACCAGCAACATATCATTGGTGCTCTGACATCCATCAATAGTAATGCTGTTAAAGCTTTCTGCTGTTTCATTCTTTAATATTTCATCAAGTAATTCTTTCGATATTTTTATATTTGTGGTTATAAAT
>Ga0307425_1000647_pt1 | contig 21611 bp, 21 predicted proteins | sample SalMarWE160330MG_FD_202152 | JGI IMG/M metagenome (GOLD analysis project Ga0307425, IMG submission 202152) | Salt marsh sediment microbial communities from the Plum Island Ecosystem LTER, Massachusetts, United States - WE1603-30 | ecosystem: Environmental > Aquatic > Marine > Intertidal zone >...
GATTAGCGGCCTGGAATATCAAAAAGAGTACCGTGACCTCCTCGAGTCATTTCGAAAGCAATATAAAGGGTTCTGGAATGATAGTCTTATTAAGACGTTGAATTTAAAAAACAGGGCATTAGACAATCTTATAGACCAGAAGTTAATCAGCCAGGAAGCCAGGAGATTGGGGATGGATGTAACGGAGAGTGAGATCCAGGACGCCATTATGGATTATCCGGCATTTCAGATAAATGGGCAATTTGACATCAGGCGGTATAGGGCCCTTTTGAGCAATAATCGTATGAAGGCTGAGGACTTTGAGTCTGCTATTGGCAGGGAATTGCTTGAGAAAAAGCTGAAGGAATTCTTGCTTGCCTTTATGGAGGTAACTGACCAAGAGGTGCGGGATCAGTACACCTTCACCAATAAAAAGACCAAGATAAGTTTTATGGAGTTCAAACCCGATAAATTCAAGGAGTCGGTAAAGGTGGACCAGCCCGGCATGAAAGACTTTTTCAAGGAACACAAGGAGGATTACCGGGTCCCAGAAAAAATAAAGGTGGCCTACATCGTGATCGATCCTGCTGCGTTTAGAGACCAGACAAAGGTGACGGATCCGGAGATCAAAGATTATTATGAAAACCACCAGAGTGCCTATTCCGAGTCAAAGCAGGTGAGGGCCAGACATATCTTATTCAAACTCAACCGGGACGCAACCGAGGAAGAGGTGAAAAAGGTTAGAGAAAGGGCTGAAAAGGTCCTGAAAGAAGCGCGTCAGGGCAAGGATTTTGCGGCCTTGGCAAGAAAATATTCAGAGGGTCCTACCAAGAGCAAGGGAGGTGACCTGGGTTATTTTCCTAAGGGCCGTATGGTCAAGCCGTTTGAGGATGCGGCCTTTAAATTAAAAAGGGGTGAAGTCAGCAATCTTGTCCGAACACGCTTCGGGTATCATATCATTAAGGTAGAGGACATACGGCCGGCGAGGACAAAGACACTCGACGAGGTCCGTGACAAGATTGTAGACACTCTGATGACAAGTGCCGCCACGGATCTCGCTTATGAAAAGGGCCTGTCCCTTATCGATCAGATGCCCTATGACGTGGACCTTGCGCAGTATGCGGCAGAACATGATCTCAAGACAGAACACACGGGGTATTTCTCCCAACTTGAGGCAATCCCTGGTGTTGGTGGCGCTGATACATTACATGAGTCTCTGTTTTCCCTTGAGAAGAAAGAGGGAAGTGATCTGGTCGAGGTGAATAAGAAATATTATATCTTTCAGGTGACTGACAAGAAGGGCTCTTATGTTCCTGAGATGGAAGAGGTTGCTGATAAGGTGAAGAAAGATTTTGCTGAATATCTTGCGGCAAAAAAGGCAAGGGCGGTCGCTGAAGGCTGTTTGTCGGAACTGCAGAAAGGGAAGTCCTGGGATGAACTCGCCAAGGAAAGGGATTTGCGGCCAGAGGAAACCGATTTTTTCACCCGCAGGGATCCGATACGCAAGATAGGCAATGAGCCGGAATTAAAGGAGATGGCCTTCGGACTGAGCAAGGCCAAGAGATACCCGGATAAGATCTTCGAAAACGATAGGGGCGTCTTTATTATAAGATGGGAGGCAGATAAAGACATCGATCAAAAGAAATACGAAGAAGAAAAGGAAAAATATCGCTTTTCTCTGATGCAAAGAAAGCAGATGAGGGCATTCGAGAACTGGCTTGAAAGCTTGAAAAGGAATGCCGAGATAAAAGTTGTCACCCCAGTAACGGGCGAGTAATCTTGGACAAAGGCCTGTTATGGGTGCTTGCTGAACGATAAGATATATCTTTTTCCGTTAATCGGAAGATAATAAGTTTCATCATCCTCCTCAATGTATTCCGCTAATTGATAATAGGCTGGCCGGTTGAAACGGGCTGGAAAAGAGCGGTTTTTTACTTTACAGTAGAGCACATTATCCTTTCCCACATAAAGGGTCTCAGGCGATAGGTCTTCCTTGGCGTCATCATTTATGTACAAGATAAATCGAGGTTGAGCATGGTTTTCATGCCGAAAGACAACCCTTCTGACCACAAAGGCGGTATCCTCTACCTCCACATAACAGCGCGTCTCGTTCCAGGCTATCACATAACGATTTTGTGAATCCAGCACTATATTCTGATAGAACAATCTTATAATGTCTCTGCGAATAATCTCCGTGCCCTTGTGGTACCAACGTCCTTCTTTGTCTATATATATGAGGCATGGAGGCAAATCGCCCTTACTGTTTGTCATGAGTCCTTCATTCTCCTTCCTTCCGTCCATCTAGTGATCTGCCCTACAAGGGTCCTGATTTCCGGGAACTATCCCAAACCGCAGATCGCGTCTTCACAATATTATCGGCCTTTTTTGGACGGTGGTAGGTAAGGGCCTGTGCCAGGGCTACTCGAGTGCCGCTGGAATCTTGGACCTCTACCTGCCAGAGACCCAATTTGCGCTTTAAATCCAAAGGCGTGGCCTCCGCTGTTATGATATCCCCTGGAGAAACGGCGTTTAAGAAATTGATCTTCAACTCCATCACCAGGGCCTGGTACTCTGTGGCATTGGATGCAACGGCAACGGCCTGGTCGATAACTGAAGATATGGCGATGCCATGGGCCCTATCCAAGGCATTAAGGTATTGGGGTCCAATACGAAGCGATAATCTCGCATAGGCCTGTCGGATCTCTTCTACCTGTATACCCAGATAAACGGCCATTGGGTCCTTGGCCACTACTTCTCTGGCATATCTTATGTCTTTATCGATTGTCATCTCATCTACATATAACTTAAAGCGTTCAGGTTTGCCGATCGTTTAAAATTGGCAGTACAAACCCCCCAAGGTATCTTTCCTCCTGACAACCCATTACCTCATCACGATAGCGCAATTTGTCAAAATCTTCAATAGAATTGACACGGGTTCCCGTCGATGGGATCATAACCGGCCCACTTCCGCTGTAAATGCGTATACAAGCCCGGAATTAGATCCCCCTTGACAACACCCTGCGGCTGGAATAAAGATTAATATTCGTTGGTAGTTAGCGAGGCTTAAATTGTAAATAGGACAATTTTAAGGGAGGGCGTTACCATGGCAGATGCAGAACGGCTATTGGATGCAAGAGACGTAAATGAGATGCCCCCAGAGGGGCGTAGTACAGCAAGGAAATGGATTAAGGGGTCGGACAACCTTGGATGGGGCATGAGTAACAGGCTGTCTCGTCTGATTCAACCGGACGGACACTGCCAGTTTCTTCCCATAGACCATGGCTATTTCCAGGGACCTACCCGCTGTCTCGAGAGACCACAAGACACCGTTCGGGATCTCCTGCCTTATGCGGACGGACTGTTTGTCACGCGTGGTGTTCTCAGGGCCTCTATCGGGCCGAATGTCCAGACCCCTATTATTCTGAGGGTATCAGGGGGTACCAGCGTGGTGGGAAAGGACCTGTCGAATGAGATCATTACCACTTCTGTTGATGAAATGCTGCGGCTAAACGTGGCGGCGGTGGGCCTTTCCATCTTTGTGGGGAGCGACTACGAAAAGGAGACGCTTGAAAATCTGGCCTTTTTGGTCGATGAATGTGAGGAATATGGTATCCCGGTCATGGCTGTTACGGCCGTCGGCAAGGAGCTGGAAAAGAGGACGGCACGATACTTGGCCCTTTCATGCCGCATTGCCGCTGAACTTGGGGCCAAGATTGTAAAGACCTATTACTGTGAAGACGGCTTTGACAAGGTGACCAATGGTTGCCCGGTGCCGGTTGTTATTGCAGGTGGCCCCAAATGCGAGACAGAGTTGGAGGTATTCAGTTTTGTCTATGACGGCATGCAGAAGGGGGCCATTGGCGTCAACTTGGGGAGAAATGTCTGGCAGAACCCTCATCCAGTAGCCATCATGAGGGCCTTGAATGCCGTTATCCATGACGGTGCCACCCCAAAACAGGCACTGGATCTTTTTGAAGGCATAAAGGGCCAGTAAGATGTTTGAACCCGGAATGGTAGGAGATGGAGTGAGTTCTTAGAATAACCATGCGAGTCTTGATGTATTACAGCAATAAGGATGTCCGCCTTGAAGAGATGCCTGTTCCCGAAATAGGGCCGGGGGAATTGCTTATGAAGATTTTTGCCTCTGGGATATGCGGCAGTGATGTGATGGAGTGGTACAGGCGCGATAAGGTCCCGTTGGTCCTCGGTCATGAGGTTGCAGGAGAGGTAGTTGAAGCGGGAGAAGGGGTAGATAAATTTAAGGTGGGAGATAAGATAGCCGTTACCCATCATGTTCCGTGCAACACTTGCCATTATTGCCTGAACGGTCATCACACGATGTGTGAGACCCTATTGAAGGGGACCCATTTTTATCCGGGTGGCTTTGCAGAGTTTGTCAGGGTCCCCGCCATTAACGTCGACAGGGGGGCCTTTAAGATCCCTGAAGGGGTATCTTACGAAGCGGCCTCCTTCATGGAACCGCTTGCCTGTGTATTGAGGGGCCAAAGAAACGCGAGATTGAGTCTTGGGCAGTGTGTGTTGGTGTTGGGAAGCGGGATATCTGGTTTGCTCCATGTAGGCCTGGCGCGTGCTCTGGGGGCCGGTCTGGTGGTAGCGGCAGATACCATTCCTTTTCGCCTGAAGAGGGCCGAACAAATGGGGGCCCATCTTGCCCTGATGGCAGACGATAAGATAATTGAAGCCCTTCGTGATGTCAATGAGGGTCGCCTGGCAGATATGGTGATCATATGTTTTGAGGGTTTTATTCCCATAGCGCTTAGGTCTGTTGAGAGGGGAGGTACCGTACTGTTTTTTGCCGGGGCCTCGGAGGGTGCGACCATTCCGGCAACCATAAACGATCTCTTCTGGAGAACCGAGATAACCTTGACAAGCACCTATGCGGGGGCCCCTTTAGATTGTGTTACCGCGCTTAAATTGATCAAGGCAGGGGCGGTTAAAGTTGAGAAAAGCGTGACCCACAGATTGTCTATGCAAGAGGCACCTATGGGTTTTCAGGCGGTTTGCTCTCCCATGGAACATGAGTGCCTTAAGGTTATAGTGCAACCACATGGGAGTTGACTATAAACGGTAAACCGGTAAAGGAGGAACTGATTATGGCAAATGCGTCTCCAGAATTTAAAAAGGCCCTTGAGGTTGGGCGTCCGCCCAATATCGTAAAACTCTTCCCCGATTCCAGTGCCCTGATTGTGAGTGGCAAGGTGATAGACCGGGCTATGATAGAGAAGAAAAAGGCCATGACCATTGCTGCGAACGGCCGGAATCACTTTGTAATAAGAGGTGCCCTTAGAGCTGCCCAGCGGGCAAATGCCGCCATAATAATTGAAATCGCCAAATCCGAAGGAGGCGCGAACGCCTATTGTGCGGTGAATTTCTGGAACCTGGCGAGACAGGTAAATGCCGTAATAAATGAGCTGGGCATTTCCATCCCTGTAGCCATCCACGCAGACCATTATGGTATTAAGGGCGCCCAGGATGTTGAGGCGGCCAAAGTGGAGATCCCCTCGCTCTTTGATGCGGGCATCACCTCCATTGCTATTGATGCCTCTCATTTGCCTGATGAGGAGAACCTTCTTGCCAGTATAACCCTTAATCCCTATGTGCCCAAATGGGCAGGCTTTGAAACTGAAGTGGGGGAGATAAAGGGAAAGGAAGGCCTTTCCACTGTCGAAGAGGCACTCTTTTTGATACAGGGCCTTAATGCACACGATATCTTCCCTGATTGGATAGCCCTAAATAATGGGACCACCCATGGAATCGAAGAAAGCGATAAGGGCATCCGGGTCCCATTAACGACAGAGATACATGATGCCCTGGCAAAATATAGGGTGTCAGGGGCCCAGCATGGGACCTCGGGCAACAATTCAGATCGTCTCCGGCGCATCGTACGGGAGACACGTACCACCAAAGCCAATGTGGCTACTGCCCTACAAATGATTTCCTGGGGAGTGAAGGTGAATGACTATGGGAACGCCCAGCTCGATGAAAAGGGGGAATTTATTAAGGTCCATGACCAGGGGATGACGGAAGCGCAATGGGCGGAGATGGTAGCATATGCCAATTCAAAAGAGATCAAAGGCGGTAATTACAAGAAGCTGAACCTTCCGTTTGAGAACAAGCTCTTGGGCCTCCCACGTGATGTGCGCGAGAGGATGGCAAAAGGGGTAGAGGATTTCGTGTATGAGCTGTTGACCAGTGTCTTTAATGCACAGGACACAGCCCCCCTGGCCATTGAAGCCATCCTCAAGGCCGGCTCATACGACCTCGGCCCGAAGGGGTCCCGTATTGAAGACGCTGCCGAGTGGACAGAGGCAAAGATTCGTGAACGTGCAAGCAGATTGAACTCAGGGAAAGGCCAGTCAGGGGATTTTGATGACTGAACATGGCGAACCTGACGGTGCCGTTGTGCCTGTGCCCTTGTGAACCCGAGTAGTTAAAACATTTTTGCGTATGCCATCAAATAGTGCAAACGACCATCCATCCCACCTCTGGGTCAAGGATATCAAAGAGGATGAGGCCGTTCGGGGTTCTTACCTTGTCAAGGAGAAAAGGGTGGGAACAACCCGGAGGGGAGAGCCTTTTTTGACCCTCATTCTGGCCGATCGAAGTGGAGAGATTGAGGCAAAGGTTTGGGAAGGGGCAAAAGAGCTCTCGCCCCTTTTTAACCAAGGGGATGTCCTTGAAATGGAGGGGACCGCCGGGTCCTATCGGGGCCGTGTCCAGATTACGGTTTCCAGACTGCGGGTCCAGAAGGGCAAAGTAGACCCGCGCATTTTTGTGGAATCAGCCCCTTGTGATGCCTCGGAAATGATGGGTAACCTCAGGGAGATCTTGAGGGGGATAGAGGATGTCCATCTGAGGGCCCTGATCGACAGATTCCTGAGTGACCAGGGGTTTATTTCTCTTTTTAAAAAGGCCCCCGCGGCAAAGAACTTTCACCACAGCTACCTGGGAGGGCTTTTAGAGCACACCCTCTCCATATGCCTGCTGGCGGTAAAAGTTGCCGAGCACTATCCACAACTGGACCGGGACCTCCTGTTGACCGGCGCTTTTTTGCACGACATAGGAAAGGTGAGGGAACTGAAGTTTGATCATAGCATAGATTATACGGATGAAGGAAGGCTACTCGGGCATGTGGTCCTGGGCGCGGCAATAGTGGATGAAAAACTTCGTGAAATGAAAAAATTCCCCAAGGAGAAAGCGGTTCGACTGAAACACCTGATACTGAGCCACCATGGCGAGTACGAATTCGGTTCCCCCAAGAGGCCAAAATTCCTGGAGGCATTTGCCCTTCATCTGATAGACGATCTGGACGCAAAAATAAACGGTTTGGGTCGCTTTATGGAAAGGGACCGACAAGACGGGGCCTGGACTGATTTCAATAGGCTGTTTGAAAGATATTTTTTGAAGGGAGATATCCTTCCTGTTCAGGCGGTGTCGCATGCTAAGAGGGAGTCTGACGATAGACAGGAGTCATTATTTTCACCTAGCTTTGATGAATAGTTTTTAGCAATTTAATGGCGTCATATCTTGGATCGTAGAATGCTTACGTATGATTAGTGGCCACTAATCACCATTCAAGATGTGACGCTCTTCACTGGAGTCTCCATGCCCTTGAAACATTTGCCCGAACCGGACAGCAGACTTGAACGCCTCTTGGGGTTTTTCCGTGGCACTATCGTTTCCACCTTTCTTTTCTCTACCTTGCTGGCATTTAACGCACTTCAGACGGTCAGTCTGGTGGTCAGGCTGTTTTCCCAAACGGCCTTCCGCAGGGCCAACCGCTGGATGGCTAACCTGTGGTGGGGCTGGTGCGCCCTGGTGGCCGAAAAAGGCTACCGCATCAAGTTTTTTATGAGCGGAGACAATCTCCCGGCACAAGAGAACGCTATTGTTGTTTTGAACCATCAGGACATGGCAGACATTACCGTCATGTTCACGGTTGCACGCTCCAAGGGGCGGCTTGGCGACTTGAAATGGTTTGTAAAGGACATGCTCAAGTATGTGCCGGGCGTCGGCTGGGGGATGCTCTTCCTCGACTGTCTTTTTGTAAAGCGCAACTGGACCGATGACCGCGACTACATTCACCATGTCTTTGGCAAGATCCTGGCATTTCGCGTTCCATTGTGGCTCATGATTTTTGGGGAGGGTACTCGTGTGAGCCCATCAAAAATCGCCCGCGGCCAGGAGTATGCCATGAAATGCGGCTTTGCACCTTTACATCATTTGCTCTTTCCTCGCACAAAAGGATTTGTGGCCTCGGTAGTTGCCTTACGGGGGCATGTCCAAGCAGTCTATGACGTTACTATCGGCTATGTTGACGGTGTGCCGACACTGTGGCAGTGGATCAAGGGCTACGTACACGGGGTGAACGTGCATGTGCGACGTTTCCTCATTGAAGACCTGCCTCGAGATAGCGATGCCATTTCTGCCTGGCTTATGAATCTTTACAAAGAAAAAGATGCCCTGCTCGACTCCTATTACCGCACTGGTGTCTTCCCTCGCCACCTGCCAGGATAATGCCCATGCCCATAACGCTAAGGGTGAACTGATTTGGCACATGACTTGCTGTGGCGTATTTCTATTTGCGAAAAGGTATTGATCCGGAAAATGAGTTCTTTTAGTCACAAGATGTTAGGAGGGCATTGCTGATTTGAAAGGGGGATCAAAAGAAATTGCTGGATATGAAGACCAAGGTTAACTATATATACCGGATTGGCGAGACAGGTGAGTATAACGGCATCACGGAGACCCAAATTGGATTTTATATCGACCCACCCACATCCTGGAGGAGGCCAAAAAGAAGACTTCCAACTGGGTCCTCTCCTTTTTATGACGGCAATCTTCCTGTTAAACTTCACCTCAAGGATTATCCTGGCCCCTTTGATGCCTGCCATCATAAAGGACCTTGGCCTGACTAATTCAGAGGCAGGACGTTTATTCTTCGTAATTTCTCTGGGGTACTTCGTAGCATTACTGGGTTCTGGATTCTTCTCATCTCGCTTTTTTCACAGAAAGACAATCATCATATCTGCAACCACAGTGGGCCTGGCCCTGGAGCTAATCTCCTTCAGCAAAAATCTCTGGGAGGTTCGATCGGGACTTCTGCTTTTGGGTATGGCCGCAGGTCTCTATCTGCCATCTGGTATTGCGACGCTCACCTCTCTTATTAGTCCCAGGCACTGGGGGAAGGCCATTGCCGTTCATGAGCTGGCCCCTAACTTGGGTTTTGTCGCGGCACCGTTGGCGTCCGAGGCCCTCTTATTATGGTTTTCATGGCGAGGTGTCCTTATGATCCTGGGGGCAATCTCTCTGATGATAGGCATGGCCTTTGCGTGTTTCGGCAGGGGTGGGGAGTTTCCAGGGCAAACGCCAAATTTTACGGCCATTAAGACGCTTTTTGTTGAACCTTCCTTTTGGATCATGATGGCCTTGTTTAGCTTGGCCATTGCAGGTTCTCTGGGAATATACACTATGCTGCCCCTTTACCTGGTGGCTGAAAGGGGGATAGATCGGAACAGGGCAAATACCCTTATCGCACTCTCACGAATCTCGGGCCTGGGCATGTCATTTGTATCAGGCTGGATGTCCGATAAGGTGGGGATGCGCTTCACAATGGCTGGGGTCCTTCTGGTAACAGGGTTAATGACAGTACTGCTTGGGATATTTCCGGCGCCATGGGTGGTATTGTTTGTCTTTATTCAACCGTTGGTTGCCGTCTGCTTTTTCCCTCCAGGTTTTGCGGCACTTTCATCCATTGGGCCTGCAGAGTCGCGAAATGTGGCTGTCTCACTAGCAATTCCAGTGGCCTTTATTTTTGGAGGTGGTGCAATCCCGGCAGGAATAGGTTTTATGGGTGACGCCGCTTCCTTTGCCTCAGGGATCTCCGCGGCGGGCGGCGTCATACTTATTGGTTTTGTATTATCGTGGTATCTGAAATTCCCCAAGAGATCTCAAAATAGTTTCTGCTGAATCAGGGCCTCTTGTTCCTTTATCTGAATTCCGAAGTGGAGGTAGGCGCGTTTGGTGGCAACCCTTCCACGTGGCGTCCTCTTGATATAACCTTTTTGGATCAGGAAGGGTTCGTATACATCTTCTAGGGTATCCTTTTCTTCGCTTACGGCCGCCGAGAGGCTATCTAACCCTATAGGACCGCCATCGAATTTTTCAATGATGGTCAGCATAATATGTCTGTCCATCTTGTCCAGGCCCTGGTCGTCTACCTCAAGCATGTCCAGTGCATGACCCGCCACCTCCCCGGTGATGATTCCATCCGCCTCAACCTCGGCAAAGTCCCTGACCCTTCGAAGAAGCCTGTTGGCTACCCTTGGGGTGCCCCGTGCACGCCTGGCAATCTCAAAGGCCCCTCCCTTCTTGATAGGGATTTTGAGCAGACGGGCCGATCGGACAACAATGGTTTGAAGGTCCTCCGGCTTGTAAAAATCTACGCGCAGAACCACCCCAAAGCGGTCTCTTAAGGGCGGCGTCAAGAGACCGGCACGGGTAGTTGCACCAACCAGTGTGAAAGGTGGGAGGGGTATCTTCATGGTTCGGGCTGAAGGACCTTGGCCGATAATAATGTCGAGCTCATTGTCTTCCATGGCTGGATAAAGAATTTCTTCAACCACATGATTAAGACGGTGAATTTCGTCAATGAAAAGGACATCTCTTGGTTGCAGGGCGGTCAGTATAGCTGCAAGGTCACCTGGTTTTTCAATTACCGGGCCCGATGTGCCCTTGATATCTACCTTCAGCTCATTCGCGATGATATGGGCAAGGGAGGTCTTTCCTAATCCAGGGCTTCCATGAAACAGGACATGATCAAGCGCTTCTGAACGTCCTTTGGCGGCCTCTATAAAGACCCGGAGCTTTCTTTTCATCTTTTCCTGGCCCACATATTCTTCAAGCGTCTTGGGGCGGAGGCTTATCTCTTCCGGAATTTCGTCTGTCTGCTGTTGGGGGTCTATGATTCTCTCTTCCACAAGTTTTCCTTCAGGCCAAGGCCTTTAAGGCCTCTTTAATTAGACCTTCAAGGGTAATGTCTTTGAGCACGGATTGTGCTCTCCTAATGGCCTGTGTGGCCGGTTTGGAGGAATAACCAAGGTTTATAAGTGCTGAGAGGGCATCATCAAGAAGCCTATCTTCTCCTTGCATGGCCGGTGGAGGAGAAATATCCTGTTGTCCGAGGACCTGCAAGGCCCGGTCTTTCAGTTCCAAGGCTATCCTTTCCGATGTTTTTTTGCCCACACCGGGGATTGCCTGCAACCGCACTGCATCACCACCTGCTATGGCCTTTAGTAGCTCATGGGGTCCTATACCTGAAAGGATATTTACGGATAGCCTGGGACCTATGCCGGATACAGATATCAACATAAGAAAAAGGGTCTTTTCGAGTTTGGTGTGGAAGCCAAACAGTGCCAGTGCATCTTCTCTCACATAGGTATAGATGTGAAGGCCTACCCTCTCGTTCTTTTCCGGGAGGGCATAAAAGGTTGAAAGGGGCACAAAGATCTCATACCCGACACCGTCGGCATCAATGATCACCGACTGTGTTGTCTTCTTAAATAGGAGGCCGCTTAGATGCGCGATCATTTTCTACCTCAAATCTGGACCAGTTGAGATGGCATATTGCAGCAGCTAATGCATCGGATGTGTCTAGGGTGAGTCTCGCCCTAAGCCCTAAAATAATCTGCACCATGGATCGAACCTGCTCCTTGGTTGCCCTTCCATAGCCCACGACTGATTTCTTGATAACGAGTGGTGTATATTCAAATATCCGAACATCACACTGAACTGCTGCAATCAGAACGGCGCCCCTGGCATGGCCAAGTTTTAACATGCTTTTTACGTTTTTGGCGTAGAACAGGTCTTCTATGGCCATCTCATGGGGGTGATAGTGATTCATGATTTCTACCATACCCTGAAAAATTTTATGGATCCTATGGTAAAAAGGGGTTCTGCCGGGAGAGATGATCGTACCGAAATGAACACAGGTTAGATTGTTTTCTTTTTTTTCTACCAGACCATATCCTGTGGCCTGGGAGCCGGGGTCCACGCCCAGCACAAGCATCAGCTTAATGCCTCCAAGACCTCATCAGATATATCGAAGTTGGCATAAATATGGTTTACGTCATCATTATCCTCAAGTGCCTGCATAAGATTCAACATCTGCTGGGCCTTTTTTCCTTCCACTTTTACCGTATTTTTGGGGATCATGGTGATTTCTGAAAGCACATAAGTCAGCCCCGCATCATCAATGGCGTTTTTTACGGATTCAAAGTCAGAAGGATCAGTAATTACTTCAAACTGGGTCTCTTCTTCTTTCACATCTTCTGCTCCGGCCTCGAGGGCCAGATCGAGGAGCTGCTCTTCATCCACCTGATCCTTTTCAAAAACAAGTAGGCCTTTCTGATCGAAAATCCATGCAACACATCCAGGTTCACCTAGGTTTCCACCATTACGTTCAAAGAGGTGTTTTACGTCGGCCACAGCCCTGTTTTTATTGTCGGTCAGACAGTCGACAAGTACTGCCACACCGCCCGGACCGTAACCTTCATAATTCGTTTCTTCATAAGATGTCCCCTCCAGTTCGCCTGTCCCCTTTTTGATGGCCCTTTCGATATTATCTTTTGGCATGTTCTCCGCTTTGGCAGCGGAAATGGCAGACCTCAGACGCGCATTCCCCTCCGCGTCTCCGCCTCCCAAACGGGCCGCGACGGTTATTTCTTTTATAAGCTTGGTGAAGACCTTGCCTCTTTTGGCATCTGCAACTCCCTTTTTATGCTTGATCGAACTCCACTTTGAATGCCCTGACATTATTAACTCCCTCCTTTTAAGACGGCATTTTTTGGTATTAAATGATTCAGTGGTCAAATGAAACTAAAAAAATCTCTCTTCAATACCTGAAGTTTTGTGTGATCACGCATGATTTGTCCATATCAGCCTTTTACCTTCAGTCTATCCACCTGAGAAGTTACTTTAGAGTAACACTTTAGAGGAATTCAACCATTTGACTGTTCTATTAGTTCCAGCCCCACAATATAGACCTCACTACTCCGTTTACGCGTCGCCTTTGGTCTCAATAGCCGAATCTGACGAAAATAGACCGACATCTCAGACTTGAAGGGCCTAAAATCTTCCCCCTCCAATACCTTGCATAGGAAATGCCCTTTTTTCTTAAGCAATGCCAAGGAGATTTCAGCGGCCTTCCTTGCAAGGGACAAGGATCGACTCGTGTCGGTTGAACGTATGCCGGTAGTTTGAGGTGCAAGATCACTCATCACTAGATCCCTGGGGCTAAGTTCTCTAACAAGGCGCTTAATGTCAAAGGTAAATATATCTGCCTGAATGAACCTGAAATTAGGAGACGAAATGCCAATGGGGCAGTTAATGTCTATTCCCACTACGTCTCCCTCAGGTCCAACCTCATTTATCCCGTACTGCGACCAGGACCCCGGGTAACAGCCCAAATCCAGCAGTCGATGTCCTTTTCCAATTAACTTGAATTTACAATCAATTTCTTGAAGCTTATAGACCGATCGGGCAAGCCACTTTTCATCTTTGGCCCGGCGGGTATAATGGTCATCCCACCTATTTGTTCTCATTCTTTCATTATTATCATACCTATACCCGGTTTGCAAAAAAAATGTCTAACAGTTTATGGGTTCAAGGTTCAGGTGTTGCAGAAAACCAGGCTGCCATCCGTCTGGCAGGGGTGAAGCGTGAGCCTGTGAAACATGACAAAGCATGTCACTCAAGTTTCTCAGCCCCGTGGAACAAGTTTTATCTCGATTGTCCTTGACTTTTCATGGGGCTGTTTGGTAGGAAACTATATTAAGACCAAATTAAATATATTCTAGGCATTTTTGGTAATTGGAGATAATTTTGGTGTAATAGCTCAATAATGAGGGTAACTTATGGTAGTAGAAGGCCAAGGCCGACAGTGGGGCCTTTTTGCGGCCTTCTATCCTGCCTGAAGCATTTACAGGGGCGGCGTCAGCGAATGTGGCTTGAGGCTCGTTGCGTGGTTCCAATATAGACTTTGTTCTGGGAGAATTCTAAGCGCATATCGCCGCGCGATGATAGTGATGACATTGGGTAGTAATGATACGTCTGTCTTGGTTTTTGGCCGAAAAAAGGTCCCACTGCCGGCCCTGGCCTATTCATCCTCTGGTGATTAACCCCTATTTATTGAGCTAATACATTTTGACAAAATGGATGCGGTAGGCCTTTGATGAGGGAGTATGGATAATCCGATCGTACATTATTGGAAGGCCCGGTTGAGCCATCTCAAGAAGACACTGGAAGGAAACAACTTTGAAGTGTTTCTTGCAGATGATGTGGAAAAGGCCAAGGATATAGTATTAGGCGAAATTATTCCAAAGTGTGCTTCAAAGAGCGTCTCGTGGGGTGGTTCCCTTACATTCACGGCGACCGGGCTTTACAGTGCGCTCAAGGACAGTGGGGGCCTGAAGGTTCTGGATACCTTCGACAAAAATATCTCCCGAGAACAGGCACTGGAATTGCGAAGACAGGCGCTTTTAGTGGATCTCTTTATTACAGGGACCAATTCAGTGACAGAGACAGGTAAGCTCGTCAATCTCGATATGTATGGTAACCGCATCGCGGCCATCACGTTTGGCCCAAAATATGTGGTCATTCTTGTGGGCCGTAACAAGATTGTCCCAGATATAAAGGAGGCTATGTACCGTGTCAGAAACTACACGGCGCCGATCAATGCAATGCGCTTGGAGAAGGATACGCCCTGCGCCAAGGTTTCGCGTTGCGAGGACTGTAAGACCCCGGAACGTATCTGTAACTCTTGGACAATTACTGAAAAATCATTTCCCAAGGGGAGGGTAAAGGTCGTTTTGATCAATGAAGACATAGGTCTGTAAAATAGTTTGATTTATAGCCGACCGGTTTATTATGATAAGGGTCATTATTCCATGCGTGAGGCAAAATCACTATGTCTCAATAAATATTCATAATTTCGAGAAGTTATAGGAATTCCGAAACGTTTAATTCCGTTAATACCAATACCAGGCGTATGACACAGATCGGGGCAAAGCAGGGGACAAAGAAGAAGATCCTGAGAGCAGGGGCGGAGATTATCCACCAGAAAGGGTTTAACAACACGGGTATCCAGGAGATCTTGAAATCCGCGGGGGTTCCAAAAGGGTCTTTCTATTTCTATTTTGAGAGCAAAGAGGATTTTGGTCTCCATTTGATCGATTTTTTTTCGGATTTCTTTTTTTTGAGGTGTGATGAATATCTAAAAGACGCCAGTATGCCACCCATTCAAAGGCTCAGGGCCTTTTTCCATGAGTTTTTGGTCTACTTTGAGGAAAACGAATTTAAGGGTGGGTGACCGATTGGTAATCTCGCCCAGGAGATGGGTGACCTCAACGAGGCATTTCGGAAAAAACTGAACGATGTCCTTGATAGAGTGAGGATTAAGATAGGGGCATTTCTCATTGATTCACAAGCTGACAAGGAGTTATCACCATCACTCAATATTAGTGAGATATCCGATTTTATTTTGAGTAGCTGGCAGGGCGCCTTGCTACAAATGAAGGTCACAAAGAGTGTCGCACCGCTTCAAGTTTTTGATAGGATGATCTTCGAATCTGTTTTGAAACAATAATACACTCACGGCGGTAGGTGTTTAGCCGATATCCACCGGGGGGCGTACCTCTGTGATCCGGAAACGGATCGCTGCATGAATCATATCTGCGGCCTGGCTGCCAGCTGCCTTGGCAATATTTTCTTTGATCTGGTCGTAGAATCCACCGCCGGTCTCAATGTCCAAGGTCTCAAGGTATACCCTTGCTCCTCCCCAATCCATAACGGTTTCGCCAGGTTCCAGGATAATGAAAACTGCCTTGGGATTCTCTTGAAGGTTTCGAAAGGTCCTGTTTTTTCCTATTCCCATGACCACGGTGTTTTCATCTATCATTTGAGGAGAACCGAAAACAGCTACGTTCACGTCTCCAGCACCATTGGCCGTGCTCAGCGTACCGATTCGGGGTTTTTTATTGAACAATGCGAGCAATTCCTGTCGATTCATGGTAATTCCTCCTTTTTTTAAGTTTGAAGGTAAACCCACAAATAAATTCCAGGTAACTAACTGTTTGAAAATGTCTAACTCGTTACAATCTCAGAAAATTATTCGGGCTGATGCTCTTTTCGGAGCAGGTCATTAACGGTTTTTACCGGGTTGAATGTACTTAACGGTACTTCCACAAACTGGGTGATCCATCGAGCCATGGAGCCATTCCAGAGCCCTGGATGTTCAAGGGCCTTCAGGTCTTTTCCATCCTTTGATTTTTTCGAGATCAGCACGGACTTTGGGTCTGAAAATCCTCTAAGGTCGAAGGGTATTCCTTGCCAATCCCTTACTCCGCATACAAGATCCACCGGACTGAAATGGGTGGAAGCCCCCAAGATTTGCTGCTGCTCATTCGAGTCGGGATCGACCTGGGCCTTCTCAACGATCTGCATGGAGGTTTCCCCATCCATGTCCCTCACCCAAAAGGGGCCGCCGCCCGGTTCCCCTTTGTTTTCAACCATGCCACAGACCCTGATGGGGCGATTCAGCCTTTCCATGAGGTATCTTCTCTTTTCATCCCCGGATGACGCCAGTATCGAAACAGGAAGGGGAAGTGTGAGCGCATCTCTCATAAAGGCTGTCACCTGCGAAATTACTTCCCCGTCCGTGGCCCCTGCTGATAGCTTCTCCATAAAGTCGAAGATCTGACCTTGTATGGTAATCAGATAGCCTCCCAGAATTTTTTTCCACTTTGATGTCTCTGATTTAAGGCGTTCATGGGCGACGTTGTCTATGTTTTTTATGAACAGGATATCTCCCCTGAGATCCCTCAGGTTTTCTATTAACGCACCGTGGCCCCCAGGTCGAAATAACAGGCTGCCATCCCTTCGGCGAAAAGGCGTGTTATCCAGTGATACCGCTATGGTATCAGTAGATCTCTTTTGTACGGAAAAGTCTACGTGAAACGAGACATGGTATTTGTCTTCATAAAGGGTTTTTACCTTTCTCAAAAGGGAGTCAAATTGGGCCATGTGTTCCTGTGAGACAGTAAAGTGAAGGAAACATTGCCTGCTCTGGCTACACACACAAGAGGCAGCTTCAGCCAGGTGTTCTTCGAAGGCGGTGCGGTTCCCGTCTGCGTATTCATGAAACTTTAACAGGCCCTTAGGCAGGCTGGCATAGCCGAGGCCTTCTCCGGTTAAGAGAAAGGTTAGAATATCAGTAAATTCACCCTGTTTGATTAAATAGGCAATATCAAGCCCCTTTTTTTTCATTATGGATTTTAGGTCCTTGAAGAAGGCAAATCTTTTGAGCCCATTTATAAATTCAAGAAGCTCCCTGGCCCGCGTTTGGCCCGATTGTGCCCGCCTGGTAACGGTATCCCTCCGGATTTCTTTCTCCTCGTTTAAAAACCACAGGAGTGTTTTGAACATCCGTGATGCGGCGCCTGAGGCAGGAACGAACTTGAGGCAGGCCCGTTTGGGGGATTCGTGCTCATATTTTGCTGGCAGTAGATGGACCTCTTCTTTATCAATCACCTTGATGCCATCCCCGGGCGTACAAGGCCGAAGGAGGTGCAAGTAGAATGGAGGTTTCTGGAATAGGTCGAGTTGCCTTTGCACCTCTTCGGAGGAAAGTCCGTGCTGTCTCATCTGGCCGAGGTCATCATGGGTGAAGATGTCCTGATTCATGAGTGTCTCCTTGGATGGTGATTATCTAGGAGTAAGATTTTTGGTTTCCCATCAACCGTGAACCCTGAACGGTGAACCTGACATCCCGAGTAGTTACGATTTTTATAGAATTTTGATAAAATGTATTTATAATAGTATGGATAACTACCCAGGTATTTAGGTTGAAGACTGAAGTCAGCCTTCTACCTTCAGTCTGTTCACCTGCGTTGTTACTAGTATAGTAAAAAATTTATATAATAATCTATCCCTGTTCTCAACCAGAACTTCATTGTTAATTGGGAAACCTGGTCCTCAGGGCCAGGTCAGAGAAATTAGGCTATGCCGTAGCAGAAATCAAGGTCATGAAGTGAGTCCCGCCCCGGGCGGGATTAATGTAGAGCTTCGCTCTTCTATTCAATAAAATGGCATGAAATTCCTTAACTTTAGCCACTTTAGGCATTTTAGATCACTTTAGTCACTCTGCCCTCTCTGGACGCGGATAGGAGGCTGTTTTCACTGGGGTTGATTCGAGAGCCCAAAGTCCTATAACATATTGAAATAAAAGCTGGGAATCGGCTTGTAGTGAAACTATTCGCAGACCTTACGTTCCCTGACGGAGGAAATATTAAATTGAACCAGTTCTACAAAAATCTTGCCCTCTGGCTCGTGATCAGCCTTATGATGGTCATGCTGTTTCAAATATTCAAACATCCGAACAGGGCAAGTATGTCTGTGAGTTACAGTGATTTCTTGAGCATGGTGGAAGATGAAAGGGTCATACAGGTCACAATCCAGGGTGATAATATATCCGGCATCTCTGCCCAGGGTCCTTTTAAGACATTTGCCCCGAAGGACCCCGAACTAATAAAACTGCTCAGGAGCAAAGGCGTTAAAATTTCTGCAAAACCCGAGGAAGATTCATCATGGTTCCAAGTCTTTCTCTCTTGGGTTCCCATGCTGCTATTGATCGGGGTGTGGATCTTTTTTATGCGGCAGATGCAGGTGGGTGGTGGGAAGGCCCTATCCTTTGGAAAAAGTCGTGCCAGGCTTATGAGCGATACTCAGGAAAAGGTCACCTTTGATGATGTGGCGGGTATTGATGAGGCAAAGGAAGAGCTCGAAGAGATCATAGAATTTCTCCGTGATCCCAAAAAATTCACCCGGCTAGGGGGCAGAATACCTAAAGGCGTCCTTTTGGTTGGTTCGCCCGGCACAGGGAAAACTCTTCTGGCCAGGGCCATTGCGGGTGAGGCCGGTGTCCCCTTTTTCAGTATAAGCGGATCAGATTTTGTGGAGATGTTTGTGGGGGTAGGGGCATCCCGAGTGAGGGACCTCTTTGTGCAAGGGAAGAAAAATGCACCCTGCATAATATTTATTGACGAGATAGACGCGGTTGGCAGACATCGTGGTGCAGGCCTGGGCGGGGGCCACGATGAGCGGGAGCAGACACTGAACCAACTTCTTGTGGAAATGGATGGTTTTGAATCCAATGAGGGCGTTATATTGATCTCAGCGACCAACAGGCCGGATGTGCTTGATCCTGCGTTATTAAGGCCCGGGCGCTTTGATCGGCAGGTAGTGGTACCCGTTCCGGATCTCAAAGGGCGCGAGGGTATTCTGCGAGTCCATCTAAAGAAAAAACTGGTAGCCAGTGACGTGAACGTCTCTGTCCTGGGCCGTGGAACCCCGGGCTTTACGGGCGCTGATTTGGAAAATATGGTTAATGAAGCCGCCCTCATGGCAGCAAGACGTGGCAAAGACAGAGTGGAGATGGTCGATTTTGAAGATGCAAAGGACAAGGTCCTGATGGGCGTTGAACGGAAGAGTATGATCATTAGTGAGGAAGAAAAGAGGATCACGGCCTATCATGAATCCGGGCATGCTCTGGTGGCCAAGCTGATTCCCAATACTGATCCCATTCACAAGGTCACTATTATTCCAAGGGGCCGAGCCCTTGGATTGACCCAACAGCTTCCAATGGATGAAAAGCATACCTATCCAAAAGAATATTTGTTGAACAATATAGCCATATTAATGGGAGGCAGGGCGGCAGAGGAGATCGTTCTCAAGATGCAGACGACAGGCGCGGGAAACGATATAGAAAGGGCATCAGACATTGCCCGAAAAATGATATGCGATTATGGGATGAGTGAAGATCTGGGCCCCCTCACATTCGGGAAAAAGGAAGAGCAGATATTTTTGGGGAGGGAGATCGCGCAACATAGGGACTATAGTGAATTAACCGCCCAGAAAATCGATGCCGAGGTAAGGAATGTAATAATTAATGCCTATGATAAGACATCGCAGCTAATCAAAGACAATCTGGAAACCCTGCACAAAATGGCCAATGCCCTCCTGGAAAATGAGACGCTGAATGGGAAGGACATCGATGAAATAATGGGCATCAAAGATAGGCCCGCGCCTGTTAAAGAATCTGCATCACAAGAGGCCGCTTATCTCAAGGGAGAATGATACAAGATGGGATTTGTACTGGGCTGGTCAAATCACGTCCTGAACCTTGGCCAAAGAACTCATGTGATAGGAGTCCTGAATGTGACCCCTGATTCCTTTTCAGACGGAGGCCGCTATTTTGAGCCGGATAAGGCCGTGGAGCACGCACTTAGAATGGCCCGGGAAGGAGCTGATATTATTGATGTGGGCGGAGAATCAACAAGGCCTTATTCACCAAGGATTTCCACAAACCAAGAGATCGATCGGGTGATCCCGGTAATTGACTCCCTCCAAAGAGAGCTTGCCATTCCTATCAGCATAGATACGTACAAATGCGATGTGGCACGGGAGGCATTGAGATCCGGGGCCTCCATCATCAATGATATCAGCGCGCTTAGGTTTGACCCCGATATGGCTTCAGCTGTGGCCGACGCGGGAGTCCCGGTGGTCCTCATGCACATGAAGGGGTCCCCGGAAAACATGCAAGAAAACCCAACCTATGATGATCTCTTGCACGAAATAAGGGATTTTCTCAAGGATGCAATAAGGCGTGCCACGTCAGCCGGCATAAGAGAAGATCTGGTGGTTGTGGACCCTGGGATCGGTTTCGGCAAGACATTTGATGACAATCTCAAAATAATCAAGGAATTGGAAATATTTGGCACGCTTGGAAGGCCAATTGTGTTAGGTACGTCCAATAAGGCATTCATAGGTCATATCTTGCAAAAGGAGACCCATGGGAGGGACACGGGGACCATGGCCACAATAGCAGTAGGGGTGATGAACGGCGCCCATATCGTAAGGGTTCACAATGTAAAAAAGGCTGTGGAGACAGTAAAAATCGTCGATGCCATAAAGAGGGGGCGAACACAAGCGGGGTGATCTTTCGATGTTATTTTGTATTGATATCGGCAATACGAATATTGTCCTGGGTGTGACAAATAGAGATAGAATTGTCCACCACTGGAGAATCAGGACCGAGAGAGATATCACCCCCGACGAGCTGGGAATCCTGGTAAGCAATCTGTTCCAATCGGTTGGGATTAGTCGTGAGGATATCAAGAACACCATAATGTCTTGCGTAGTGCCGCCTTTATTAAACACCGTTGAAGAATTTTCTCGCCGCTATTTTAACATCAAGCCCCTGATAGTAGGCCCCGGCCTAAGGACGGGAATGCCGATTCATTACGATAATCCCAAAGAGGTAGGGGCTGACCGCATTGTAAACGCCGTGGGGGCATATGAGAAATTTCGTTCGGCGTTAGTGGTTGTTGATTTCGGGACCGCGACCACATTTGATTACATTTCGCAAGAAGGTGTCTATATCGGAGGGGCCATCGCACCTGGGGTATTGATATCTTGTGAGGCGCTCTTCCAAAAGGCCTCGAAACTGCCAAGGGTGGAGATATTTGTGCGGCCGAAAAGCGTTATAGCCAGGGATA
>Ga0307425_1000648_pt1 | contig 21607 bp, 20 predicted proteins | sample SalMarWE160330MG_FD_202152 | JGI IMG/M metagenome (GOLD analysis project Ga0307425, IMG submission 202152) | Salt marsh sediment microbial communities from the Plum Island Ecosystem LTER, Massachusetts, United States - WE1603-30 | ecosystem: Environmental > Aquatic > Marine > Intertidal zone >...
GGCCAGGCTCACCTCCCCGGGCCGGGGGATGCTGCCGCCGCCGATGAGGCCGGCGTCCGAGATGGTGTGGTGGGGCGACCGGTAGGGCCGCCGGGGCACCAGGGCCTGGCCGGGCCTTAATCTCCCCATGATGCTGTAAATCTTGGAGGTCTCCAGGGCTTCTTCGAAACTCCAGGGGGGCAGGATGGTGCGCAGGCTCCGGGCCAGCATGGTCTTGCCGGCCCCGGGCGGGCCCACCATGAGGACGTTATGACTGCCGGCGGCGGCGATGAGCAGGGCCCGTTTCACCGGCTCCTGGCCCCGGACGTCCCGGAAATCCTCCTCGTAGGCCAGCGGCGGGGCCAGAAGCTCCGGCGGCTCCGGGGTCAGGGCCGCCAGCGGCTCCCGGCCGCTCAAAAACTCCGCCACCTGGGACAGGTGCTCGGCCGGAAAGATGTCGATCCCCTGGACCACCCCGGCCTCTCTGGCGTTGGCCCGGGGGATGATCAGGGCGAGCCCCGCCGCCCGGGTGGCCAGGGCCATGGAGAGCACCCCCCGGGTGGGTTTGAGGCGGCCGTCCAGGGAGAGTTCGCCATAGAGCAGATAGGGCTCCGGGGCTGAAGGCGGCAGCAGGCCCTGGGCGGCCAGGATGCCCACCGCCACCGGCAGGTCAAAGCCGGTGCCTTCCTTGCGAATGTCGGCGGGGGCCAGGTTGATGGTGACCCGGTTGCCGGGAAACCGGTAGCCGGAGTTCTTCACCGCGGCCCTGACCCGGTCCTTGCTCTCCTTGACCGCGGTCTCCGGCAGGCCCACGGTGGTAAAGGCCGGCAGCCCCGGGGCCAAGTCCACCTCCACCTCGACGATGTAGGCCTCCACCCCTAAGAGGGCCCCGCTTTTCACCCTGGCCAGCATCCGCTATCCTTTTCAAACGCCGCCGATGTTCTCCCCGGCACCCCAGCCACACCTTTGCCGAACTGTCATCCGGGTTGGCTGACGGACCGGCACGGGCCCCGGGGTCCTACTTCATTAACGGAATGACGGTCCCTCCGGCAATAGCCATAATAACCACGAGGATCATGACAAACATGACGACATTTTCTTTGGATAAGAAGATTTTATCTTCTTTCAATCTGATATTCGCGTATGGCCAAATTTTTCGGGTGTCGTAGAACACTAAAAATATCCATACCGCCAACAAACCGAATTTATCTATGTAATAAAAAGGGTTGCCCATCTTAACTGCAATAATCATATTAGTAATTAATGCAATAGTAATGAAAAATATAATGACTTTTTCTATAAGAATGATAGGCCAATACCATGCGGTCTTAGTTTTCAGATATTTTGTTATATTGTTAAACTTGTCGAATACCCACACCGGGTCCGTGCCTGCCACACTCAGTTGGATGGAGTATTTGCTAAAATCAAGCAAAATATTTTTATCGAAGCGGGTCTTCTGGTCCCAGCCCTCGATCCAAAAGGACAGGTCGGCCATCCGGTCCCCCAATTCTTTCAGGCTCAAGAGCTGGTCAATGGAGTTGGAAAAAACCCGGGTGTGGTTGAGGGTGGTGGATATACGGAAGAAGCGCTCGATTTCCGGCTTATTAAAGGTTTCCTGAATTATCTTCCCCAGGGTAAAAATGTCAGGCCGGTTTAGCACACTGGGCTTTATTCTCCCGTGCCGTTCGTATCTCTTCTCCAAGCCTTCCTTGACCATATGGTATCCCGGGTTCCGAGCTTACCATATGCCAGGAGGCCGAGATTTTCAATCATTATTCTTACCCGAGACGGTCGGATTACCCGGCGCTATTGATTTCCGAAGGGCAGTGAAAGTGGGAAATCTTAAGACAGCAAAACTGACGCCGCCATCCGGGCCCGGAGCGGTTGCCGGGGCCGGGTGGGGCTCAGCGCTTGCTCCCGGACTCCAGGAGGTCCTCCAAATTCTTATTGGAGTACCCATAGCACAAAACCGGTTTTATTACTTGAGACTGCCTTTCTCCTTTGGCCGGCTTCAGGTGTTTCTGGGGTTTGAGCGGTTCCATCTCCGTGGCTATGGGGGACTTACTCTTGATAAAACCGCTCCGCAAGCCATAGATGTCAAAAATGGTCCCGTTGGTAAACCACCCCAGTTGCCGGCCATTCCAGTCATAGACCTTGTCCTTGGATACATAGGCCACGGGTCGGCCATCCCACAGGTAGATGGTCTCCCCATCCTCGGCGATATAGGCTACGGGCTTGCCATTTTTGTTGAACAGGGCAGATTCCATAAGGTCCAGCTCCTTATCGGCAAACAGGTGGGCGCCCCACCCGAATTTTTTCTTTGCTAAAAACGGCGCTGGCCATGCTCGATTTTCATGCAACGGTCCATAACCACCCGCAGGCCGGCCTGTTCGGCCTGGCGGGCCGAGTCAGGCTCTTCCAGGCCCTTCTGCATCCACACCACTTTGGCCCCCACGGCGATGGCTTCAGCCACGATCCCGGGGATGACATCCACCTTGCGGAAGATGTCCACGACTTCCACCGGAACGGGGATATCCCTGAGGCTGGCGTAACACTTTTCCCCCAAAATTTCCTGGCAGCCGGGATTGACCGGAATGATGCGGTAGCCATGTTCCTGAAGGTATTGGGCCACCTGATAGCTAAGCCGGCTGGGATCATTGGAGAGCCCCACCACCGCCACTACCCGGTAGTCCTTCAGGATCTGGGTAATTTCCGCCGCACTGGCCTGAATCTCTGGGGTTGTGGTCACGTTGCCTCCCTAGCCGGCCCTGGTTGCCCTCGGAAACTCAGCCGGTGGCAGGGGTCCGGGAGCTATCGCAGTGCCGCAGGCCGGGGGCGAGCCGGCTGCCGCCCGCGCCCCTCCGGCCCCAGGGGATGAACCCGGCAGGCCGGGACCTGGATTCCCGGCCCTGCCGGCGAGGCTCAGAATGTCATGGTGGTGGCCCCGGGGCCCGGGCCCAGAGGCTGCTTCACCTCCAGGGTGTCCTCGATCTTCAAGACACTCTTGAGGTATTGATACCCAAACTTCAAAAGTTCCTCGTCATCGTCCCAGATCCTCTCCTTGACTTCGTCTTCCACGTGGAAGATGGTCAGGAAGCGGCTCTTGAAGACGAAATCCCGGAACTGGTCCAGATCGTACATGACCATGGCGAAGAGGCGGTTGCCCCGCTCATCCGTGACCGGGCCGCCATCGGCGCCCCGCCGCAGCATCATAACCTTCCACTCCCGGTTCCTCTCGTCGTACTTGTCCACGCCCTGGTCTTCCCGCCAGGTGGCCACGGTCCACTCGGCCTCTTCTTCGTACCCCCGGCAATGCTCTTCCCGGACGTAGAAATAGAATTCATCCAGGCCCTCCTCGGTAATCAGAGTGCCCTGGCCGATGGGATAATAGCGACAGCTGGCCGGGCGGTCGCTGTAGACCGTGCAGCCGGTGACCGGCCGCACAAAGGGGCAGCGATACTCGAAGCGGGGCATGTCCATAATGACCATGGGCAGGCCCGACTTGTCATGGAACTCCATCCGGGTATATTTTTCCAAAAAGTCCGCCGCCTTCATATTGAGGCGGTTTTTCAGGCGCAGGATATCATAGGGGGTGAGGATGATGGTGGTCTTGCCGCAGCAATCGGTGAAGCACGACACCCCCGGGTGACACCGGAATTTGAAGCGGCTCTCGGTGGTCAGCTTCCGGGGTTCCACCACCTGCATGTTCAAATCTACCATGTTCTACTCCTTAGGTTTTTTGGTTCGTTATCAAATCTTATCAAAATCTTGGCCAAATAAAAATCCCATAATGCGTTAGGGAGACCGAACCTGAGCCCGCCCCCCTACGAAAATTTTTCAGACATCGACGCCGTTCTGCCGATAATAAAATAAATCTCCTGTAAGGAGTCTGGCCATGACTGAGCCCACTGATCTTCCGAAAAAGGTCACCGAACTGGAAACCAAGGTCAGGCAGCTGGAAATTGCCGCCCTGGTCATACTCAATTTAATCATGATAGTTTATTTATTATCCAGATAAACATCCGCGGCCTTTCCTCCTGGGGCGCCACCGGTAAGCCGTGCCGTTTTCCGGGGTGCATGTACCCCACAAATGAGAAAAAATCAAGCTTGTGGGGTATATACCCCTCAATTCAAGTAAAATTGAGAATGTGGGGTCCTGTGAGGTGAAGCCTCTGAGAGGTTTGCGGGCGCAGCAAGCTGTGCCCCGACGATTCATTAAAATATCGCAATCGGAAAAGCCCTTTGGTAATCGCTATAATTCGAACTTTTCTGGGGTATCGGGTAATCGCCCTGACAACAGCCAACCCCCTGGCAATAAAAAAACCGGCCCCCCAAAGGAGGCCGGCTGCGTTTCTCGGTTTTGACCTGCGGCTAGAAGCCCCGGCCCGACATGCGGGCGTGGAGCATGGCCACGGTGCGGTAGACGATGTGGGCCATTTTGGTGTACGGGGCATAGAAGAACAGCATAAAGACCGCGGTCAGGTGCAGGAAGTACGTGGGGTAGGCCAGGATCCGGATGCCCACCAGGCGGAAGAGCCAGGAGAGCAAACCGGTGACGCCCACGGCAAAGATCACGTAGATCAGGAACCAGTCATAGTAGGAGCCGTAGCCGGCTTTCTCGGCGTTGGCCTGGCGCTCTTTCAGGATGTTCCAGATCCCATAGAGCAAGGACGCAGTTCCCGCCATCGCCAAGAGTTTTATCGGCGATAACAGAAAATAGGGGGATTCGTGATGTAACACCCACTCATTGAGGAATCCCCAGGAAGTAACCACTGCCAAAAAGATAAAGCCAAACACCAGAAACAGGTGGTTGGTGGAACGGTTATAGGTTAACTCACACAGCCGGAAGCGGTTGTGGAACAAGATATCTTTCAAGGTAGCGATAAGGTTCGCCACCAGGTTGCCTTCCACCTTGACCCGCCAGGGGTGAGGAGCATTGATGTCCTGCCAGTAGGCCAGCACCCCTTTGGCCAGCACCGCCACCGCAAAGAAGAAGGCGGGCACGAAGATGAAGTCCACCAGCAGGGTGGGGAAAAAGTGAGAGTAAACAATAGTCCCTTCCGGGATGTTCCAGTGGCCGGTGGCCTTCAAGGCCAGCATCAAGAGCAGCATCGGGAAGGCGATGAGCAGGGGGAGGAACTTGGGGTCCCCCACTGCCCTGGCCACTACCGGCGGAGTGGCATATTCCTCGATGCACATTTGCCTGAGGGCCCCCAGGACCTCGCCGGGCTTGGCGCCTCTGGGGCATGTGATGGTGCAGTCGCTGCACTGGTGGCACAGCCAGATATCCGGGTCTTGGAGCACCTCCTTCATGCCCCAGCCGGCCATGAGCATCTCCTTCCGGGGGAAGGGCTTCTCGTCCGGGCTGAGGTTACACACCACCGAACAGGTGTCACATTGATAGCACTGCTTGACCGTGTCCCCCCCGGCGGCGATCACCCGCTTCACGAATTGGAGGTCCGGTTTAATGATAGTTTCGCCTGCCATGGATCATACCTCCTATAATTCCTTGAAGGGGTTGGGGCCGATCTCTCGCACCCGGACCACAAAGTCGTCAATAAGTTGCGGCAGGCGGTCGAAATCGGAATGGGCGATCTGATACTGTATCACTCGGTCAGCCTCCAAACCCAGTTTGTCCAGGGTCTCTGACAATTTGCTCAAACGATATTCGCAGAGCTCACTGCCCTTGGCGAAGTGGCATTGGTAGTCGTCGCCGGATTTACAACCCAGGAGAATGATGCCGTCAATTCCCCGGGACAGGGCGTCGGAAACCCACACCATGTTAAAAGACCCCAGGCAGCGCAAGGGAATGAAGCGGACGCACGAGTTCAGGCGCAGCCGGTGCAGCGCCGCCGCGTCCAGGGCCGGGTAGGCGTCGTTTTCGCACACCAAGCCGATTATCCGGAATGGCGCCTCGGGGTCGTCCTCGTCCTCGAGTTCCGGGACATCCAGGGACTTGAGCATGGAACCGATGATGTCAACGCTGAAGTCCTTAAAGGAGATGATACGCTCCGGGCAGGCCCCCATGCAGGTGCCGCACCGGCGGCAGCGGTTGATCTTGAAGAAAGGTGTACCTTTTTCATCTTCATCGATGGCCCCGAAGGGACATTCTTCCGTGCACCGCTTACACGAAGTACAGCGCTGCATGAAGGGATCCGGGAAGGTAATGTCCCAGGCCCGGGGGTGCACCGCCATACCTTCGGCCACGTGCTCCACCGCCTGAATCGCTTTGCAGGCGGCGCCCACGCCATCCTCCGTGGCCATGGCGATGTTCATGGGCTGGTGGACGGCGCCGGCGGCGTAGATGCCGGTCCGACGGGTTTCATACGGGAAGCAGATGAAGTTGGAATCGGCGAAGCCGCTGAACAGCTCCAGATCAGGCAGACCCGGTCCCTGACGGTAGGTCAGGTTGAGGATGGGGTCATCCAGAGTGGCCGGGACCATGCCGGTGGCCAGAACCACCAGATCGGCCTCGAAGACGACGTTCTCGCCCAGGAGGGTGTCCGTGGCTTTAATCAAGAGTTTGCCGCCGTCACCCAGTTCCACCCCGGCGATCTCCGCCTTGGTGAGCATGACGCCGGGATCACTCTGCACTTCCTTATAGAACAGCTCCGTCTGCCCCGGGGTGCGGATATCCTTGTAGAGGATATAGGCGACGGCGTTGGGATTTTGCTCCCGGACGTACAGGGCCTGCTTCAGGGAGGCCGTGCAGCAGAAATCGGAGCAGTAGGGCAGATGTTCCGGGTCCCGGGAACCGGCGCACTGAATGAAGGCCACCGATTCGGGAACCTTACCGTCGGAGGGCCGCACGATCTTACCCGCTTTGGCCATCTCCTCCATCTCGATATTGGTGATCACGTCCTGGGAGACGCCATAGCCCAGGTGGCTGAGTTTGGTGGCGTCGTAGGGCTTCCAGCCCGCGGCCAACACCACGGCCCCCACCCGGAGGGTCTCCACCTCGCCGCCTGCCTTGATAGTGGCGTCCAAGAGGCCCGGCTGGCCCTCCATGGTATCGAGGGTGGCGTTGGTCATCACCCGGATCTTGGGGTGATTCTGAACCTCCTGGATCTTCTTGAAGACCACCGGCTCCTGGAGAGTGGTGTAGGGGTAGCTGGAAGGCGTCTGCCGGTACATCTTGGCGGCGAACCCGCCCAGTTCCGCCTCTTTCTCTAACAGGACCACCTGGTAGCCGTTATCGGCCGCTTGCAGGGCCGCGCTTAAGCCCGCGGCGCCGCCGCCGATGACCATAATGGTCTTGTCGCATTCGCTCTCGTACGGCTCGGGTAATTCGGCCTTCTTGATGCGGGCGCAGCTCATGCGGAGATAGTCTTCCGCCAGGGACTGGGTGTGCTCATTTTTCGGTTCCTGGGTCCAGGCCACCTGCTCCCGGATGTTGCAGCGCTCCATGATGACGTTGGGAAAATCAAACTCCTCGTATTTCACCCGGGGCGAGCAGGCCGCGATGACGATGGCATTGATGCCTTCGCCTTCCGGGTTTAGATCTTCCCGGATCATGGCCAGGCCCTCGGGGCTGCAGAGGATGTCAGCTTCTTTGATGTGCTGGATCTTCCCCGATTTTTTGATCACCTTGGTGAGGCTCTCAAAATCTATGGCATCGGCGATGCCACAGCCCTTGCACAAATAGACTCCGAATTTTTTTTCTATTTCCATCATGACCTCCTGCCCAGGGCGATGAGACTCTTAAGGGCGGCCCCGGTGCCATCCTGCACCGACTTGGTCACATCCAGGGGACCCTTCAAAGTTCCCACGGCGTAGACTCCCGGGGGCAACAGTTCCTGAATGACGAAACCATCCGGGGTGTAAGACAACGGCAGGGGGAAGGGGGAGGCTTTGGTGGAGGGCACCATGCCCACCGCCAGGACCACCATATCGAAGACCATGCTCACCTTATCGCCGGTGGCGGTATTTTCCGCCACCACCACGACGTTGTCGGTCCCGGGTTCCTGGGTGATCTTGGCCACCTTACCCCTAATCAGATGGACATTCTCTTCGTCCCGCACCTTCCAGTAGAACTGCTCATAGCGGCCCGGGGTCCGAATATCGATGTAAAAGACATAAGCTTCGGCCTCCGGGTCTTTTTCCAGCAAGTAGGTGGTCTGTTTCAGAGAAGCCATGCAGCAGATGTAGGAACAATACGGCAGGTGGTTTTCATCCCGGGAGCCGGCGCACTGCACAAAAGCCACTTTCTTGGGCGGCTGCTGGTCGCTGGGACGCAGGATCTGGCCGCCGGTGGGGCCGTTGGACGCCGCCAGACGCTCCATTTGCATGTTGGTGATGACGTTAGCCACCTGACCAAACCCCAGATTGTCCATCTTGGTGGCGTCGTAGAGTTCCCAGCCGCTGGCCATGATGATGGCGCCCACGTTGAAGTTCAAGGTCTGGGGGGTCATGTGCAGCTCGATGGCGTCATAGGCGCAGGCCTCCAGGCACTTCTGGCCGCAGTCGCCGCTGCACGCGCTCTTGTCGATGACGTACAGCTGTGGGAAGGCCATATCATAGGGAAGATAGGCCGCTTTGGTCTTGTCCAGACCGTAGTTAAAATCATTTACCCGCCACTGAGGGCACGCTTCCGCACAGGCATGACACGCCACGCAGCGGTCATTGACATAGCGGGGGTGCACCTTCACCGTGACGTCGAAATTGCCGGCGCTGCCGCTGACCTGGGTTACTTCCGCCATGGTGTAAAAGCTGATGTTGGGATTTTCTTTGATTCGGCGAAAGTTGATTTCCAACCCGCAGGTAGGAGGGCAGAGCTTGGGGAAATATCGGTGGAGTTGGGCAACCCGGCCGCCCAGGTAGGGGGCCGCCTCGGTGATGATCACCTGAGACCCGGCTTCCGCCGCCTCCAGGGCCGCGGTGAGGCCGCTCATGCCTCCCCCGATGACCAGAATTTTTTTATCAGCGTTCACACAAGTCCTCCTTGGGGACGTTGAAGCGATCCAGAGCTTCGGCCGGCTTTCGGCTCCGGCCCAGGCTCTGAGACCCACTTTCTCCTTGTATAATACATTGTGAATATAGGTTCAAGGAAAAACCGCGTCGCTCTGGTGGGGGGATGGTGATGCATCCCTCAAAAAATTGGCCGTGGCTGGCCGATGGGCCTGATACCACGGCCAAAAACAGCCCGGGGCTTCGGGATCCCCCGAAGCCCCGGAACCTAGCCGTTCTTACTTAATCAACTGCTTGTAAGGCTCGGTCTCAAACTTCCACTCGTTCTTGGTCTTGTCGTACTGGGAGATGGTGAACACCCTCCACTTGCTGTCATCGATGGACAGAAAGTCGGAGCGGTAGTAGTAACCGGGGTACCGGCTCTCTTCCCGGAACAGGATGTGGCGCAGGTGGGCCTCACCGGAGAGGATCCGGTGATACTGTTCCCAGGCCCGCATCAGATCGTGCACATCCTTGGCGGCCAGCCGGGCGGCGTCTTCCTTCAGCAGGGTGAGGCGCTTCAGGCCTTCTTCCAGCATGGGTTTGTTGGTCTGGTACATGGTGGAGCAACCGGCAACGTATTCGTCCATCAGCTTCTGCAAGCGGGTCTGGACCTGCTTGGGCAGCAGATAGTTGGGGTTGATCTCCGGCGCCGAGGTGTAGTTCCTGTATTTCTCGTAGATCTCGAAGGGCAGGTAGATCTCGGCGATGACCTCGTCGATGTTCTGTGCCGCTTCCAGCTTGTCGTCCTTGTGGTCCAGGATGAAGGCCAGGGCGCCCTTGGCGGCCATGCGGCCCTCAGCGTGGGACCCGGAGGAGAACTTGTGCCCGGAGGCGCCGACGCCGTCACCGGCGGTAAACAGACCCTCAACGGTGGTCATGCGGTCATAGCCCCAGAACCAGCTGTCCGGAGCGCCCATGTAGTTCTTTTCCGGACCGGAGACCCACAGACCGGCGCAGCCGGCATGGGAACCGAGCAGATAGGGCTCGGAGGGGATGATTTCCGACGGCACCTTGTCGGGCTCCATGTTGAAGGAGGCCCACAGGCAGGCGGCGGAAATGGACATATCCAGAAAGTCTTCCCAGGCTTCGGCTTCCAGATGCTTGAGCTCTTTTTTGGAGAGGACCTTGGCCAGTTCGGCCATGGCCTTGTCGGTGTGCATCATGATGGGGCCGCGGCCTGCCCGCATTTCGATCATGGCCGCGTGGTTCCGCAGACAGGTGCCCGGGGAATCGGCGTAGCCGGGATACTCTTTCTTGACCTGATCCCAGTTCCTGACCATATAGTCTTCGCCGTAAGCGTTGGTGGCCTGGGCCTTGAAGAACAGGAACCAGGCGCCTACCGGGCCGTAACCGTCTTTAAACCGGGCCGGGACGAAACGGTTTTCCATCAGCACCATCTTGGCGCCGATTTCCGCGGGCATGGCATAGGTGGAGCCGGCATTCCATACGGGGTACCAGGCACGACCCTGACCTTCACCCACCGACCGGGGCCGGAAGACGTTGACCACGCCGCCGCAGGCCACGATCATGGCCTTGCATTTGAAGACATAGGTCTTGTGCTCACGCACGCTGAAGCCCACCGCGCCGCAGACGCGGTTGCTGTTGTTCTTGTCGGTCAACAGCTTGACGATGAAGACGCGCTCGTAGATGTTGTCCATCCCCAGGGCGTTCTTGGCCGCTTCGGCCACGATCACCTTGTAGGATTCACCGTTGATCATGCACTGCCATTTACCGGAACGGACGCACTTACCGCCGTCTTTCAGGAGAGGCAGTTCCTCGTCTCTGGCGGTCTGGCCGTCCACGGTGTGGTCTTCGGCGTCTTTCTGCCAGATGGGCAGGCCCCAATCCTGGAAGTCATGCACGGTCTGGTCGACGTGGGCGCCCACGCTGTAGACCAGGTCTTCCCGGATGATGCCCATGAGGTCGGTGCGCACCATGTTCACATAGTCAGCTATTTTGTTTTCCGCACCGATGTAGGTGTTGATGGCGGACAGACCCATGGCTACCGCGCCGGAACGGTCCAGGGCGGCTTTGTCAACCAGGGTGATCTTCAGGCCGGCAGCTTTGGCCCAGGCAGCAGCCTCAACCGCAGCACCGGTGCACGCCATACCACCGCCCACCAGCAGCAGGTCGGTTTCAATGGTTTCTACTTCCGGTTTCGCACAAAAAGACCATTTACAGAATTCTCTTTCCAGAGCCATATCTCAGTGTCCTCCTTGAATTTTCGCTGTGGTGCAGACTACTCGGTCCGGGCCGGGCCGGTGAAGAAACCGGATTTCTTGAGGCCGGCCATGTCGCTGGGCAGGGTTTTGCCCTTGAAGCAATCGATGGAACCTTCCGCCGTGGTCCGGATGGGGAACTTGAACCGCTTGATGGTCTTCTGGTCCCGGAACTTGATGGTCCACATGATGTTGTCGGTGCCCCGCAGGGGGATGGTGCTGGAGCCCAGAGGCATGATGTCCGCATAGTGGCGGACTTCGATGGCCTGCTGGGGGCAGATCTTGACGCAGTTGTAACATTCCCAGCACTGGTCCGGCTCCTGGTTGTAGGCCTTCTTTTGACCATCAGGTCTTGGTTCGGATTCCAGGACCATCAGGTCATTGGGGCAAATGTACTGGCAAGCGGTCTTGTCCAGGGCTTTACAGCCGTCACATTTTTCCACGATTACGAAACTCGGCATAACGTAAAACCTCCTCTTAGGGTTAAGCAGTTATCTTTAATATACCTGCATAGTGCGGTGGGGGGCGGAAGAGGGTTTCCGCCTCCGCACCACCTTACTCGGCACTACTTTTTCCCCGGGATATCCCCGGTGGCGAAGCCGTGGACCTTGACCTCCACTTTCTCGGTCAGGCCCCGGTAGTATTTTCTCAGGACGGCCAGGACTTCCGGGCGGCTGAAGTGATCCGGGACTTCCATGTCTTCGGACAGCATTTTGCGCAGCATGGTGCCGGAGAGCATCAAACGGTCTTCCTTGCCGTGGCAGCAGGTGCGCATGGAGGCCATGCCGTCGCACTTGTGGCAGTAGAAGGTCCAGTCGATGGGCAGCGGTTTCAGCTCCAGGGCGTCCTTGGGGATCTGATGGAAGATCTTCTGGGCGTCGAAGGGGCCGTAGTATTCGCCCACGCCGGCGTGGTCACGACCGACGATCAAGTGGGAACAGCCGAAGTTCTGACGGAAGACCGCGTGGAACAAGGCCTCCCGGGGACCGGCATAGCGCATATCCAGAGGATAACCGGACTGGATGACCGTGTCCTTGACGAAATAGTACTGGGTGAGGACGTTGATGGCCTCGGTGCGCACTTCCGCCGGGATATCGCCGGGTTTCAGTTTGCCCAGGAGTTGGTGGATCAAGACGCCGTCGCAGACTTCGATGGCGATCTTGGCCAGGTACTCGTGGGAGCGGTGCATGGGGTTCCGCAGCTGCAGGGCGGCGATGGTGTTCCAGCCTTTGTCTTCAAACATCTTCCGGGTTTCCCAGGGCCGCATGTAGAGGCCGGGATACTGTTTCGGGAAGGGACCTTCGCTCCAGACCTTGATGGTGCCCCCCAGGTTGACTTCCTCCTGGTTCATGACCATCTGCACGCCCGGGTGCTCCTTGTCGTCGGTGGTGAAGACCTCTTTGCACTCCCACTTTTTGTCAATTTTGTACTTCTCGGTGACCTTCATGGTCCCCATCATCTCTTCCGTCTCTCCATCCACCAGGAGGACTTCCTGGCCGGTCTTGATGGCATCGGCCTTGCCCTTGTTGACGGACATGGTGACGGGGATGGGCCAGAAGGTGCCGTCGGTGAGTTTCATGTCGCCGACCGAGCCTTTCCAATCAGCCTGGACCATGAAGCCATCCAGGGGGGTAAAGCCGCCGATGCCCATCATAATGAGGTCGGCCGTTTCCCGGGAGGTCAGAGTGACCACGGTGAGTTCCTTGGCCCGCTTTTTCTCTTCGGCCACCTGGGCCGGGGAAAGCAATAAGGGTTTTAATTTCTTCTCTTTACCAAGCGGATTTACTAAAGCCATCTATTTCCCTCCTCGGGCTTATAAGAGTTTTTTGTCGTAAAACACTAACATACGCAGATAATGTGAAAAAATTCACATGCCATCCGCATTCTCACATTAAATCATCTCTTAACGCTTGTCAATAAGATTTTTCACGAAGTCGGTTTTTTACCTAAGTGCTGATGAGCCATGAATTTTCGGGCCTAAGCCTCGAGTCGATAAATAGGCGTAGGTTCCTTGCGACCTCGTAAAACCACCTCCGGCTCGGGCCTCGCCTGGAACTGCCCCTCCAATTCCCGGAAGGTGGCCTCGCTGATCAGGGTGTCGGCTTCCACCTCTTTGGCCAGTTCCTGGAGCCGGGCCGCCACGTTGACCACGTCCCCCACCACGGTGAAGTCCATGCGCTTGTCGGAGCCGATGTTGCCCACGATAGCCTCGCCGGTGTTGATGCCGATGCGCATCCCCTGGATGGGGGTGCGGCCGGCCCTCTGCATCTCTTTCAGGTGGCGCTGCATGGCCAGGGCGCATGCCACCGCCCGGGTGGCGGCCTGGGGCAGGGGCAGCGGCACCCCGAACACCGCCATCAAGGCATCCCCCACAAACTTGTCCAGGGTCCCCTGATAGTGGAACACCAGATCCACCATCTCGGTAAAGTAGGTGTTGAGCACCTCCACCACGGCTTCCGGAGCCATGGCTTCCGACATGGAGGTGAAATTGCGGATATCGGCAAAAAGGACGGTCACCGGCTGGCGCCGGCCCCCCAGGGCCAACAACCCCGGGTTCTTCAAGATCTCTTCGCACAACTCCGGACTCACATACCGGGAGAAGGTTTCCCGGAGCGTGTGTCGTTCCTGGTAGAGGCGCAGACGGCTCCGGAGGGACGACTCGTGGCTGGCTTCTTCCATGGCGATTTCTTTGAGGAGGGTCCGGAGTTCCGGGTCTTCGGTCGCCTGGGCCAGGCTCAGATAGCTCTTCCGGGCCTCCATCTCATGGGCGATGGCCAGCTCGATGGCCTGAACGATGTCCAGTTCAGGTTTGGACTCGGCTTGGGGCTGGGTCGGATCGGCTTCCATATAATCCTCAGAGAACCAGGGTTGGCCGGGGCGCATTCTCGGGTTTCAGATCTTAAAGAATTATATCACAATCTCTTTTGGAAGGAAGCCCAGACTGATCTTTAAGCCATTTTTTTTCCTGCCGCCATGATCCGGCGATTCCCGAGGAAATGGCGGGCAATGCCCGCCCTACCTATCTTTTCATAATGTGCGGGTGGGCCAAAGGCCCAGGTGACGCCTGCCCCGAAAAGTTATAGGTTCAAAGTTCAAAGTTCAAAGTTTTTCGTAGGGTGCGTTCCACGCTCCAAGTAACCCATGGAATCAGGGGGGCAATCCCCGCCCTACATATCTTTATCTTCATTTACGGGTGAGCCCAAGGTTCATGAACGACTGCTTACCGCTCACTGCTCACTGCTCACCGAATTCATCCCCATAGAACACTTCCACCAGATAAAGCCCCTGGGGCGGGGCGGTGGGTCCGGCCAGGTGGCGGGCGCCGCTCTTCAGCAGGTCCGCCAGCGCAGTCTCCGGCGCTTTGCCCCGCCCTGCCTCCGCCATGGTGCCCACCAGGCTCCGCACCATGCCCCGTAAGAATCCGGTGGCGGTGATGCGGAAATTAAGCCAGCCGCCCTCAGAGTCGCGCCAGCCGGCCGCCAGCACCCGGCGCACCGGATTTTGATTGTCGCTGCCGCTGGCCCGAAAGGCGGAAAAATCATACTCTCCCGGCAACACCGCGCTGGCCCGGGCCATGGCCGCCAGGTCCAGGGGCGGGGCTATCCACCAGGCGTAGTGGTGATAAAGGGGCGAGCGAGTCGGCCGGTTGAGGATGCGGTACTCATAGGTCTTAGCCTGGGCTGATTTTCGGGCGTGAAATTCCGGCGGCGCCTCGGCGGCTTGCAAAACCGCGATGTCTCGGGGCAGTAGGGAGTTCAACCCCTGGTAGAAGGCCCTGAGGGGGATGGCGCTCTTGGTGCGGAAATTGGCCACCTGTCCCCGGGCGTGGACCCCGGCGTCGGTGCGACCTGAGCCGATGAGGGTTACTTGTTCACCCGTGAGACGCGCTAACGCCTCTTCCAGGGTCTGCTGGATGGTGGCCGCGTCCGCCTGACGCTGCCAGCCGTGGTAGCGGGTGCCGTCGTATTCCAGGAGGAGGCGGATATTGCGTCGGAGGTCCATGCGCTAAGGTTATTCTGGGGAAAAACCGGAAAATAGCCAGGGAGTAAAAGGCGAAAAGGATAGTTAAGCTAAACCTAAACTTTGGTTTTTCCCCTTCTTCCCTTTTCCCCGTTTCGCCTATTCTTTTACGGGAAAAGCGGCACCATGTCCAGGCCGGTGGTCTCGGGTAAACCAGCCATCAGGTTGAAGTTGTGCACCGCCTGAGACGCGGCGCCCCGGGCCAGGTTGTCGATGGCAGACACCACGATGACCCGGCCCCGGGCCCCGTCGACCTTAATCCCCAGGTCGCAGTAATTGGAGCCCCGGACATGGATGGTGTTGGGCATCGAGCCCTCGGGGTGGAGGCGGATGAACGGCTGGTCCTGGTAGAAATTCTGGAAGACGTTGAGCAACTCCACTTCGCTCATGGGCCGGACCAGAGTCCCGTACAGGGTGCTCAAAATGCCCCGGCTCATGGGGACCAGGTGGGGGGTGAAGGTCACGGTCACCGGTTCCCCCGCCAGCAAGCTCAATTCCTGCTCCATCTCCGGGTTGTGGCGGTGCTCCGCCACCTTGTAGGCCCGGAAGCCCTCGTTGACCTCGCAGTACTGGGTGCCCAGGGAGGTCTGGCGTCCGGCGCCGCTCGCTCCGGACTTGCAGTCGGCGATCAGGGAGTTCAGGTGGACCAGTTTGGCCGCCACCAACGGGGCCAGCCCCAGGATGACGCCGGTGGGGTAGCAGCCGGGGTTGCCTACCAGGCGGGCCCGGCCGATGGCGAAGCCGTGCAGTTCCGGCAGGCCGTACACCGCGTCGGCGAGCAACGCCGCCGCGGCGTGCGGCTGGTACCATTTTTCATAGGTGGCGGCGTCCCGGAAGCGAAAATCGGCGCTCAGGTCCACCACCCGGCAGTCAGCCTGGAGTAACGCCGGCACCACTTCCATGGCGGTCTGGTGCGGCACGCTGGTGAACACGAATTCGGCCCGGGCCCCAATGGCCTGGGGGTCCGGGGCTTCAAACAGCAGGTCGCAAATGCCGGCCAGGGCCGGAAAGACCTGGCTGAAGGGCCGCCCGGCCCATTCCCGGGAGGTCAGGGCCACCAGCTCGCAGCCCGGATGCCGGGCCAACAGGCGCACCAACTCCAGCCCGGCGTAACCGGAGGCGCCGATGACGGCGACACGGATTTTGGTCATGTTTGGATCGGCCATTGGGAATCCATCCCAATTTCAAGAAGTCGGCAAAAACCCTGTAGGGGCGGGTTTGAAACCCGCCCCTACGAAAACGCGGCTCACAGCCAAGATTTCTGAGGAAAAATGAACCTGTATCCGGCTAAGACGTTAACGCTTGGAGTACTGGCAGCCGCGGCGGGCGCCCCGGAGACCGTATTTCTTCCGCTCTTTGATGCGGGCGTCCCGGGTGAGAAAACCGGCCTTTTTCAGGATGGGACGCAGTTCCGGGTTAAATGCGGCCAGGGCCCGGCTCAGGGCGTGTTTGACGGCCCCGGCCTGGCCTTCCAACCCTCCCCCCCGGACGTTGACCAGGATGTCGAACTCCGTGCCGGCATTCACCAGGAGCAGGGGCTTGCGCACCAGGTTCCGGGTGGTCTCCATGGGGAAGTAGTCTTCGAAATCGCGCTGATTTATGGTAATCCGGCCGTTGCCGGGACGCAGATAGATCCGGGCGATCGCGGATTTGCGTTTACCCGTGGCATGAATGGTTCCTTGCTCCGCCATTAATCCTCCCAGGGAAGGGGCGCCGGTTTCTGGGCTTCATGCGGATGGTCGCCGCCGGCGTAGATTTTCAATTTCTTCAGCAGGTGCCTTCCCAAACTGTTCTTGGGCAACATGCCCCGGACGGCATGGCGCAAAATCTCCTCCGGTTTCTTCTGAAGGAGTTTCCGGGCGGTAATCTCTTTTAACCCGCCGGGATAGCCGGAATGCCGGTAGTAGATTTTATTGTCCCACTTCCTGCCGGTCAGTTGCACCTGAGCGGCATTGACCACGACCACAAAGTCCCCGGTGTCTATATGGGGCGTATAGGTGGGCTTGTTCTTGCCCCGCAGCACCATGGCAATGCGGCTGGCCAGGCGACCCAGAACCTTGTCCTGAGCGTCCACCACGTACCACTGGCGCGGCACTTCCCCTGTCCGGGCGGTATAACTTTTCATAGTTGAGAAACTCCTGAATCAGAACCATATATTTATATCGGAACAATAAGGCGCTTGTCAAGAGGTCCAGAGGTATTGCCAGACATTTGCCGGGGATTTTCCTGAAATTGTCTTGGGATTGAATGGCAAAATATGGTGGCATTGCAGATATATATTTGATAATATTAATTAAATTTAGTAATTTGGGGTCAACTCGCAGATTGAGGCCACCGAGCCATTACTGCTGGACAACCGATGGCCTGGTCCGGCCCGAAATCCGGGGGTTCACCTTTTCTGATCATGGATACTGTTATAATCTAAACGGCTGTGGAAAAAACTAGGCATTTCCCCGAATGGCCATTCGGAGCGAAGCGAAGAATCTCGTATTTTTAATAAGTTGAGAGCCTTGAGGTCGTTCAGGATAACACCAGAACCCATTTCTCAACAGCCTGGCACATGAGAAGGCCTGCTTCTGAAAACCGGAGTGGTTTAGCATTGAGAATGTGGTAAAAGAGGGCTTAAGCACCAATGTGAACGGCCGCCAGCCTGGCAGCCGCCGCATCCCGGTTGAAAATCCGAAAATAGAAAAATAGAACGGGCTGGGAGGAAGAGGCAGATGAAAAAAATCGGCGGATTAGGGGCGATGCTCGTGGCAGGTTTACTGCTTATCCCCGGCCATGGCTGGCTGGCCAGCCGGGCCTGGGCCCAAAGCGGCTCAGAAAAATTATCCGAAAAGCAATATCAGGAGTTGCAGAAGAAGCGACAAGAGCAATGGGACGATCAGGAAAAGATCCAGCAACGCCAGGACAATATCGGCCAGCGCCGCCAGGAGGCCGAAAAGCGTCAGCGGGATGCCGAAAAGCGCCAGCGGGAAGCAGAGCGGCGCTTGCAGGAGCTTAACCGGTAGTCGGCCCGCGATAAGACCGACAAAAAAATGGGGTGGTTTTTCTCTTACGTAAATACTCAAGAGATTTACCGATGACCTCTTGACCTTGGCCGTCACGGTTGGGGGGCGGTGGGAGGGGCTGGGGGGCGGCGCCGGCTTCCATCCCATCTAGTTCTTTGGCCCCGGGTCCCAGGTCCTTTGTTCCCCAGCCCTTTAACCATGCGGCCTTAGGGGTTCAGGGCCGGGTAATCGGATTGGAGCCGCCCGGCTTTTCCCGGTTGCAGTGGGCTGAATCGGTGGCGACCGAACCGGATGGCCATAAACCATCCAGAGTTTTGCCCTGCCCAGGTCAGGGGGGCGGGATCGGACGCGCCAAGCCTCCCTTCCCCCAGTCCGAAAATCTAATTTCCTTTTCTTTGCCGGAAGAATATGGTAGACAAATTTTACGGAGCTTTTGGTGAGAAGATATGCCGTATTGTAGTCAATGCCAGTTAGTCCACGGAGAGGAACATCGATTCTGTCAGCGTTGCGGTCAATTGTTGAAAGGCTCGGTGGATGCCGCGGCCCGGCCCTGTGCTCGCTGTTCCACTTTGACCTATCCTGGACAAAAATTCTGTACTGAATGCGGCCTGCCACTCAGGGTGGCCCGAGTCAACCAGGAAGAAGAAGAGGCCACCGAGCGTCCGCCGCTCTTTTACCCCCGGAGACCTGAACCCATGGCTCGTCGCAGCCAACGGCGCCCCGGCCGTTTTCTGTCACTCATCGTCCTGGCCCTTTTGGTCGTGGGCGGGATTTACCTGTGGCGCCACCTCCCGGCCCGAGCGCCCACTTCCCCGGTTTCCACTACGTCGGCGCCGCAAAACGACCTGCGCCGGCAAGCGGAGAAGATTGCGGAGAAGATCCGCTCCGCCCATCTTAACAAGGATATCAACAAGTGGCTCAGCTGTTACAACTCCTCCTATCCCAATCTGGGGCAACTGGAAAACCGGCAGCTGGAGTTGTGGAAAAACTATGATATAAAGGAAGTCTCCTATCGCATTTCCAATGTCCAGCGGGTGAGCGATAAGGAGGCCGTCGCGGATATCGTCTGGAACATCCAGCTTTACGACCATCGCACCCATGACTACACCCTGGTGCGGCAGAAATATCAAACCATCCTGGTGAACGGTCCGGGAGGCTGGAAGATTCGGGACAGCAAGGAAGTGGCGGGGGGATAAGCCTAACGTGGGGGAAGTAACCATTCGTAAATCCTGGTGCGTTGTGTGGGTGGGATTGGGGTTAGTCTTATGTCTGGCAGGATGTCAGACCCTGTTCCCCAAGCCGGTATATACACCGCCTCGGGCTCCCGCCCCGACGGCGCCGCCTCCGGCCCAGGTCGTCCGGCCCACGTTCTATGTGGCCGTTAGCCGCCTTAATCTCCGAGCCTGCCCCGGGATGGATTGCCCCAAGATTGCCGTTATCGAGCGCAACGAAGAAGTGGAAAAACTGGGTGATGCCGAAGACTGGTCCCAGGTCAGGATCAAACGGGACGGCACCATCGGCTGGGTGAGTTCCCGGTATCTCTCGGCCACTCCGGTAGCGGCGCCGCCGGAGGCCCCGCCGCCGCTTCCAGAGGCGGAAAAGGTAACGCCGACCCCGGAGAAACCGCCGGCGGTGCAAATGCCCAAACCGGCCAAGCCCACGGAAGGCCCCACCCCGGTCATCAAGAAAAAGCCCGAAGAGGTTCGGCCGGCCAAGCCCGCCAAACCGGCGGCAGAAGAGGCCCCACCGCCAGCCAAACCGGCGCCGGAGAAGCCCCTGATACCGGAGAAGCCGGCCAAACCGGCCCCGCCGGCCGCCAAGCCCACATCGCCGGAGAAACCGACGCCATCCCCGGCACCCGGGCCGGAAAAGCCTTCCCAGATCCGGATTATGTAGGAGGAGGCAGGGGTTAGGGGTTAGGGGTTAGGGGTTAGGAAAGACCGTGGTTAGTGGATAGAAAGAGCTAGCTTCTTAAATCTTTTTTCAAAATAACCAGGGCGGGTTTCCCGCCCTTATTGTTGCCACCAAAGAAAACCTAAGCCATATAAACGCTTCCCCACGGACGGGCCAGAGTTCTCATTTATGCCTCTTTAATCTTCTCCTGACCCCTGCCTTTCCTACCACTCCAGCAGGGTGGCCCCCCAGGTGGCCCCGGCGCCGAAACTCACCAGCAGCACCTTGTCCCCCTGCCGAATCCGGCCTTCCAGCACCGCCTCATGCAGGGCGATTGGCACCGAGGCCGCCGAGGTATTGCCGTAGCGGTGAATGTTGACGAAGACCTTGTCCATGGGCACCCGGGCGAATCTGGCCCCGGCCTCCAGGATGCGGTAGTTCCCCTGGTGGATGATCAGATAGTCGATGTCTTCCCGGGTCAACCCGGCCATATCCAGGACCCGGGGAATGGACTCTTTCAAGGCCGTCACCGCGAACTTGAAGATGTCCCGGCCGTCCATCCGGAGGAAATGCCGTTCCGTGTGGGTTTGAATGGGGAGAAAGGGGCTCACCTCGTTGTTGAATTCGGTTTCAACGGTGAGGTTCATGTTCAGTTTGGAGGCGATGAAGGATTGGATGATGCGGCCCTGTGAACTCGGACCGATCACCGTGGCCCCGGCCCCATCCCCGAAGAGCACGCAGGTGGCCCGGTCGGTCCAGTCCGTGAACCGGGAGTTGGTATCTGAGCCGATGACCAGGGCATAGCCGCCTTTCGGGGCTATGAGGCGCTCCGCCACGTACAGGGCGTAGTTGTAGCCGCAGCATCCTGCCTGGAGATCGAAGGCCGCCGCCTTGCCGCCGATCCCCAGCTCTTCCTGGACCCGGATGGCCCCGGCGGGGAAAATGTGGGGCGGGGTGTTGGTGCCCAGGATGATGTAACTCAACTGCTCCGGCTCCATCCCGGCAGCCGCCAGAGCCTGGCGGCTGGCCAGCACCGCCATGGTGACGGTGTCCTCGTCGGGGGCGGCGATCCGCCGCTCCTGGATGCCGCTGCGATCCATGATCCATTCCGCCGAGGTCGCCACCATCTTTTCCAGATGCTCATTGGTCAAAACCGCCTCGGGGACGTAGACTCCGGTGCCCAGGATACCGATTTGCTTCTGGCTCAACTTTTCCACCTGTAATTGCAGAAATATCTTTATATATTACACCGCAATGGGGAAAAAAGGCAAACGAATTGGGAGCCGAGCATCCTGGGTCGTCCCAACTGCACCCGTTCCCCTCAGGCCGGGGAAATTGCGCCACGCCAAGACTTTAGACCGATAGTGATCGGATCAGGCCAGCCGGCCAATCACCCTCTTATTCTTGCCGCCCTTGCACTTTATACTATTTATTTGTATAGTATTAATATTTCCCCAAATCTTTGTCAAGAAGCGAAGGGACAAATGTCACATTTTTTTCTTGACACCCAATATATTGTGTGTCAAGATAGCTTTC
>Ga0307425_1000649_pt1 | contig 21602 bp, 12 predicted proteins | sample SalMarWE160330MG_FD_202152 | JGI IMG/M metagenome (GOLD analysis project Ga0307425, IMG submission 202152) | Salt marsh sediment microbial communities from the Plum Island Ecosystem LTER, Massachusetts, United States - WE1603-30 | ecosystem: Environmental > Aquatic > Marine > Intertidal zone >...
CTTTGCGGCAATAGGCATTCTTCTTCCTACTCCGAAGGATTTCGTCGTGACTTTTAAACCGGGAGCCGCTTGTTTCCTCTTGTATTCATTTTTTTCAACAGCTTCAGCTACCCATTTCACCGTCTCCTGGTCAAAACCTAAATTTATAATCTCTTCAACTGAAGAGACTTCCTCCAAGTAGTAATGGAGGATCTGATCAAGAATGGGATAAGGAGGTAATGTATCTTGGTCGACCTGATTGGGTTTCAATTCTGCAGAGGGGGGCTTTTCAATTATCTCTCTGGGAATTATTTCCGATTTTCTATTGATATAATTCGCCAGTTCATAAACCACTGTTTTTGGGACATCAGAAATAACGGCCAGCCCTCCGCTCATATCTCCGTAAAGAGTGCAATAACCTACGGCCAGCTCGCTCTTATTGCCTGTAGAAAGAACAAGATGACCGAACTTGTTAGAAAGGGCCATAAGAATATTGCCTCGAATTCGTGCCTGAATGTTCTCTTCAGTTATATCTACCTCTTTCCCCTCAAAATGTTCTTTTAACGTTTCAAGATATGTATGGTAGATTTCAGCAATGGAAATAACTTTAAATCGGATACCTAGATTTGTGGCGAGCTGCCTTGAGTCTTCGATACTTCCTTTTGAAGAGTAAGGTGAAGGCATAGAAACGGCCAGAACATTTTTACTTCCGATCGATTCCTTGGCTAGACAGCAAGTAACCGCCGAGTCGATTCCTCCAGAAAGGCCAACTACAGCTTGGGAAAAGTCACATTTTTTCATATAGTCTCTTGTGCCTAAAACAAGCGCTTCGTAAATCGATTCGATCTTATCTTGGGGAGTATAGAGTTTTGGTATTCCAGAAAGGCTGGTGTCAATGCCCTGCACATATTCCTTAAACGAAGGAAAAACGACAATAGGCTCTCTTGCTTGGTCAAGACATAAACTTCTGCCATCAAATATGAGCTCATCGTTGCCGCCAACCTGATTGACAAAAACGAAAGGAAGCCGGTGTTTCCGAGCATGGTTGCGCAGCAGACGGTATCTAATTTCTTCTTTTCCCACATAAAATGGAGATGCTGAGATATTAATCAAGAGCGTCGCTCCTTTTCTGGCCAAAATTTCGATGGGATCACAGTGATAGATTCTTCCTCTTGGCCATAATTCTGGGTCGTTCCAGGCATCTTCACAAATTGAGATGCCGAGGGTTTCTCCCTTAAAGGCTACGGTATTTATCTCCGGTGCGGGGTCAAAGTATCTCATCTCATCAAAGACATCATATGTGGGAAGTAAAGACTTGTGTTGAGCAGCAATCATTTGCCCCCAGTGAATCAATACCGCCGAGTTATAAAGGCCTTTCCCCTCATGCTTCCCGGTTGGCAATGGTGCACCAAAAAGCATGCCTGTTTTGGGATACTTTGCTGAAATTTGTATCAATTCTTGGATAGCCTGCTGGACCTTTTTAATAAACCAAAGCCTTTCTAGGAGGTCTTTGGGTGGGTATCCTACAAGAAAAAGCTCCGGGAATATTACTAAATCAGATCCTGCTTCGCTACACTGAAATAGAGTATTCATTATTTTCAATTGGTTACCGTTAATGTCTCCCACGATCGGATTCAGTTGTGCCATGGTAACTTTCATTGTTCCTCCTTTTTTAAAACAATTTCTTGCATATTGTCTTATCCAATAATTTCATTATATCGGGATCTTAGGCAAGAAAATATCATAAAAAATATAACCATGTTTTCCATTTCGAGCATCCGATTCAGGGTAGCGCTACCAATCGCGGCTTCCCGCTTTTGAGAATCCTCATTCTTAGCTCTCAGCCTTCCGCCAATGATTCTCTAGTAACGATAGAATGCGTTTTCCGCGTAACACGGTTGTGTGATCTGAGCAGGGTGGATACAAATCCATAAGTTTTAGGATAGATTTGAGGGATCCCTCCGCCTGGCGCAATGGAAGGTGAAAGACCAGCCTGAGCGTTAGCGAAGTCTCGATGCCGATGTCAGTGGATGGAAATTGTGGAAAATTGGGAGAGATTTGGAAAAAGGCCAAATATGATTCCTTCCATTGTCCAATGAATATCAATCTCAATTCGAGGACAACATCCTGTACATGGGACTAACTGTCAATCCAATCGTCCCCATCAGGTTCTGAGAAGGTGTCAAAAGTAGACGATCATTTCTATAACCGAAGAAAAAGGCTATAATATTGCTTTAAATGGGGATTTCATATTTGAGAAGAAGGAGAACCGGAGATGCGAACATTAATCAAGCGCCTTTGCGGAGTGTGCTCAGTGCTAATTTTTTTCTTTTTAATCAATGGCACGGCATTCAGTCAGTCTCATAAATCGTTATATCCATGCTTGATTGATCTGCCCGGTTGGGAGGCTGAAGAAGCATATGGAATGGATCCGGATGACTGGGTTATGACCACCGGGGCCAAACGAGATCTAATCACGGCAACGCGCGATTATGAAAAAGGTGATAAAAGCCTTTCGGTAGTGATTCAAGTCGGGCCGGATGTTGCTTCTCTCTATGCGGACATGGAAGAAACTGAATCCAATTCCGGCGGCATGCATGTTACGGTAAAAAAAATCAAGGGGCATCAAGCACATATAAGTTGCCACCTAGAGGATGAGACGAATTGTTGCGATATGAGGATCGTTCTGTTTTCGGACAAAGAATCAGGAGCCCTCTTGATGTTTGTGTCTGAAGGCTTGACAGAAAAAGAAGCTTTGGAGATCGCGCAAAAATTTGATTGGGATTTGATGACTGAAAAAGCTAAATCTTTAAAGTTTCACTCTAAATAACAAATTCCAACAAGAAATAAGATTTATACGTTAAGGGCCACGGCTAACTTCAGGACCTGAGAGCAGGATAAAGAATCCACCCGAGTGGCAAAACTCAGCGGGGAGTTAAAAAATGAAATCTTCGCTATCCATTTGTATTTGTTTTTTTCTTATCTTCCTGGCCGAATCGCGGCCGGCCTATCTTTCCCAAAAGGATTGGGCGGCCGAATACACCCGGTTAAAAGAACGGATTTCAAAGAACTTCGATGAGCCCGAAGGGAGCCCGAAGCAGTTGGAGCCCTATATCTACTGGATGGGTATCAAGGCCAAGGACAGAGACGAAGTCAAGGCCCTCCTGGAAGAAGTGAACCGTTTGAGTTTTATCAATCCCAAGGACAAGGATCTGGAACAATGGACGCAAAAGTTCTTTTATCTCCAGGAGCAGGCACAGGGCTCGGGAATAGAGACGGTAAACGGCGCCTGTATGATTTTCATGCGCGTGAGAAGCCCGCAATTCCCGAAGATAGCAAACTGGCGGGAGATTATTTGGAGGCTGCAGAGGTTCGGAAGAGTTATTTATACAAAAGCCCAGGAAACCGATTTTGTAAGCCCTATGATCAAAGCAAATGCAAAATGTATGATCAATTTTTCCATTCGGGATGTGGAAGGTGATCCGTATGGTTTTGGTGTCTATCGGGATCGTGAAGGACTTTTCGGCTATATGGACGAAGAGGGAGTAATCAATATCCCCGATCGCGATTTCGACACGGACTGTGAAAGACGAGGAGAATTCACGCTGACCTCAAAAGGGGAGCCTGCCCAGCCCACGGATATTGGTCTGGATATGATAGAAACGGTTCGAGAAGAAGCCAAATGGTGGCAGTTGACGGGAGAGTATTCGGATGCCACGGATTTGATGAATGAGTTTTTCGAGGATTCCATGTGTAAAAGCCCGCCCAATACGCAGGGACAAGGACATAAGAATTTTTATGGGAAACAGGCCCTGGAGCACCAGCTGAAAAAATCCATAGATTATAATGACGGCTTTTACGGCACTCTGTACGGCAAAGTGGAAAAAGAGACCAGTGAAGGCAGGACCTCGGCCGGATATGCCACCGTCAAAGTCACTGACCCTGAAGACGGGAAGACATGGGAAACGCAGGCCGACAGTGAAGGGAATTACGAGATCAAAGATGTCATCCTCCACAAAGACTGCTCTCCTTTTACGATCACCGCCGCATCCGGCAAAGACAAGGTCATCGATCAATATGACGGTCCTCTGGAAAAACCGGACCGATCCTATCGTTATGAAAAGAATCTTCTCATTCAAAAAAGCGATCTCCTGTGCTTTATTTCCGCGCAGATCCACTGGAGACATTCCGAATACGATGAGGAGGGTGAAAAATATCAGGAGATAAAAGGAAGTGTCGGAATGGTCCTTACCGGGACGATGATCTACAAGGCCGATGATTCGACATCCGAGTCAGAATGGTATGAACCGGGGAAGTTTAAACTTCGCTATGTTTACTACCAAGCAACTTGTGTGTCCGATGAAGACTGTCCAACGCTAAAACGAAAGCTCTCCGGAACAGGCACTGTCGAACTGCCGGAATCTGAAGGTTTTGATCACTTGGAGCTGCCGACATATCCGAATTCAAAATATTCAAATATCGCCGAGTTCTTTCTCAACGGGACACAGCCGAAAAAGATACACGAAAAGAAATGGAGCCCAGGCGACTGCAAAATATATGTCGATGACTTCGATGACATCGTAATCGGGCCGATTTCCATCCATGTGCCGATGGACAAAAATGGAAAAATTAGCGGCAGCTATGCCTGGAAAACCGATTATCCGATAGAAAATGCAGGCAGCGTACCGATTGAACTCTACTATGTGGGATCACCTCCCCAAGTGACAGACACCTACCCGAGGAAAGGCACTCCCGACAAAGAGGACGAAACCACGGTCATGGTCCAATGGAATTTCGAGAAGCTCAAAATTAGCAAGTGATTGACACCCTCTCATGATAAAGAAAATCATCCTAAGCAAAGATGGCAAAAACAAACTAGAGATTACTTGGAGCAAACCTTGGGATATGTTGATGAAAATGGCATATGGAGATGGAGGTGAAGAAATTCCAATAGAAAGTAATTGGCACGCCAATAAGGTTTTCTATAGAACCTTTAAAAATGTCAAATCCAAGGCTGAAGAACTGAAAATTATCTTAGGGATTCGCTGAACTAGACTAGCAAACACACAATTTGACAGAAGGTGTCAAATCAAGTCCGTACTCAAACATTGATGGAGGGCAGGTCATCACCGGACAGCACTGGGCATTTATTTATTCTTCTTTTCTTTTTTCAATCTTCGTTTTTCCTTTGGATTATGCTGGGCCTTTTTCTGTTGTTCCCTTTTGTCTTTATCCTTTTTTCCCTTATCATGTAGGTATGTCAGACCTCCTTTTCGTACCTTAAAAAATAACATAAAGTGTCCAGGAGGGTCTGACATACCTACATGCCCAGTTTTAGCTCGAAAATGTGCTATATAGTATCATTTTCCAAGCAAACTCTCTGAATCCATACCTAACCATAAGCCAATAACATAACCCTGAAAAAGTGCTCAAAAAAGGCAAATGAATACTAACCTTCGTACTCATCTAAAAATTATAAAAAACCCCCGAGAAAATGTGTCAAAATCGGCTAGTCTTAGGTTTTTTTGCGTGGAGTAAGTAGTTTATCGATTCTGAAATCCCGTCAACCTCTCCCTCGCATCATCCACTTCAGCTATTCCAGGATCAGGGTTCTTCCAGAGGGAGAGGAATTTGTCGTAAAGCTCAAGGGCTTTGGCTGTGTTGCCCTGTAGTTTGTATATCTTACCGAGCATGAAGAAGGATTTGGCGTATATATCTTCACAATCGGACTAAAGTACTGAGACGTCGCCGGTTAAATCCATTTTTATTTATTTAGATTTTTAATATCAGTTAATCTATATATATATTATATATTCAATAAATTATATAAAAATACTTGACATTAATGTTATGTCCTGATAATCATACATTATCATAAGTTATTGATGATGGAATAATGGCATTAACACTGTTAGATCAAAAAGGGTGATACTGAATGGGAAAAGAAATTATTCTTTTAACTTTTATAATTCAAGTTAGCGCGTTAGCTCTCTGGGATTAATATAAGCCTAGAATCTTTCAAATAAATAACTCTAAATCAAAAAAGGAGAATTTTGATGAACAAAACAACTAAGCTAGTCAGGGGGACAATGGCAATATTAATAATTGCTACTTTTGTCCTGTCAATGCCCCTTCTCTCTCAGGAGAGCGAAGACGCCTCTAAAAAAGCTGAGGCCGAGATGACAGAAACCTTTGGAACGATTCCGATTATGTTTAAAGTCTATCCAGATTATTTGCGTGCCAGCGCGTGGGAATGGTTTAAAGCTTCGATGAGTCCAGAAGCAGCCATTCCAGCGAAATATGCAGACCTAATCTCGCTCGGAGTGGCAGCCCAGATTCCATGCGATTATTGTGTCTATGCACATACCACACAGGCCAAGATGCACGGCGCCACCGATGCAGAGATTCAGCAAGCCGTTGCACTCGCAGCCCAGACACGTCACTGGAGCACCATCTTGAATGGTAGTGCTGTTTCCTTTGAGAAATTCAAAAAAGAGTGGGACGCGATACTGGAGCATATTAAAAAATAGAGTGAAACAAAAGAAACCATGAAAAAGTGATAATAGAGGATTCCCTCTTTAATGATATTTGCAAGAGCAAGACAGAATAGCGGATCTCTTCGCTGATTTCATGACATCCCCATCTTGCACCTTTTCATTTATATCAGAGGGGAAAATCTGTTATCAATCCAATAGATGACGGAGATCTGGTGAAATGGCGCATAATGTATATATTTTGAGACATCTAAGATTGTGTCCAAATTGTGACCATCCGAGGTATACTTCCATATACCTTCAGATAATCAGTTAAGTTGTTGAAAAGATTGACTATTACTTTGTTATCAGGAGGTTAGAGAAAACACTGAAATCTGATTCGAAGTCCACCGCTCTATCCACTGAGCTATGGGCGCACCGAATTGAATGGAATTATTATATCAGATTTATGAAAATAAATGAGCGTAAATGAGAACAAATGCCTAAGTATATGAAAATATGTCTTGGATGGTCACATGGTCACAAACAATGGAATTTTCTCAATCAATTTTTGTACTTTATACAACAAAAATGTCAATAAAGATGTCAGGTTGGTTTCGTTCATTTTAATCTAATATGTCGTGAAATAATTAACTTCATGCCATCTTATTCAATGGTTGTTCAGCAAGGAAGAGGAATTTTTCGGAATGTCCTGTGGCTATGGTCGTTTACTTTCTTTCCCATTGCCTTCATTGATCACATGACGCCTATTGATATCAAGCCCACTGATTTTTTGGAGCCTGTCCCTGATCCAGCGCACTTCTACATCGACCTTGCCAGTGTAATTACCGAGACCGACATGGACAACCTGATCATCACAGGATGAGTATCCCCGCATGCCGGCGACTTCACGAACATAGGATCGTCCATTCGCCTTCACGGTGACGCGCGCTCCGTAGGCCATGCTATTGGCGTGCTCACTGCCATGGAGTCTCAGCTCAATCCAATTGGCTGTTGCCGGGATTTTACCGTCCTCGATCAGCTTGTTCTCATAGAGAAGCAGTCCCCGGTTTCCATCAAAGACGAACCAATCCAGGTCGCCGTCATTGTCGAAATCAGCGGCTGCCTGACCGCAGGCGTTGGAGGCGAATGCGCCGGTCCGAAATGTCACCTCACGAAAAGAACCGTCGCCGATTCCCTCATAGAGCTGATTCACCCAAATCCGGTAGCAATTGGTCATTGACAAATCGAGACGGCCGTCGTTGTTGAAGTCGGCCAGTAAGGGGTCGGTATTGGTTTCGCAGTACACGAGACCCGAGCCAAGCGTATGGTCCTCGAAGGCATGACCTGTGTTCAGGTAAACACGCGAGAGGTCCGAAATGTTCCGCCATGATGGATGGGCCAGGTTCGCATAGACGAGATCAATGGTCCCGTCTCCATTGAGGTCCCCCCAAGCGGCTCCGGAGGTATTTCCCCAAAACGTTTTGCCCTCGAGAACGCCTCGCCATCCCTCGACGCCCCGATCCGGTCCCTCCAAAATCTCCGGCCGCTTGTCAGCACCGAACCAGGGCGCTGCCGCGCATTGGACAAAGGTTGTTCTGCTTTTTTCCGAGACATTCCGCCATAACAAATTGCGATTGAGCGGCCAGAAATAGTTGGATACGAAGATGTCGGTGCGTCCGTCGTTATCGTAGTCTCCCGGACTGACTCCCTGGCCATACTGCATGATATCGTCGCCTGAAAATCCCCATGCCTCTGTGACGCTTTCAAAAGTCCCGTCCCCCCTGTTACGCAGCGCCACGTGGGGTGTGCTGACGCCCATTCCTGTCTCGGGAACAATAGTTCTCCCGCTTCCGAGTTTCTCACTGCTGGCAAGATAAAGGTCGATAAAGCCATCACTGTCCCCATCAAAGAGGCCGATCGCCGCGGGATTCTCTGCGACCGCGTTTGCCGGGCCAAGAATGGGCCTGAAAAGTCGCCCTTTGGTCTGTAACGAAACGCCAAACTCGTTCGGACTTGCGACAATAACATCGACCAAGCCATCGTTGTTGATGTCGGCAAAAGCTCCGCAAGTGCCTTTAATATTTACATATAGCTCTTGATCAACGCGTTTGAACTTGCCGCTCCCTCCAAGATTGCGCCACAATCCGTGATCCGGGATCAACACGTCGGCATAGCCGTCGCTATCGTAGTCCCCGAGTGCGATTCGATTGTAATCGCCAAGCGCTGTCCGCAGACCGCATTCCTCAAAACCCGTTCCTCGGACGAGCTCGAAGCGGATATTCGTTTCGGGTTGGTCTTTTAGAAATGGGTTCGCTGTTGCGTCGGTCGCAAGCCCGCTTTCGACAATACTATAGGCGAGCAGAGGTTCGTCGTAAATGAGGCGCATGACCTGCGCTTGGGCTATTGGATTGGCCAGGCGGATGCCTTTCGCCTCCCCATTCAACCAGGACACCATAAAATCATAATATTTCTTCGCAAGATCTATGCCTTGGCGCCTGTCTTCCGGCTCCTTGGAAGAGACAAATCCGATTGTGAAATATACAACACTTCTTAATAGGGCACGCCTGGGCCTCTTCTCCTCCTCCGGGAGCGCCGGATTAGTCAGGGCCAGCAAAAACGATTTGGGAGACTCCCATATCGAAGATATCTGATTTTCATCCTTTTTCCATAGTTCCAGAGCCTTCTTCCGCTGGTCAGTTTCCATCAAGCCCCAGAAGTAGCTTGCGCGAATCAGATGCTCCTTTCGGCTGCCATTTTGCAGGCCCTCTAATGGCCCGTAGAGTCGGACTAGCTCATCGCCCGTGATCGTTTCCCAGCCATACGCATTGGTGACCTTGTCAAGGATAAGATCAGCGGCTTCAGTAATCGGGAGCGTTTTGGGATCGACGTCCAGTTTCAGAAGCTTGTCCAAGAGGCGTGCCGTTTCAAGTCGGTCGGATTCATTTATGGCGGAGTTCAACTGGGATTTCAGCAGTTCAACGTTCTCTTTGTTTCGGCATGTCGCCAAGAAAAAGCAACTTATCGAAAGAACAAGAAGAGCCGACATAATTTTGATTTTCATGCTTTCTCCCAGTAAGGACCCCCATCCATAACTCCGAGGGAACAGTGGGAATCTTATCTTAAAGTTCGAATCAAGGCAATTGAAAATATACTTATCCTTTTATCACCAGAAATGCTTAAACTTACCTGCATTTGTGTATGGTTGCTAAAGCGAAAATGAGGATTTACCCCTGGAAAAGCTGGTACGCCCGGAGGGATTTGAACCCCCGACCTTTGGATTCGAAGTCCATTGGTCTATTGATGCACAGATTTGCCGTTTTAATCCCATGTATATGAGATAGAGATTTGCCATTCGTTTGCCATTTTGGGCTCAATATAACACAAAATAACTAAATTTGGCTAAACTGTACTCTGAGGAAAACTATTTAAAATAAGGAGGTTATCTGGCGCGCCTGGAGAGACTCGAACTCCCGACCCGCTGCTTAGAAGGAAGTGAATCTACTTCGATTCAAATCTTTGGAAAGAAGCGGAGTTCTTCCCATGTGACAAATATGTGCCAAATTTTGCTGAATTACGCTGAAATTATGGTGAAGGGACTGAAAGGAAAAACAAAGGGAAATTACTGGAAACAAAGATGTTATCTGGCGGGGCCGACGAGACTTGAACTCGCGACCTCTGGCGTGACAGGCCAGCGTTCCACTGAATTTCAATCATGTTAGTCACATTTTGGTCACAACATCCACAATCTGGCAGATTTGACTGCAGCCTAACTATATGAAATATCGCCAGATACTCGTTTTAGAATATGGAAAGGACGTTGGGCACAATATCCAAAGTCTTCGACGATTAATCCTTCAACCCAGCCAGCCTTTCCCTCGCATCCTACACCTCAACTATCTTCGGGTTGGCGTCCTTCCAAAAGCCAATATCAATCACCAAGTATAACGCTTGACATTTAACGCAAAGCGTTATATTCTCAACGTGTGATCAGATCTTTCAAATGTAAAGAAACTGAAAATATATTTAACAGAATTTATACAAAAAAGTTCCCGACCGACATACAAAGATCTGCATTAAGAAAGCTTAGGATGTTGAATAGAGCAGAAAATCTAAACGATTTAAAAGTGCCTCCTGGAAATCGTCTGGAGGCACTTAAAGGGAAGAGAAAAGGACAACACAGTATTCGCATAAATGATCAATGGCGAATATGTTTTTTATGGCAGGATAGGAATGCATTAAATGTAGAAATCACAGATTATCATTAGGAGAAAATTCGTGAGTAAAAAAAAGATGCCTCCGCTTCATCCGGGAGAAATCCTTTTTGAAGAATTTTTAAAGCCGATGGGATTGAGCCAGAACAGATTGGCCCTAGACATTCGTGTGCCTGCCCGAAGGATAAATGAGATTGTTCAAGGAAAGCGCAGAATTTCGGCTGATACGGCTTTGCGCCTAGCCAAATATTTCAATATGTCTGCTAAGTTCTGGTTGGGTTTACAGATAGATTATGATTTGGACGTTGCTGAAGATAAGTTGGCTGATCGTTTGGACAAAGAAATCCAGGTTTACAGTCCATCTGTATAGCTTAAAAATAGTGTCAAGGAGGAGTATAGAATTTCAATCCCGCAGATCTTGCTCATCCTCACCATCTGCCTTGAAACTCAGTATCTGTACAAGACATCAGCCTCTCCGTGCTTCTTGATAAGGTTGTCGATTTCCTCGAGTATTAAGTCCCTTCTCATAAGCACAGCTTCGATTTCTTCATCAGTTAGGTATTCTCTGACAATATCTTTTATCAATTTAAGATTCAGGGTCTTTAATTTCTCGACAAAAGCTCGTGGAAGCCTTCTCATAATCCTCGGTCCTTCTTTATGTTTTTCTGTATAGATAAGTTTTGTAGTGAATTCGTCGGAAGTTCTGAAACTTCGCGAATGATCTATGAGTATCATCCGCCAATCCTTTGTTATAAGGATATTTCCCTGATGCCTGTCTTCGTTGGCAATCAGGTTATCAAATGCACGAATTAAATAGATCGCATTGTTCCAATAATAGACTTTATCAGATGGAGTTTCGATTTTTTCTCTTTCCTTCTTCCGCAAGTCCATCTCTGCAGTTACCCATAGTTGAATGCAACCTTGCTTACCCTTAAACTCTCTTTCTACAGTGGGAGGGATCATGTTCAGCTCTAAATATTCATCCATGCGGTAGGCCGCTATCTCCCATCTCCAGCTTTCAAGATATCCATTCACCAGGCCCTCTTGTCCTTTCCAGATAGCATCACGGTTAGTGCCATCTTTTTCAAGGCTAAGTATCCATGGTGGAGATACAGCCTCTCGACTTCCCAGCTGCTTTTCCTCCACAATATCTGCTGTCTTGAGAAACTCTTCCCATTTCTCCTTTTCAGCAATTTCCTCTGTAGTAAATTGCGCTATCGACAAAGCAAAAAATCCAAGGATAACTCCAAACCCTACAATAATTACAAGTCTCTTTCTCATTTTTTCTCCTCGTTTATAAGATAGTAATCAATATAAAACTTTATCCTCACCGAGTTTCTCTATACGTGTTTCGAGCCATTCGATTATGAGATCCCTCCGAACAAGGACAGCGTTGATTTCCTTATCTGTCAAGTATTCATCCACAGTATCCTTTATTAACTCAAAATTTAAGCTTTTTAGCTTCTCGTAAAAAGCCTTTGGAATCTGCTTCATTAGTTTTGGGCCCTCTTTGTGTTTCTCAGTATACATTAGCTTTTTTGTGAAGGGTTTTGAGGTGAGGAAACTCCGGGAATGATCTATGAGGACCAGTCTCCAATCCTCGGTTATGCGAAAATTTTTTTGATGGCGGTCTTCATTGGCTATCAGATTATCGAATGTACGGTGCAGGTAAATGGCCCGATTCCAGGAGAAGAGCTTATAGCTGGGAATTTTCAATTTCTGCTCCTCTTTATCTGCGAGACTCATCACACCCGCATAGAGCTGACAGGAACCCCGGTCACCTTGAAATTTTTTTTCAACCGTGGGTGGAACCATATTTAAACCCAAAAGCCTATCAAGGCGATAAGCAGCAATCTCGTGTTTCCAGTTTTCCATGAATCCTTTTTGCCGGCCCATCGGGTTTTTCCATAAGGCCTTATGTGTGATGCCGTCTTTTTTTAGAGTAAGTTCCCAGGGATCAGTGACTGCCTCTCCTTTTCCCCAGGGCTGTCCTTTGTCGATGATTTCTGCCGTCTTAAGGAACTCTTCCCATTTGGGCCACGCTGCTAATTCTTCTTCTGTGAATTGAGCAAAAGATTGAGTGAATAAACCAACAACAAAAAATGTAACGATAAAAAATAAAAACTTTCTTCTCATTTTATTTCCCTCCTTTCAATAGATTTTCATCTTCCTTTGAGAGTAATGTGAAGTTTTGAGGCTTCACCCCCTTTAATAAGAATTCTGGACAGCGCTGTCAATGAGTTGAGGGGATACTGCAGATTATTGCGTACAAATACGCTTTATTCCGCATTGGCGGATGAAGAATTGCTCTAATAACAGACGGATAGACAAGGAAAGCGAGACTTTAAGAAGCAAAAATAAGGGAATTTCGAGATAGGAAGAAAGCCATCATTGGCCTTTTAAAACAACCAGTCGCTTTTTCGCCTCGTCGATTTCTAGAATACCAGGATCGGCATTCATTGTTAGTGCAAGAAATTTATCGTAATGTGTTATCGCTTTTTCTCTCTGTCCCATCTGCTCGAAAACTCTTGCCAGCATATAGAAACTATTAGTAAATCTGTCCCCGTACCACAGTCTTCCGATTGTCAAGTGGGCAATCTTTTCATATTCTTCCTTAGCCGACTCAAAATCATTTGATTTGTAATACGCATCTGCAAGGGACCCCAGAAATAGGGAATGTGCCACAGGGAGTCGAAAGTGCCATTCATAATGTTGAAAAGGCAGAAGCGTTGTTGCCTTTTTAAAATTTCCGATCGCTTCCGAATAATTCTCTTTTTCAAGCTCAATTTGACCTATCAGATGGTAATAGTACCTCATGAGTTTCCTGTTTAGCCAATTCTCAATCAAGTCCCTGAGTTCATTAGCCGTCCGTTGTGCCTCGTCGAATGATTTCATATTTATATAGATAAGTCCCATTAGGTGGAAGCTCTCAATTTGTCTGCGTATCGATTTTTCATCCATGGCACACTTGAGAGCTGTATTGCATTCTTCTAAAGCCCTATCAGGATCTCCAGTCACCAAATAAAGGTATGCGAGTTCTGAATGAATTTCATGTTTCCAGCTGAGTTCACCAATGGTGTTCGCAAATAATACCCCTTGTGATAGCTGTTTTTTGGCTTCCTCATATCTACCCTGAAGTAGATATAAAGATCCTAGAAACCTTCTTGCAGAGGCAACATCTCTCGATATTCTCGAATCTAACATATTCAGATATTCTCTTTCTGCTTTGTCCAATTCATCGCTGCAATGGTAGATATAGCCTTTTATGTCTGAATTCCATGGATCAAGTTTTTTCGCCTCCTCAAGAGCACGGCTAAATTTCCCCTGACAAAGGAATTGAAATGCCAATTGCCAGCGGATGGAATGGTGTTCTGAAATATCATGGAGATAATTCTCAAGAATTTCCGCAGCTTTATCGTACATTCCCTTCGCTTCATACGAAGATACAATTCCCCTATACGGGAAATAGGAAATTTCCTGGTTGAGCACGAATACCCGATATCGTTCTATGGCGGCATCCCATTGTTCTAAAAAGAAGTACAGCGTTGCCAGGTCGTTTCCGCCAATGTCATCTGGATAGAGTTGGATAAGTCTTAAACCTGCATCTATTGCTTTATCCCAAGTATTTTCTGAAGAACGGAAAAATTGAATCTGGAGATGATATCGCTCTCTATCAGTTATCCTATCGCTGAATTCTAAAGCCTTTTCCGCATATTCTCGACTCTTTGATAGGAGGCTCAAATTATTATAGCTTTCAGAAATTGAACTGTACGCTAAGGCAAACTCCCCATCTATTTCCAGTGCTTTGTTCATAGATTCGATGCTCTTGTTATATTCATTGAGGTTATGAAAATTTCTCCCTTCGATGTAGAGTTTGTATGCTGCAGGTGAGCTAGTCGTTACCTTCCCTACACGCTCATCGATATCATGTGCGATTGCCTCGTCAGTAAGATTGAGATGGGACTTAATTTTTCTTGTTAAGTCATCAATCATTTCAGAAATACTCGATTCTTCTACACCTTCTACTTTCTCGGCGCCTATGGACGTTAGTGAGCGGGCATCTATGACATCGATATCAATCCTGAATTTTTCTCCAAATCTAATATAGCTCCCCTGGATTATGTGTGTCGCATCGAGATCCAGGGCTACTTTTCTTATATCATTTGATGTGAAGCTCTGGGCTTTGAGCAAATCCAATTGTACGAGAATCGAAAAAATCCTGTCTTTACGAAAGACATGGACATATCTTGATTGTGACAGATCTGTAATCAACATATCGGATAAAGCCCATCTCAAATGCTCTAAATTTTCGTCCCCTGAGTTATTTTTAAAGGGCATTATCACGATTGAAGGCTTCAAAGTGTGAATTTCAACAGCTTCCTTGCCCGGGAAAAATTTCAAAATTATCACTGCGATAATCGCAAGAAAGAGAATGGCTAAGGCAAGAACGGAGAGGATTTTATATTTTTGGAGCAGCGAAACTAAGATATTTTTTGGGGCAACCTCCCCCTCACGCAGCATTTCTTCCAGCCATCGGCCCAATTCTTTTCTATAGGCAAATACTCTGGCTTTTGGAGAGTCTTCGATCCTATGAATAGGAAGAGCATATTGCTTCTCCCAGTACTGACAGGTGCGAATATTTCGATTAAGATAAGCAGAGATCTCCTTCCAGGACTCAAGAAGTTCTTTTTCTTCCACTCTGTTTAATCTTTAGGTTGGGATTGCTGATCATTCCAACCCAGCCAACCTCCTTTTTGCATCATCAACCTCAGCTATCCCAGGATCAGCATCCTTCCACAGATCGAGGAATTTAGTATCAAGCCTTAGTTGTCATCATTAATTACTCTTCATATTCCAGTTTAAATCTTACCTTTATAGTGGGATAATCTGGATGATGACTTCCTGATTCAAATATTAGATATGCTATCTTTAGCGCTGGATTTCTTTTAATTTGAAATTTAGCATATTGAGGAATATCTGGATCAGACATATTCTCATACATTAATTTCTGCCCATGGGGTATAAGGCAAACTGGTATTCCTTTCTTTTTGATTCTGAGATAAAACACATTTGTCATTTTTAAAAGTTCAAAATCATATTTACCTTTCTCAAATAAAGAATCTTCGTTCTTTAGGTTGAAGGGGATGTTCACATCTTTGAATTCACATATTAATTTCATCTGGGCTATAGCTGGACATAACAGAATCATAATCAGAGGAATTCTCAAAAAACTAACAAAAATACTCTTATACAAAATAAATCACCTCCCCTTTAGCAAAATTAATACAAATGCCTCGCACCATCCGCCTCAGCAATCCCCGGGTCAGCTTCCTTCCACGGGTCGAGGAATTTCTCGTATTGCTCGATGGTTTTTAGTTGTGTTGCCATTCTGTTGGATGTGCTGATTATCTAAGCTCTGTGTTTGTCTTCAAGTGGTTTCGGACTAATGTGCTGACATTTTAAGCTACGGTTTACGTAATTCATACTATACCTAATTGATTCCATTTGACAAGGACTCAAGCATAATCGTCTTATTGATCTTCCTTCTTTCCCGAATCGTCTGATTTTTAATTTTCATCCGGTTTTTCAAGATCTCTTTGTCCCTGCCAAAATATTTATCACTGGGCGTGACATTGTCTATGGCCTCATGATAACGATGATTGTTGTAATAGTCGACCCATTCCCTGATTCTCTCCTCCAGCTCTGAAGGAGATCTGTAATAAAGCTCGGAACTTCAGCTCTAATGAAAGATGCAAGAGAATTCTCTGCAAAGCCTTTTTTCGACTCCTGTAGATACTCAGTCAATATTCGTGAGAAGGAATCGTGTAGCATGTTGACCCCCTTCAGATCTAAATTTATACAAGGAGCCAAGCTATGTCAAACAAAAAGGTATTTAAAGAATTAGTGCTATCAGCTCTTCAGTCCAGCCAGCCTCTTCCTCGCATCTTCAACTTCAGCAATACCAGGGTCGGCGTCTTTCCAGAGTTCGAGGTCTTTCTCGTGTTGCTATTCCTTCTTATCCACCGGCAGGTTCATCTTGCGCAGCAGATCCTGGAAGCGCGGGTCAGAACGCAAGGGCGCGAACTCCATGTATGCATCGACATAGGGCATGTGCGGACTGCGCTCCTCCAGACCTTTTTCAAGCCAGTCGAGGGCTTGGGCATTTTCTCCAGCTATCGTATACAGCGCCGCAACGTCAAAAGAAAGCACATAGGTCTTGCGAGCGCGCGCTGCCAGTAGATCCGCCGCGCGCCTCATGGCACCCCGATAGCCCGATTGCGCATACCCCTGCGTCAGGGCCTCTTCGACCTCACGGTCCCCGAGGCAGGAGTAGTGCGCCTTCATTTCTGCCAGAGACTCTTTATACATGGCCTTACGCAAGGATATTACTGAGAAATCCCAGTGCGCCATCGGATGCTGTGGAGATGTTCTAAGCAGCTTGCGCCACTGTGCGAGGGCCTCATCATCCCGGCCTGCCGACTCCAATAGAAATGCATGATGGACCTGGACCACCTCGTTGAGCGGGTCTAATTGCAGGGCTCGATCCATCTGCGCCATCGCTTCCTCCGGGCGTTTCATGACCCACAGGAAATGCGAGTAAACTGAGTCCCCAAGGTTGGGATTGAGCTCGATGGCCCTCTTCCACTCTACTTCGGCGTCAGCCCAGTCCCATTCATAAAGGAAGTTTACCCAAGCCAACAACGCGTGCCCGGCCGCGAGGTTGCTATCCAACTCCAAGGCCTTCAAAACGGCCGCCTTTGCCTTCGGACCCCCCTCACGCGGCGGAGTGTACCCCAACTGGTTGCGGAACAGCCAGACCCTGGCCACAGCCAAATGGGCGGCGGCGTAATTCGGGTCTTTCTTCAGCGCCAGCTCGTAGTACTCGAGCGCAATGTCGAAAGCCTGTGGCGTGAGTGGGCTCTCCTTCTGCATGCCCATGAGGAGAGCGTCATAAGCTTCGGGGTTTACCTGGCGGACGTCGCTAAAACGTGTTGTTTCATCTGTAGTCAATTTGACCTGGATGTTTTCGGCGATAGCTCGTGCCATTTCTCCGTACATCACCAGAACGTCAGACATGGCCCTTTCATATGTCTGCCCCCACAGATTCTGCTCCTCAGGAAGGGCGTCTATCAACCGCACTTGAATACGGACTCTGTCGCCTGCCTGCTGCACTGATCCTTCTACCACACAATCCACATTCAACTCCCGTGCGATCTCTGACAGGGTTTTATCTGTTTCTTTGTATTTCATGACTGTCGTTCGGGAAATAACCCGCCGAAGCCCGCTTATCTGGCCCAACTGACCGATCAATTCCTCGGTCGCAACATCTACAAAGTACTCCTTCTCTGTATCGCCTGTGAGGTTCTCGAGCGGGAGGACGGCAATGGAATCGATCGCTTCTGCACGGCCAGTGAAAAGAGTCAGAGCCAGCACAGCTATAACAATCACCAATCCTACTGCGCCTGCATAAAGGATGGCTCTTTTCCTTTTGCGAAGCTTTTCTTTCCTGAGCCTGGCTTTTATCTCCTCAGGCACAATGCCTGCCGATATGGATTTCAGGTCATCCAGCAGTTCGTTTATCTGCTGGTAGCGCTTATCCGGATTCTTTTCCAGGGCCTTTTCAACGACTTGATCAATAGACACGGGAATCTCAGCGCGCACCTCAGTGAGAGGCTTGGGCTTTTGATTGAGGATGGAATAGACAACACCCTGGTCATGCTCCCCCTTGAAAGGCAACTGACCGCTGAACATCTCATAAAGCACCACTCCGAATGACCAGATGTCTGTCCGTTGGTCGACTTCTTCCCCTCGAGCTTGTTCGGGAGACATGTAGGCGATAGTCCCCATCGTCGTCCCATCTTTCGTGATGAGAGTCCCGCCTGTTTTCCTGGCCAGTCCAAAATCCATGATCTTCGCCTGGTTGTCCTCTGTGACCATGATGTTGGCACTCTTGATGTCTCTGTGCACGACTCCTTTCTTATGGGCGGTCTGCAAACCTTGGGCTGCTTGTAAGGCAATCCTTAAGGCTTCATCCAGCTCCAAAGGGCCTGATTCCAGCTTCTTCCTCAGACTCTGGCCTTCAACGTAGGCCATGGAGATGAATGTTTTCTCCTCAGCTTCGTCAAACTCATAGACAGTGCAGATGTTAGGATGATCCAGAGCGGCAGCAGCTTGAGCCTCTCGCATGAATCGGTCTTTAACATCAGGAATGTGTGTCAGCTCTGGCGGTAGAAACTTGAGGGCAACTGTTCTTTTGAGCTTTGTGTCTTCTGCTTTGTAGACAACTCCCATCCCTCCTCTGCCCAGCTCCTCAATGATCTTGTATCTTCCAGCAAAAGTTGATCCTTTGATTAATACCTTTACAGGTGTTTGGAGAGTTTTTGTAAGAGAGGGAGAGATCCCCTCGGATGCAGGAAGCTGTGTGCCACAAGCACCACAGAAACTTTGTGTATCAGGATTTTCAGAATGACACTTAGGGCATTTGGTAGCCACTACATTCCCCACATGACTGAGGAAAGATTATCAATAAATCAAGGGAGAGTCAATGGAGGTTGTGGGATTAGCATTTTCCCGTATTTTCGCAAATTGGTCCGAAAGTATACTAAACTGTACTAAATCATACTAAATAGAAGAGTAGGAGTATTTTGCGTAAATTGCTGAATTTAAAGAATTCCAGGGGAAAAAGCTGGTACTCCTGGCCGGACTCGAACCGGCGACACACGGATTAGGAATCCGTTGCTCTATTTCAGCTTAGACCTCTCCCCACGTCACAGCTACGTCACAGTTTTTGATTAGACTTGTTTAATTATGGATAAGGCTGACTACACAAAATGAGGACTTTCTAGGGGAAAAGATGGCACGCCCGGAGGGATTTGAACCCCCGACCTTTGGATTCGAAGTCCACCGCTCTATCCACTGAGCTACGGGCGCACCTTATAAAGAAGCTTAATTATAACAGATTTTGCAGAGAAAACGACCATTGAGGTCGGCAACCCCAAACTTCAGCGCTCCAGTCTCACCTACACACAGGACTTTCTATTTCAATTTCAAGTCGATGTTGTCCTGGATCCAGTGAGGGTCCCACCATTCCACGGGATTGACAAAGATACCCTGGACAATCATGGCAAAATGGAGATGGTCGCCCCCGGCCATGCCGGTGGAACCTGTCCTTCCGAGAATATCTCCCTTTTCGACAACCGTGCCGGCTGCGACATCGATCAAGCTGAGATGGGCATACATACTGAACAGGCCGCACCCATGGTCCAGTATGACGGAATTTCCGTATATTCCCAGTGCATCCCCAAAGACGACCTTGCCGCGGTTCGCCGCCGGGACAGGACTCTGTGTCAGTGAAGCCAGATCAATTCCCATATGCGTCTGACGATCTATTTCTCTACCTTGATAGAAATAGGTTCTTCTGTCACCGAAGGAAGCTGTGGTTTTGCCAGGCATTCGGAGAAAAGCACCCGACCAGAGCGGTTGCAGCTCTGTATCTTTACAGATGACTCGAATCCGGTCAGCGTCTTTCTTGCGCTGCTCCTTGTTCATGCTGATGAAGATCTCCAGGTCCGTACCCTCGAGAGAAGGATCATTTCCTTTGAAATAGGGAACAACCTGAGCCAGAAACCCATCAGTGATATTTATCCTGACCTGTCTGAATGAACGGGCCCGGACATTAGGTCTGAAGCTCAGCTGGGCACGATTCCCTGCAGCATCTTCTGCCACTAAACTCATGGTCGTATCGGTGTCAGTTCCGCGTGGCAGTGCAAAATAAACTACATGTCGGGATTCTGTAACTGGAAATCCCTTAAAAAAGTCATCTTCAACCTCCAGCCCGACAACAGGCATTTCCTCATTCGCCGCCACCAAGATCAATCCCGATCCGCCCTGATTGATGTAGTGCGGCCCAGCCATGATCGCGGGACGGGGAGGTCGAATATCGATGGCCATGCTCTTTTCTAGGACGGTTTTGTTGCCGCCGTTCCAGGAATGGTCCCACGCCGTGATCCGGAGAACAACTTCACCCTCCTTGAGGCCGGAAGGAAGCGGTCGCATGGAAAGCTGTTTCTCAACGAAACCGGTTTTCCTCGGGTATTTTTCTCGGAAGATCGAAAAAGCCTCCTGGTATTGGGCGGCTTCGACATGGATCTCGGCCAACCCGCTTTTTCCGTCTTCCGCGCGGAATCCCAGTTCGGGTTCGATATATTGTGTTTCCTTTAGTAGTCTGACTACCGGCTTTTCGGATTCGAATTTGACCAGCCAAAGCCATCCCCCTCCTACAATTATGAGAGGAAGTAAGATTAGGATTATTTTTTTCTTAGGGATTCCTTTGCGGGACTCCCTGGTTCGATAGTATTTTCGCGAGATTTTCATAACGGAATAATATCCCAGAAATCATCCCAAGATTCAAGTCATGCACATTTTTTTAACAAAATGCCTATCTGTGCAGTTTTTTTGTGGCTCTTTCATTTTGTCTTTGCGATGATGGCCATCTCTGTTGAGTCAGAGGTATAGGCCTTGCCTGAAACATCCGAGAATAAATCTTCAATAGCAAAACCATTTGCTTCTAACTCTTTCGCCAGTGATTTTTCGCTGTAATACTGTAGCCAATTGTAAACGACTCGTTTTCTTGACTCTTCAATTATGGTGTACTTATCAAGTATCACTTTCTCTTTCTTGTATTTGAATGTATTGACAAAACAATAATAATCCTCTTGCGACCAAAAACCTTTCAATTGATTCCACTCGTAGGTTGCTGATTCTTCTTTTTGTTCAAACCCGGTTATTGAATACACATCCAGCAATAGAGAACCTCCTGGCTTCAATAAAGATTTGAATTTTAACAGCATTTTTTTTCTCTGCTCAGGACTCAACACGCAAAAATCACACATGATCATTATTATAAGATCGAACCGGTTCGTTGTTTCAAAATCCA
>Ga0307425_1000651_pt1 | contig 21570 bp, 18 predicted proteins | sample SalMarWE160330MG_FD_202152 | JGI IMG/M metagenome (GOLD analysis project Ga0307425, IMG submission 202152) | Salt marsh sediment microbial communities from the Plum Island Ecosystem LTER, Massachusetts, United States - WE1603-30 | ecosystem: Environmental > Aquatic > Marine > Intertidal zone >...
CCTCGGGAAAAAAACCTCTTGGGAAAAAGTGCTAAGTACTAATAGCAGAAGGATCTTCTTTAATAAAACCACTGATGAGATGAGGAGTACCTGCACTTTTGGATATTCAAGATTAAATAGCCTTGAACCCAGGTAAATACATCCAAAAATACTCAAATAAATAAAGGTATAAAGTCCATGTATACCACCTGAAAGAAGATCTATCAACAGACCCTGACCAAATGCGAAAGTAGCTGCGGGAGCCTTACCATAAAACAGGAAAAGATATGCGATTATGACGGCAAACAGATCCAGATCAAAAACATCCACACCTGCTAGGTTCATCAACTTCCCCTTGGTTAGAGCGAAAAACAGCCCCAAAAACCATGAAAAGAAATAAAAAGCAGCTTCTCTATTTTTCGATCTTTCGATGGCCTGTTCTCCTAATCCTTTAGAATCACAAGGACTTCTTCCAATTTTGAAAAGTCAACAGCCGGCCTGATCTCTATATCTTTAAAAAGCCCACCATAAATTCCTTTAATATTGGAAACCCGGCCCACCGATATTCCTTTGGGAAAAACACCTCCAAGGCCGGATGTGATAATCAGATCCCCCGCCACAACATCGCTTGATTTCACTACGTAATCCAGTTTACATATCTCTGTAGACAATCCTTTTACTATCCCCCTTGCGCGAGAGCGTTGTACAAGGCAGTCAACCGCACTGTTTTGATCAATAACCAATAGGGCCTTGGCATAATTTGGTGAGACTGAGACAATCCTTCCCACCACACCACTGGCATTCACTACTGCCAAATTTGGCCTTAAACCAACCCGCTTCCCCTTATCAATAATTATTGACTTGAACCACCCGGTAGGATCCAACCCTATCACCTGAGCAGCAATAGCGGGTAGGTTGATTGAATGTTTGAATTTAAGAAGTTCCTGAAGTCTTTCTTGGCTTGCAAGCAATTCACGGTAACGGCTATTCTCCATCCTCAACGCATCAATTTCTTTTTCCAACCGCCAGTTTTCGTTACGGACATCCACTAAATTGAAATAGCTCAACCAGAATCTTTTTGTGATGTTGACAGTCTGTTGGATAAATCTCTGAAAAGGAGAGGTAATCTCTATAATCAACTGCTCAGCAGGATTCCAGGTCGATCTCGACCCGGAATTTGAGGAAAGCAAGAATAGTGTAAAGCAAATGAATAAAGCCCATAACCAGATTTTACGAAAGCCTGTTACACCTTTCAATGACTGTACTTCGCTCCATTATGTTCTGCAATTGCTCCCAGGGCCAGCTACCAGAACGCAAGGCCTGCAGATTGAAATATTTGGGTACGCGGTTCAAAGGGAAGTGAAGGGATAATTCCGAACTTAGCTATTTTATTGCGACCTCTCGAAGAATTGAGATGTTATCAAGGGCCTTTCCAGAACCAAGAGCCACAGTGGAGAGAGGCTCTTCAGTTATTGTTATAGGAAGCCTTGTTTCTTCTCTTAATAAAATATCCAAATTCTTAAGCAGCGATCCACCCCCAGTTAATACAATGCCCCTGTCTACAATATCAGCTGCCAATTCCGGGGGCGTCTGCTCAAGTGCAATGCGCACGGTCTCAACAATTGTCTCCACCTGTTCTGAAATGGCCTTCCTTATCTCTTCCGAGTCTATGGTCAGGATCTTTGGTATGCCGGTTACCAAATCCCGGCCCTTCACTTCAAGAGTTTCGGTCTTTTCGCCGGGATAAGCGTTCCCGATCGTTGTCTTTATAATTTCTGCTGTCCTGATCCCTATTAAGAGATTATATTTTCTCTTGAGGTGCTGCAGGATCGCTTCATCCATCTTGTCTCCGCCTACCCTTACAGACTTGCTATATACAATGCCGGCAAGGGAAATAACCGCTACTTCAGTTGTTCCGCCTCCGATATCAACTACCATGTTACTCGTCGGTTCAGTAATAGGTAGTCCTGCACCTATGGCAGCCGCCATAGGTTCCTCTATGAGGAATACTTCTCTTGCCCCGGCAGACTCGGCTGATTCACGGACAGCCCTTTTTTCCACCTGCGTAATACCGCTGGGCACAGCTACAATGATTCGTGGTCTTACAAGTGTCCTTCGGTTATGTACTTTACGTATGAAATAGCGGAGCATCGATTCTGTAATTTCAAAATCCGCGATTACCCCATCCTTCATCGGACGTATAGCTACAATGTTGCCAGGGGTTCTGCCAAGCATCATTTTTGCTTCTCCGCCCACCGCGATCACTTTGTTGCCACCCTTCCCGTCACTTCTTACGGCCACCACGGAAGGTTCACTCAAAACAATACCTTTCCCCTTCATATAGACAAGGGTATTGGCAGTTCCAAGGTCAATGGCCAAATCATTGGAGAATAGACCCAATATGGGATCAAAAAGCATTGTTATCTCCTTTCTACCTACAACAGTCTCATAAGTTCATTAAGCTATATTTGACGGCTTCGTAAAAAATCCAACTGCTGCGTTACGCTTCATCTTTCGTCGTTCCAGCGTACTGTAAGTACGCCTCACTCCTCAAAATTCGCAAGCCTTGCATTTGAAACTTTTTACTTTGCCGTCTAATCGCTGAATTTTTACGAATTCATCATATTCGTTCGACCAACAAAACACGAAACAGAACGACAATATTGATTTATCTTGACAAAGTGTTTTTCTCGTGTTTTATTTAAAGTTTGTTGTATTCAAATACAGAAATCCAGTTATACCATTTTACTCTATATATACTATGAAAAGGACTTTTCAACCCAGCAATATAAAAAGGGCACGAACCCACGGTTTCAGGGTCAGAATGCGAACCAAAGGTGGCATAAATGTCTTAAAGCGAAGAAGGGCCAAGGGACGGAAACGATTATCTGCATAAATAATTTCCGCAAATCCGACCGATAATTCAATGGGACCTTTCTCATTTTCAAAAAAAAAAGGATATTGAATCAATCTGAGTTTGTCAATCTAAATCGGTCTGGCCAGCGCCACCATACAAAACACTTTATTCTGATTCTCAAGGAAAATGGGCTGGGTATTACGAGATTGGGGCTCACCGTTAGCAGAAAGACAGGTAACGCGGTCAAAAGAAATAGGGTCAAACGTCTAATCAGAGAATTTTTCAGGCTCAATGACACCTATTTCCCCCTGGGATACGATATTGTTATCACAGCGAAAAAGGATGCCAGCTATTTGGACCTCCGGAAAATCAAGAACGAACTCGGAGAAATCCTCATTAATAAAAAGCTTGTTTAATAGATTTAGATATATACCCATCTTTTTGATAGATATATATCAACAATTCATTTCACCATTCTGGCCCCCTTCCTGTCGTTTCTATCCCACATGCTCAACCTACGCCCGCCATGCCATTAAAAAATACGGGATCATAAAGGGAGGGTTTCTTTCTCTGGTCAGACTTTCAAAGTGCCATCCCTTTCATCCGGGCGGATATGACCCCCTTCTGTAAATGAAAAAACAGAGCGCAAAAGGAAAAGTGCACAACTTAATAATGCTTTGGAAAGCCCCAGGCTATACGCCATGCAGAGAAAATTGAGCAACGGTATTTATAAAATCGGGTAAAATATATGGAAAAAAGAACGGTACTAGCTTTTGTTTTATCCTTCATAATCCTTATTGCATGGTCCTATTTTTTTGCCCCAAAACAGGATCAGGCGCCTAAAAAGGACGAGGGATTTAAAAAAGAAGTGCCAGAAAAGATCAAAGAGACCTCGAAGGCTCCGATATTGACCCATTCCCCGCCCCCACAAGTGCCACTGAAAGCAGAGAGAGTCGCAGCAGTACCTGTTGTGGTCGGGAAAAAAATTGAAATTGACACGCCTTTATATAGGGCTGTCTTTAGCAATATGGGTCCTGCCATAATAAGCTTCAAATTAAAAAAATATCGCCAGTCAATTTACCCGGACTCTTCCATGATAGAGCTCGTCAATATTGAAAAAGAAGTGGGCGACTTTTTGTTTGTAGGTTTCGATAACCAGTCCGCTACTCAAAACAAGAAAATTGCCTACGAAGTGGATAGCCAAAATATTCAAATCGGACCCGAATCATCACCTAAGGACCTTGTTTTTCGCTCAACCACCCCAAACGGCCTCTCGACTCTTCAGACCTTTCGCTTTTTTCCCGATAAATACAGGATTGACCTTGCTATTAATGTGGTTAATCAATCAGAAAAACCTGTCAAAGGGAACTTTCGGACAGATATAAAGGCCTTGCCGCCCAAGGGAAAACATAGCTACTATTCTTATGTTGGCTTTGCAATCCTCTTGGATGACAAACTGGAGGAGATCAAGATCAAGAAGGCATCCGAAGAGAAGCTCCATACAGGCCAGATCGATTGGGTTGGCTATGAGGACGCCTTTTTCATTTCGGCCGTGATTCCTGATAATCCTTCAAAGGGGACTTTCAAGGCGCGTCTGTTGCCATCCGGATTATTAGAGGGGACATTTTTACTCCCACCAATTTCAATTGAACCTTCCTCACAGGTTTCCTCGCAATACACTCTGTACCTCGGTCCCCGTGATCTGGGAATTCTGAAACAGCTTGAGAAAAAACTCGACCGGGCTGTCAACTTCGGCTGGACGGACATTATAGCCAAGCCCCTTCTATACCTTTTACGATTTTTCAACCAGTACATAAATAATTACGGTGTATCTATCATTATTCTCACAATCCTAATCAAAATCCTCTTCTGGCCTCTTACCCACAAAAGTTATAAGTCAATGAAGGAAATGCAAAAACTTCAACCACGAATGGCCAAAATCAAAGAGAAATACAAGGATAACAAAGAAAAACTGAACAAAGAAATGATGGCGCTATACAAGACGTACAAGGTGAACCCCATGGGCGGTTGCCTGCCTATGATTATTCAGATCCCTGTTTTTTTTGCGCTTTTCAGGCTCTTGGGAAATTCCATCGAACTAAGGCACGCACCTTTTATGCTATGGATAACAGACCTTTCCGCACCCGATCGGCTGTTTAACTTCCCCTTTAAGATCCCCATGATGTCACCTCCCTACGGAATACCCGTACTAACACTATTGATGGGTGTGTCGATGTTTGTGCAGCAAAAAATGACTCCTACGCCCGGGGATCCGACACAGGCCAAAATCATGATGTTTCTACCAATCATCTTCACATTCATGTTTATCAACTTCCCTTCAGGCCTGGTCCTTTACTGGTTAGTCAATAACATCCTTTCCATAGGTCAGCAGTACCGTATCAACAAAAAGCCGGCATAATAATCGGAGGACAGTCATGGATACTTTTGAATTCGAAGGAAAAACAACCGAGGAAGCCATTGAAAATGCCTGTCGGCAATTGAATCTCAAAAAGGACGAAGTGGATATTGAAATTGTTGAACCTGGATCAGCAGGCATTTTCGGTTTAGTGGGCGGCAGAAAGGCCAAAATCATAGTTTCGACTGCAAAAGGATCAGGCGAAACCCCTGACAATATAAATGGTTTAGCAGTTGCCAAGGCGGCACTGGAAAATATCCTGGCACTTATCCCTGTAGAAGGAACAACGGTCAATGCAGAACAAATAGATGGCACAATTTCCCTGAATATTAAAGGTGATACATCGGGGCTTCTAATCGGACGTAAAGGCAGAACCCTTGATGCCCTGCAGTTCATCGTCAATAAAATTGTGAACAAAACCCTGGAAAAAAGGGCCCAAGTAGTTATTGATTCAGAGAATTATCGTGAGAGAAGGAGGGATTCCTTAATCGAGATGGCCCTGAGGATGGGCGACAGAGCGAAAAAAACCAGAAAATCTGTAGCCACAAATATTCTAAATCCTCATGACAGGAGGATAGTGCATCTTACTCTCAGGGACGATAAGGGGCTGGACACAAAAAGCCGGGGAGAAGGCATTTTGAAAAAGGTCCTTATCATTCCCAAAAGATAATTCTTTTACGCGGAAGTCGGGACGCAAGCGCGGCGTTTTAGGAGTTGCGGCTTCTAAAAAAAACAACATAAGGTCCACTACGTTCAACCTGATGCAACAGATATCGAACGACGGACAACGAAAAAGTGACAGTGATACTATCACGGCCATTGCCACCCCCACTGGCCAGGCCGGAATAGGTATTATACGCATAAGCGGACCTCGCGCTTACGAAATTGCAAAAAAGGTTTTCAAGCCCCACAACCCAAGGCAAAACCTTGAAAGCCATCGTCTATATCTGGGCCAACTATTTGATCCCTCCCTCGAAACCACCATCGATGAAGTCCTGATCTCTTTTATGAAGGGGCCGCGCTCCTATACCAGAGAAGACATCGTAGAAATCAATTCCCACAGCGGCTTCCTCCTCCTTTCCCGAATCCTTCAGATAGTCCTGAACCAGGGAGCCAGACTGGCCAAGCCCGGAGAATTCACGCTAAGGGCATTTTTAAATGGCAGAATAGATCTCACCCAGGCTGAAGCTGTAGTAGACCTCATAAATTGCAAGTCAGAAAGAGGTCTGGCCCTGTCCTCGCAACAGATCCAGGGTTCATTCAGAAAAGAAATACAAGTTTTGCGCCAAAAAGCAACTGACATCCTGGCACATTGTGAAGTGGCAATTGATTTCCCCGAAGAGGAGGCCAGTATCATGTCCAGGGGAGAGGCCGCTGATAGGATTGAGGAAGAGCTTGTAAGACACGTCAAGGCCATGATTGAAACCCATTCCAGAAAAAGGATCTGGGTGGACGGCATCAATACAGTCATTGTGGGGCGTGTCAATGCAGGTAAATCCAGCCTCCTCAACCGCCTCTTGAATGAACAGCGTGCCATTGTAACACCAATACCAGGAACAACGAGGGATTTCATAGAATGCACCATCACCATAGATGGCCTACCACTAAGTCTTATGGACACAGCCGGATTCAGGGAGGTAAAAGATGAGGTGGAAAGGATCGGAGTCGGTCTGACCGAGCAGAAACTGAATGAAGCTGATTTCTTGCTGGTAGTCATTGACCAGAGTCGTCCTTTGAATGATGATGACCTGAAAATAATCAATCAGTGTAGTGGAAAAAAGGCCCTTATCGTGATCAATAAGATTGATTTGCCGTCTATGCTGTCTCATGACGTGGAACACAAGGAATTGGCTGGCTTTCCCGTCGCCAGCATATCAGCTCTAACAGGTGAGGGACTTGATGATCTCAGGAGAGCCATAGTGGGTTGTTTGCTTGCAGGTCACGTGGACATGACATCCTCTCACGCGACTTCCAACCTGAGACACAGGCAAGCATTGCTGGATGCAGCTCGCTTTTTCAAAAGCGCCGCACGCAATTCAGAAAAGAATGTGCCCATGGAAATAGTCGCCCTGGAACTGAAAAGCGGGCTGGACGCCCTAGGCGAGATCATCGGCGAGACTACCAGCGAGGAAATCCTGGATAGTATCTTCAGCCAGTTCTGTTTGGGCAAGTAAAGAATCCCCACCCTAAGGGCGGGCCATGGCGATATCTTTTCAAAAATCGCATTCAAACTTCTACCATAAGAGTCGGACGCCCCCATTCCCGCAAATAGACGGCCCGGAGCAGATATTAAAGCCTAACGCCACGACAAAGAGTCCCTTCTGGGGCTGTTCACCCATCAAATTCCTGGCCTCACTAACGTTCCATAAAAGGTCGGCCTATGCCGCTTTTGAAAAGAGACCCCCATGTCCCTGTTTTACAAGTATCAAGGCGAAGGCATGGGGCTCTTCGAAAAAATGCATCTTTCGGATCAAATCTACTCCGCATTGTGCCGCGGCCCGACTCGTGGTCTGCACGGCGACGAGACAATGGAATCCATCTCCTTCGTTTCCAGCAGACCTAAGCGAGGGCCGCTTGGCAACTCAAGAGCAGATGCGTCTTACAGAAGAGTGCCATGCCGAGCCTTTTGACCGGCATAGCCCGCCAATATAACTCCCCCCTAAGGGAGGCCGCTCTATTCCCCAGTAAATTTTAATCCTGCATACTGAAATTGTGGTTTCACAGGATGACTATCTTATGAATTCCGGCTTAACTTCGAAAATATTCCCGGACCTGTTTGATGGCACAATACTTGCCGCACATGGTACAGACATCATTCTCAGCAGGAGGGTTCTGGTTCCTGTACCTTCTCGCCTTTTCAGGATCAATCGCCAGTTTCATCTGAGTGTCCCAGTCCAGGTTCTTCCGTGCCTGCGACATCTGCCTGTCTCTCTCTATGGCCAGCTTGTTTCCTCTGGCGATATCCGCCGCATGGGCGGCGATCTTGGTGACAACGACACCCTCTCGCACATCATCCGCATTAGGCAGACAGAGATGCTCGGCAGGGGTCACATAGCACAAAAAGTCTGCCCCGGCCGCCCCGGCAAGGGCCCCTCCGATTGCACATGCCACATGGTCATAGCCGGCTGCAATATCTGTAACCAGGGGACCTAAAACATAAAAAGGGGCATGATGGCAAAGCTTTTTCTGGAGTATAATGTTGGTCTCGATCTGATCCAGAGGGACGTGCCCGGGCCCCTCTATCATGACCTGAACATCTTTTTCCCAGGCCAGCTGGGTCAGATGTCCAAGAGTCATCAACTCATGGACCTGGGCCCTATCAGTGGCATCAGCCAGGCATCCGGGTCTTAGCCCGTCTCCCAGGCTGAGGGTCACATCATATTTTTTCGCTATGGATAAAAGCCTATCATAATTTTCAAAAAGCGGATTTTCCTTGTCATGATACAGCATCCAGGTGGTTAAAAAGGCTCCACCCCGGCTCACTATGTCTGTAATTCTGCCCTGCTTTTTTAACATCTCGAGGCCATCCCTGGTTAGGCCACAGTGAACCGTTATGAAATCAACGCCATCTTCCGCCTGCTTCTCGATCACGTCAAAAATTTTGTCAACAGTTAAATGGATCAATCCCCCCTTTTCCTCAACCGTCTCCACAACCGCCTGATAAATCGGAACCGTGCCGACCGGAATAATTGATTCCTTAAGGATACTCTTTCTGCATACATCTATATCTCCTCCAGTCGACAGGTCCATCACGGTGTCTGCCCCTGCCTCCACGGAAACCCTCAGTTTTTCCATTTCCTCATCAATTATAGCCCTGTCAGAGGATGTGCCGATATTTGAATTCACCTTTATGAAAAGACCCTCTCCAATACCACAGGGCACGAGCCGCTCATGCCTCCGGTTGGCCGGAATCACGACCCTCCCTTTTGCAATCTGATTCATGAGCCAGCCAACGTCTACCTGCTCTTTTTCCGCCACTGTTGCCATCTCCGGTGTGACGGTACCGGATCTTGCCTTCTCTAACTGCGTCATATTATAAATCCCCTCTACAAAACGACTTAATCTCTAGTGTTGCCTCCCAGAAATAACTTAAATAAATCAGCGACCTTCAATAAAACCGGTGGATTAATTAGGGTTTAACCGGTCCCGCGCCTCGCCCGCATTCATACCCTTTTATTATAGCATTTCTTGTAAAATCATGGGCCATTTCCGTGGCCTTGACAAGACTTTTTCCTTCACCCAGGAACACCGCTAAGGCGGTGGAAAAAACACACCCGCTCCCATGTGTGTGTTCTGTATAAATCTTGGATCCCCAAAACTGATGAATGTCCTTCCCGTCAAAAACCAGATCGACACATCTATCCTCAAAATGACCTCCTGTAATCACAACATCGGGACCAAGCTGCTTTATGATCTTTGCAGCCTTTACAATCTCCTCCATGCCCTTAACCTTTTTGCCTGCAAGGATCCCCGCCTCATCCAGGTTCGGGGTTACCACACCGGTAAGAGGAAATAGGACATCCTTCATAACGGAAATTGCCCCCGGTTCAAGCAATTCCATCCCTGTGGAGGCCCTAAAAACAGGATCCACTACAACACGTTTAAGGTTGTGCTTCTTTATAAGCCTTGCCACTTCCCTGACTGCTGCCGCAGTAAATAACATGCCTATCTTTACGGCATAGGGCATCAAATCTTCTATGATAGTCTCAACCTGTTTGGAGATAAAGCTAACCGGAACTTTATGGACCGCGGTAATGCCAAGGGAATTTTGGGCGGTAACGGCAGTAACGGCAGTCGTGGCATGGGCTCCAAGCCTTGCGCTGGTCTTCACATCTGCCTGGACTCCGGCGCCGCCAAAGGAATCAGATCCGGCTATAACAAGTATATGTATCATTCATAAAATGCCAGAAGGTATGCAATGAATTATTCAAGAGACCCTCTAATATATCAGACAATAAAACATCACCCGTTTGTACGTTCTAACCAAATACGACATTCATACACATGCTTATCTCGAAAAAGGCTAACAAGGCGCCCAATAGCTGTCAACCAAAATATCAAAATTTGCCTTGCGCCTGCTTGACTTTGACCTGGCCTTCTCTTATAAATCTATAATTGCTCAAAAAAACTCAAAAAATATTTATCCTTATCATCCAGCAAAACCATGAATAACCGGAACGAGATGCCCAATTTCCCAGCACCTGGCTCAACCGTTAGCAAAAAAAATAGGACCGCAGACCGGCTAAGCGAAACAGTCTCTCTGCTCACTTTTAAACCATCCCTCTTGTCGCCCAGGAAAAGCGAAAATGAAAAACATTATTAAGTCCTTATTCTCTGTAAATCCCATTTCCCTTACATTCTGTACCACTCTTTTGGTTGTAATTCTATTCTTGATCGGGGTGCCCTTCCTAGACATGATTGAGTTAAAGACCTACGATCTCCGCTTTATATCACGGGGTCATTTGAAAGGGTCTCCAGAGGTCGTTATGGCTGTGATCGATGAAAAAAGTCTTGACAAAGAAGGCCGCTGGCCCTGGCCTAGATCCAAGATCGCGGCTCTTATCAATATGCTTTCCAAGGATGGAGCCAGAGTTATTGGTTTTGATATCGGCTTTTTGGAACCGGATGAAAACTCCTATCTCAAGTTTATCAACCAGCTGGATCAGGAAATCGAAGCCCTGAACATAAAAAACAGGGGCCTGGATGATTTCATAAAATACAGTAAAATAGAAGCTGACAATGATTTAGCCCTTGCAAATGCCATCAAAAATTCGAACGCCGTGGTAGTGCTTGGATATTTCTTTCACGTAAGTGAAAAAGAATTGGATTACAGTATTGGCAATAAAGAAATAGACAAACAGATCAAAAGAATCGGAGCTTCCAAATACCCCTTGACCATCTACCAAAACAAGGAGGCTCAAAAGTCTCCTTTCATTAGGGCCTACGCACCCGAAGGAAATCTTGAAATACTTACCAACCAAACAGATTACTCAGGCTTTTTTAATATGCTGCCAGACAGGGACGGGGTTGTGAGATGGATGCCGCTCATCATCCAGGCCGGAGAAGATATCTTTCCCCCCCTTTCCCTGCAGTGCGCCTGGAACTACCTTGGTCGGCCAAGGTTAATTGTCAAGGTTGCCAGCTACGGAATAGAAGGCATAAATATGGGAGATCGATTTCTTCCCACTGATGAAACCGGTCAAATGCTCCTCAACTACCTTGGTCCTCCCAAGACCTTTCCCCATTACTCTATCACCGATATCTTAAAGGGGAAACTTGACATGGGAACCTTTAAGGACAAAATCGTTCTTGTAGGCGCCACGGCCGTAGGGCTCTATGATTTGAGAATCACACCTTTTAGCACCAATTACCCGGGATTAGAAATCCACGCCACAGTTGTAGACAATATTCTCAAGCAGAGATTCTTAAACAAGCCCAAATGGACATCCATTTATGATCTTCTTGTTGTCATTTTCTTAGGCGTCTTGACCGGTCTGATACTTCCACGCCTAAACGCAATCAGGGGAATGTTTTTTGCCCTTGGCCTTTTCATTTTGCATATCATAATTGCCCGATGGCTTTTTGTCAGTTTTAGCATCTGGATCAATATAGTCTATCCCATCCTAGCGCTTTTGCTGATTTATACCATATTGACCGTTTATCGTTATATTACTGAAGAGCGGGAAAGAAAAAAAATAAGAGGGGCTTTCAGTTATTACGTATCCAGCTCGGTGGTCAATGAAATGCTTAAATATCCGGATCGATTGAAGCTGGGTGGTGACAAAAAGGACCTAAGTGTACTTTTTTCGGATATCAGAGGTTTCACTACCATCTCAGAGGGACTTACCCCAGAAGATCTTGTCCATCTTCTAAACGAGTATCTGACCGTTATGACGGATATCGTGTTTAAACACGACGGTACACTTGATAAATATATGGGGGATGCCATAATGGCAATTTACGGTGCTCCTCTTGATCAGCCCGACCATCCGGCAAGGGCCTGCCATTCAGCCCTCGATATGATGAACGCACTCAAAAAGTTAAACGAAAAATGGATCCTGGAAGGAAAAAAGCCCATGGATATAGGCATCGGTATAAACACGGGTATGATGATGGTGGGAAATATGGGCTCCGATCAGCGATTCGATTACACGGTAATGGGAGATGCGGTAAATCTCGGATCACGCCTGGAAGGTGCCAATAAAAACTACAAAACAAATATACTCTTAAGCGAGTTTACTTACGAAAGAGTGAAAGATGAATTCGTATGTATGGAGATAGACAGCGTTCGCGTCAAAGGCAAAACCCAGCCTGTAAAGATCTACCAGTTACATGCGCATAAACGGGTTCCCGAGACTCGGGACAAGGCCATCTTTTATTTTCATAGAGGACTTCAATTATACAAAAAGCAGGAATGGGATGAAGCTATAAAGCTTTTCAAAGGGGTCTGGCAACTGGATAATGAAATATTCGCCGCCAATGTTTATATTGAACGTTGCAAAAACCTAAAGGCCGACCCTCCCGGGCCTGACTGGGATGGCTTTTATACCATGAAGACCAAATGACATTTTTTTCACCAAAAATACCCCGGATCTGCAAATATCAGAAATACTTCACAGTGTAATAGAGCAGCTTCTGGTACTCGATTACCATTTCCTTAACATATTCAGGTGTTTTCCACCAGTCCTCGGCCTTAAAATTGGAGTAGTGGGAGGGCATCAGCATAATTTTGGTGCCGTCTTTCTCGAACACCTTGCGGTAAGTCAACCAGGCTCGCCTGGCATGAGTAGGAGACGTAACAATTATCAGTGAGCGGAAACCTCTCTTCCGGGCGATTTCTCTGGCAACCTTGGCTTCCCCTATAGTTCCTTCAATAAAGCTATCGCCTGTGATACATGCAGATCCAGGAACCCCCAAACCCTTCAGCATCATAATTAAAAGGTCTCTTTCCTCAGGATAATGTACACCTTTTTTCACCAAAACACTGCTTCCATCAGGAAGCTTTTCCCGGCCCACAAAAATGTACGATGCCAAGCCTTTCTTGTAGACATCCGCGGCCGCGAGGCCCCGCTCAACGGGTTTCCCCATCAAACATACTATTAGATCTGCCTTTGTGATAGGGTGTTCAACAACCAGGTATCTACCAAGGCGGGTTAAAATCGGAGCGTGATAATAGGAAATCAATACATAAGCAATGAAAACGAGAAAAAGAACCCACTTGAAAATACTCGGGCGCTTGAATTTTTTGCCTTCAGGTTCTATCGGCCTGTCTTCTATTTGAAAACCTGTTTGCCCTGTCCCCTCAGGCCCATTAATATGATGTTCTCCCCCAAAACTTTTGTCACCTCTCTCTTCAGACAGGTCCTTGAAATCCAGTCCTTTTTCAAGGCGAGTCTTAAGACGCGACCATACGTTCATCGCTGACCTCATATTCGGCAGATAAATCTTTTATGCAATATTTCGATAAAATAACTCTTTTTCAGTATCTTACAAACGCTAACCTCATAAAAGTCACTTTGCGCCTTTTTACGAGCCCGTCATAAATAGTTCTCGAAAACCCTTCTGAAATGCGAACCATAAATTGCAAGGGTAATGGCCAGTGGGAAAAGTCGCGGTCTCCTCAACGCGGTCCAGAAAAAGAGCTTCCAATAATGCAGCCTTTCTTTTCCTATTATTCCCAGAAATAATATGGATTTAAAAAATGCTCCAGAATATCTGAAATTAAATCGAAATGCCTTTTGTTTCAATGGCTTATATTCTCTCAAAAAGTTCCTAACCCTTTCATAATATGGTTTTGGCGAATAGATTCCGCTGATAATCCTTTTATAACCGTTGATGAGTACCTCGTAGTCCATTTTGGGAACAAAGTTGATTGAAAAGTCCGTATTGTCGCCCGTAACGTCCTTCAATAACCTCCCCTCTTTTACAAGACGCTTGTAGAGTCTAGTGCCGCGAGGAGCATTTAGTAAGCCCACCATGGCTGTGACAATTCCGCTTTCCTGAATAAATGCGCTGAGCCGTTCGAAAATTGAAAGGGGATCGTTATCAAAACCTACTATGAATCCTCCCTGCACCTGCAAACCACATTTCTGTATCTTTTTTACGCAGGCCACCAAATCACGATTTTTGTTCTGTACCTTATTGCATTCCGCCAGGCTTTCTTCGTTTGGTGTCTCAATGCCTACAAACACTGAATCAAAACCGGCTTTAACCATCAATTTCATAAGTCCCACATCGTCAGAAAGATTTATGGATGCCTCTGTATTGTAATTGAAGGGATGTCTTTTCCTTTCCATCCATTCAATCATTGAAGGCAAAACACTCCTTTTCAATTTTTTCCTATTTCCAATAAAATTATCGTCTACAAAGAATACGTCACCTCTCCAACCCTGGGAGTAAAGGGCTTTCAATTCGTCTAATATCTGGTCTTTACTCTTTGTTCGCACTTTGTGCCCGTAAAGTACCGATATATCACAGAATTCACAATCAAAAGGACAGCCCCGGGAATACTGCATATTCATACATGCATACTTCTTCATATTGATAATTTCCCAGAGCGGAACAGGAGTTTTTTGTATATCCGGCCTTTTCTCAGAAGTATATATATGTTTTGCACATCCATTTTCCAAATCCGCTAAAAAGATCGGCAGAGTAATCTCCGCCTCATTAAGTACAAAATAATCTATATCACCGAATTCCTCGTATCTGGTAGTGAAGAGCGGACCACCGGCCACAATTTTAAGACCCATTTTTTTGCATCTGCTGATTACTTCCTTTACCGATTCCTTTTGGACTGACATAGCACTAATAAAAGCAAAATCTGCCCACTCAAGTGCTTTGTCCCGCAATGTTGTAACATTCATATCCACAAGCCTTTTGTCCCACTCTTTTGGAAGCATTGCTGCTACGGTCAATAACCCCAGAGGAGGATGACTTGCTTTTTTCGAAATAAATTTCAGGGCGTAACTAAAACTCCAGAATGTATCTGGGTATTTTGGATAAACTAGAAGAATTTTCATACGGCCTCCTTATTCATGCGATACTTGAAAGACACCAAATATTTCTCCCGAAATATTTGGTGAAAAGGTGTCTGAGCCTCTTCTCAGGTCAAACTTTCCAGACAAAAACCTCGTGACAGGAATCATCTTCTTGTCTTATTATAGGACAAAGGTAAATTTCGGAAAGTGTTTAGGCTCCGAATGTATCCGTTTTCATATGGACAGGTGATTTTTTTTTGTTGTATAGAGAACGCGCCAGAATTTTTTCTTTGTTCTGGAAAATGTGATGTAAATGTTTATTTTAAGGGTTAATTGTAATGAAAGTCAACTGCCAAGATCACAGAAAATCAATGGAACTGCTCGGGCTAAAACTACGGCTGAAAAACGGCATCTCCGATCCGGATGAGCAAAAAAACGTCAAAGACAGGATTAGAACCCTCGAAAAGGAACTGAGCATGAACTGAAACACAAGTTTTGTTTTATCTTGTAGAAAGCGCTCATGACTACTTAACCGCTTTCTGAACTTTCAAGACCCCTCAGGATTATCCCTCTCGCCTTTTCCATCAATTCTCTGATATCAGCATCGCTATATTTAGCGATATCTATAGGTTGATGGATAATCATCTTAACCTTGCCGGGTAAAAGCCTAACGGTTTTGGGTGGTAAAATATTTTTTGTGCCAACAATGGTAATTGGGAGAACCGGGATCTTGATATCAAAAGCCATTTTGAATGCACCTTTTTTAAACCTTCCCAGTTCATTACCTCTGCTTCTAGAACCTTCGGGAAAAAACATCACCGATGTGCCGTCAACAATCTGGTTCCTGGCGCCGTTTATTGCAGCCAGGGCGGCTTTGGTATTAGATCTGTCAATGAATATATGCCCTATTTTTTCGCATCCGATTCCAAGTCCCGGCACTTTTCTCAATTCACTCTTTATAACCCATCTGAAATCTATACCCAGCCAGCCGTATAAAACGATAACATCATAATGGCTCTGATGATTACAGACAATAACGTAGGACTGCTTTTTGTCAATATTTTCCCTACCAACGACTCTCACGAATATGGGCGTCAGATAGGCAATCAATCTTGCCCATATTACACCACCAATCAAACTTGCTATCCTGGGATTTGTAACATAAACCAGAATAGCAGTCAGGGAACCAAAGAAAAGGGTAGATAGCACGAGATAAGGTCCAAAAAAAAGCCACTTATACGGCTGATAAAGTAAGTGCAATATATTCTTCATACATTATATCCTCTAAAAGCTTTTTGCGCTGTCCAACATCAGTGTCACGGGACCGTCATTTATTAGATAGACATCCATCATTTCCTGGAATTGGCCGGTTTCAACATGGATACTTTTTGCTCTCAAGAGCCCCACAAAATGCTCATAAAGCTCTTTTGCCCGTTCTGGTCGGGCGGCTTTGGCAAAAGAAGGCCTTCGCCCTTTCCGGCAGTCGCCCCAGAGGGTAAATTGAGACACAACCAGCACGGATTTGCCGGCATCTATTAAAGAAAGATTCATCAAATCCTTTTCATCCGCAAATATCCTTAGGTGAGCGATCTTGTTAGCTAGATAATCGCAGTCCTTTTCTGAATCATCCTCTCCCACACCCAAAAAAACCAGTACCCCTGGGCCAATGACACCGACAGCCCTGCCCTTGACTTCTACTTTGGACTCTTTTACTCTCTGAACAATAGCTCTCACATGCTGACCTCTGGTCCCTGACGGTTTGCTTATTGGGCATCAGTTCAATTAGTGTAATAAATATTCGTACAGCTTCCCAGCTTTTAAGGATTTCCCTGTCAAATGAATCCTACACTTATCCTAATTAATCCCTGGATTTATGATTTTGCGGCCTACGATCTCTGGTCAAAGCCACTCGGACTCCTCTATCTTGCAGGTTACCTAAGGCGCTGCGGCTTCAAAATACATTTGATAGACTGCCTCGATGTGTATCATCCAAAAATGAAGGCCGATCCATCCATGAAAACGCCCACCAGGCGCTCATACGGAACCGGGAAATATTGGCGCAAGAAGATTCGAAAACCCTCTCCCCTAAAGGATATTCCGAGACCTTACAGTCGTTATGGCCTTTCATTTAAAATATTTGAAGAAGAATTGAACAAAATACTCAGGCCAGCCGCGATTCTCGTGACCTCGCTCATGACGTACTGGTACCCGGGAGTCAGTGAGGCAATCAGCCTGGCCAAAAAAAAACATCCTGATGTACCGGTCATCTTAGGAGGAATTTATGCCAGCCTTTGTTACGACCACGCCTTGAGAAATCTGGAGGCAGACAGAGTGGTAAAAGGCAATGATCCTAAGTCCCTCCTACAGGTTCTTAGTGACTTTGGGATCACCGCTCCGGTACCTGTTTCTGACTCAGACTATACTCCATACCCGGCCTTTGATCTCTTAACCCGCATTGACTATATCTGCCTTCTCACCTCGACAGGTTGTCCTTACCGCTGCCGGTACTGTGCAAGCTATTTTTTAAACCCTCAATCCACCCGAAGAGAGCCGGATGAAGTCTTAGATGAAATCCTTTACTGGCACAAAGGTTTTGGAATCCGTGACTTCTCTTTTTATGATGATGCTCTCCTGATTGACTCTGATGACCATTTTATGCTGCTTCTTGAACGTCTTGAGCGACTTCAACTGAATCTCAGGTTTCACACTCCCAACGCACTGCATGTAAAAGAAATTACACCGGATATTGCTGTGCTTATGCACCGAACCGGCTTCCGCACCATACGCCTCGGGCTGGAGACTTCAAATTTCACCATGCACCGCGATCTGGATAATAAGATCGCTGAAGGTGATTTCGAGCGTGCCGCACGCCTACTGCTTAAAGTGGGTTTTACCAGTACCCAGGTCGGGGCTTACATTCTCATTGGATTGCCCGGTCAATCCGTTTTATCCGTGATCGATACGATCAACTTCGTAGCAAGGACAGGTACTATGCCTTTCCTTTCCGAGTACTCACCCATACCCCACACATTCCTATGGAAGAAGGCCATGAATCACTCCAAATTCGATCTCGCTTCAGAACCTCTATTCCACAACAATACCTTGCTACCCTGCTGGGATGATTCTCAAAAAAAGGAACTCCCCCGGTTAAGAAAACGCGTTCTGGAGATTCGACAGCGGTACAGGGGCAGTCAGCATTGAGAAGAGGAAAAGCATTTGATAGTTCCTTGGCTTTTTGCCCAGGATCAAGGGTTTTTGGTCTCCCATTATTTAATACAAACTACCAGGAGCCTGTCGAAGAACCGGTTCTGTTGGAGGCTGAGGGAAAATCTCCAGATACAAGGCATCCGAAATCCCGAGGAATGAGGCGTACATAGAAGTACGCCGCAGTATAACGCGGGATGAGGATCACGCAGTAGATGGGGGTTTTCCGACAGCCTCCTAGCCCCTATTTATTATGCTTGCAGCATACCCGGCGCCGAACCCATTATCTATATTCACCACTGTCACTCCTGCCGCGCATGAATTTAGCATCCCCAAAAGCGCGGCAATACCTTTAAAACTGGCCCCGTAACCCACACTGGTAGGCACCGCGATTACCGGCTTATCAACAAGTCCTGCCACAACGCTCGGTAAGGCTCCCTCCATCCCGGCTACTACTACGATTACGGAGGCCTTCATTATTCTTTCTCTCTGGCTGAGGATTCGATGAAGACCTGAAATGCCCACATCATAAATAGTATCTACTTCATTTCCCATAAAACTGGCTGCTACGGCTGCCTCTTCCGCCACATGGATATCTGATGTCCCGGCGCTTATGACAAGGATTGTCCCCTTACCGGATTTTTTTACAGGATGTTTGATCAGGGTCAGTACCATCGACTTTGTATTATAGGTGCTTTCAGGAAATTTGTTTTGGATCTCTTCTGCCTTCTTCGGTGAAAGCCGTGTCACCATGATGTTTTGTTCCCGGACAACCATGCGCTCCATAATAACCAGTATTTCCGACACTTCCTTGCCCTCTCCGAAAATTACTTCCGAGAGTCCTTTTCTCAGGCTCCGGTGATGGTCAATACACGCAAAACCTAAATCTTCGAAAGGCAGGCTTTTAAGCCTTTCGAGGGTATCTTCAACGGTAACCTCACCTTTACTCAAACGAACCAGAAGATCTTCTAAAACATCTCGGTCCAATGTTCCTTTAACCTCTTGGAAAGTGTCAAGTTATCGGCTTTATCAAAATCAGTCGGCCAGCTTTTTTGCCAATTCCGCAACCCTTCTGCCGAGCTTTATCGCATTATCCTCAGCATTGCTGTCAGGAGATCCCACGCAGGCTACCCCAAAGTGGCCGGTTGCGGACATTGGGTCGCCCACAATGACCATGCCATAAACCAGCATGACCTGGATAATGGACAATTATGATAGTTTTATAGTGATAATAAATCAAGCCAATATGGGATAACAATGGGAGACCGCCCTGAAAAAACACTAAAGCAAGCCTTTTTCTTTCAGAAAAGACATGGCCCGATGCCCTATAGTTGTAACCTGACTCAGGGCCTGGGTAAGTTGTAGAACAGCTTCTGAACCCACCCCGGAATTTATCATTACAATGGCCTGTTCAATATCCCTTTCAATTTCCTTCCAGGGTGCGTCTCCGACCAATGTCACCGCGAGCCGGATTTCGTGAACGATCATATTAATGATCGCCTTAATCATCTTTTCTCCCCCCTGCTTCTCCGGCTCGGGAAGCCCGCTGAGCATTTCAAGGGAATGGGAAACCCAGATAAGTCCGGATTTGATCTTTTCGCTCTGAGAAAAAGCCATAATGGCCTGCTTTGTTTCCATGGGACTGCCACCTCCTGGAATATTTTTTATATGTGAATTATCAAATTTCAATATGGCTAAAGCCTCGAAAAAACATAGAATGCCCTCCAAAGGTGTCGGGCTGAGCAGCGACTGTTGCAAATAAATAAAATAGTATTTTTTAAAAAATTAATCTAATGCTTTCACTAAGAGACCGCAAATCATTTTATCGCCGCATACCGCATTTTCTCTTGACCTGGGCATGTTTTCCCTATATTTAATGCACCGAATCTTTCTGCTTGGGGACCGAATACAGGGCATCGCCTGAAAGATGCCGGAAACGCATTTGCGACTGCCTGTAAATGTTACCACAAAATTAAAAAGGGACATGTAAAATGTACAATGCCAGTGACTTGAGAAAGGGATTGAAAATTCAAATCGATAATGACCCCTATGTCATTACTGAATTTCAATTCTCAAAACCGGGTAAAGGCCAATCCCTTTATCGCTGCAAACTGAAAAATATGATCACGGATGTTATTATAGACCGAACTTACAGGTCCGGGGATACCTTTCAGCCAGCCGTTTTGGAAGAACGCAAAATGCAATACCTTTACGAGCAGGAAGACGAGTTTTGTTTTATGGATATAGGAAATTATGAACAGACCTTCCTTAACACTGACCAGGTGGGCGATGCAAAGAATTTTCTGACGGACAATCTCGAAGTACAAATCCTCTTTTTTGAGGGCAAAGCGATCGGTATTACCCTACCGAACTTTGTCGACCTGTCTGTAACCAAGGCAGATCCCTGGGCAAAAGGCGATTCTGTTGCCGGGGACACAAAGCCTATAACAGCGGAAACCGGCTACCAGCTCCGTGTTCCTCCCTTTGTTGAGGAGGGCGATAGGATAACCATTGATACGAGAACCGGGGAATATGTCACCCGGGTTAAAGAATAGATCCTCCTCAAACGACCAAAGGAGGTTGGCGGCTCGCAAACAGAACCTGTTCTTGCGCGCCCGGATGATTCAGGCAATCAGGAAGTTCTTTATCGAAAAGGATTATCTGGAGGTTGAAACCCCCCAGATCATTCCTGCGCCTTCTCCCGAAGTCCACATCGAAGCCGTCCGTGCGGGCAACCAATTCCTTCACACTTCTCCTGAAATATACATGAAGCAAATGCTGAGTGCTGGGTATTCAAAAATATTCCAGATCAGCAAGTGCTTCCGTAAAGGGGAACGTGGGAATCTTCACTTGCCCGAGTTCACCCTGCTCGAATGGTATCAAATAGGGATAGATTATAATCACCTAATGAAAGAGTGCGAAGCACTTATCTTATGGGTATCCCGCAATCTCGGTTTCGGAGAAAGGCTCCGCTACCGGGACATGGATATTGACCTTAAAGCCCCATGGGAAAAGATATCGGTCAGCGAAGCATTTTTCCGATATGCCTCTGTGTCTCTGGAAAAGGCCCTCAAGAAAGGGGCCTTTGACGAACTTGTGGCCAGTGAGATAGAACCAAACTTGGGAGTAACCAAGCC
>Ga0307425_1000652_pt1 | contig 21553 bp, 32 predicted proteins | sample SalMarWE160330MG_FD_202152 | JGI IMG/M metagenome (GOLD analysis project Ga0307425, IMG submission 202152) | Salt marsh sediment microbial communities from the Plum Island Ecosystem LTER, Massachusetts, United States - WE1603-30 | ecosystem: Environmental > Aquatic > Marine > Intertidal zone >...
TTGGGTGTACCCGCTCGCGTCGAGTCGATCGAGTACGACCCGAACCGGTCGGCTCGGATCGCGCTGCTTCTGTATGCCGACGGTGAGCGGCGCTATATCCTGGCCCCGCTGGGACTGACGGTGGGAGATGAGGTGCTGAGCGGCGCCGAGGCCGAACCGCACGTGGGCAATGCGCTGCCGATTCGCCTCATTCCGCAGGGCACCACGGTGCACAACGTCGAGTTGCATCCGGGCCGCGGCGGGCAACTCGCGCGCTCAGCCGGCACCGCAGCTCAGATCCTGATCAAAGAAGGCAACTATGCGCAGTTGCGGATGCCGTCAGGTGAGATCAGGCTGATCTCGCAAGAGTGTATGGCGACGATCGGCCAGGTCGGCAACGCCGAGCACGGACTAGTACAGCTCGGCAAGGCCGGGCGCAGGCGTTGGCTGGGCCGCCGGCCCAAGGTGCGCGGTTCGGCAATGAGCCCGCGCGACCACCCGCACGGTGGTGGAGAGGGCCGTTCCCCGATCGGTATGCCGAGCCCCAAGAGCCCATGGGGTAAAAAGACGTTGGGCAAGCGTACGCGTCGAAACAAGAGGACAGACAAGTACATCGTGCGCCGTCGAGGCAGCGGCAAACGGCAGGGAGGTTAGTGTGTCCAGATCGCTGAAAAAGGGACCTTATATCAGTCCCAAGTTGCTCCGCAAGATAGAGTCGATGAACCAGCGTGGTGAGAAGCGCGTGATCAAGACGTGGTCGCGGGCCTCGGTCATCTTCCCACAGATGGTGGGCCACACCATTGCGGTACACGACGGGCGGCGTCACGTTCCGGTGTACATTACGGAGAACATGGTTGGGCACCGCCTCGGCGAGTTCGCGCCAACCCGCACGTTCCGCGGGCACATGGCCCGGGAACGGATCAGGCGCTAAGCTACGCTTGCTCTGGGCATCGTCCATAGTGCCTGATGTGAGGTACAAGGAAGGACCAACTATGTCGGAGGAATATCTACGCACGGAAGTCAAGGCTGTAGCACGGCACATCGGCGTGTCGCCGCAAAAGGCCCGCCTGGTCGTCGATCAAGTGAGGGGCAAGGACGCCGAGGAAGCGCTGCAGATGCTCAGTTTCATGCCCCAGGCTGCGGCAAAGCACGTCTACAAGGTACTTCGATCGGCTGTTGCCAATGCAGAGGAGAACTTTGGCCTGACGCGGGAAGATCTGTATGTCTCGCGGGTCTATGTCGATGCTGCCCCACTGCGGAAATGGCGGCGCTTTGGTGCGCGTGGGCGGTTCAAGCCGATACTGCGCCGTTCGTCGCACATCACGGTGATATTGGAAGAATACGAGTACGAGTAGCCAGCGCCACGAATCGTGGCCCTGGTTTGGATCGAGGAGGAAGCCGTTGGGACGAAAGGTTCATCCATTTGGGTTTAGGCTAGGCATCATCAAGACCTGGAAGTCGCGCTGGTATGCCGAAGGCGAGGAGTACGTGGAGCGCCTCGTCGAAGACAAGCACATCCGCGACATGATCCGCGAAGAGGCAGGGCACGCGGGCATTGCCGAGATCGAGATCGAGCGCTTGCCGAACCAGGTGATCGTGATTATCCACACGGCCAAGCCCGGCATTATCATCGGCCGGCGTGGTGCATCAGTCAAGCAGTTGCGCCAGAACCTGGAAGACAAGACCGGCAAGCGGATCAAGGTCGAGGTCCAAGAGGTCGACCGGCCGGACTTGAATGCCTATCTGGTGGCAGAGAACATCACCAGCCAGCTCGAACGGCGTATCTCGCACGGGCGTGCGATGAGACGAGCCGTGCAGCAGGCGATGCGCGCCGGTGCCGAGGGTGTCATGATCGCCTGTGGCGGGCGGCTGTCTGGAGCCGAGATGGCTCGCCGCGAGACGGTGAACGAGGGCCGGATCCCGCGCCATACGCTTCGTGCCGATATCGACTTTGCTCGTGCCGAAGCATTGACCACCTATGGCCGCATCGGGGTCAAGGTCTGGATCTACAAGGGCGAGGTCATAGGCCAAGAGGAACAAGAAGTCCCAGGGTAGCGTTGAATACAGCCGTATGCGCATCCCAAGTGGATGCTAGCGTGCGATGTAGTGAGGAGTCATGTGCCATGTTGATGCCTAAACGCGTCAAATTCAGGAAGCAGTTTCGAGGACGTCTCAAGGGACGCGCCCATCGTGGCACCGAGGTCAGCTTTGGTGAGTACGGATTGCAGGCCTTGGAGCCATGCTGGTTGACCAGTCGGCAGATCGAGGCGGCACGCCGTGTGATCGTGCGCGAGGTGCGCCGACACGGCAAGTACTGGATCCGCATCTTTCCTGACAAGCCTGTGACCAAAAAGCCTGCCGAGACCCGGATGGGCAAGGGCAAGGGACCGGTGGAGTACTGGGTGGCTGTGGTCAAGCCCGGGCGCGTACTGTTCGAGGTAACCGGGTTGGACGACGAGACTTCCCGGTACATCCTGGCACAGGCAGCGCACAAGCTGCCCATCAAGTGCCAGGTCTTGGCTCGCCAAGAGCTGGCAGGAGGTGCCTGAGCATGAGAGTGTCAGAGATACGATTACTTACCTCGGAAGAAATCCGACGTGAGATCGAGACGGCACGCGCGAACCTGTTCAATCTGCGGTTCCAGTGGGCGACGGCGCAAGTCCGCGATCACAACGTGCTCAAGGCGGCGCGCCAGGATGTCGCTCGGCTGCTGACGGTGCTCCGCCAGCGGGAACTTGCAGAGGAGGAGTAGGGATGCAGGGACAGAAGCGAACGCTAGAGGGTCGCGTGGTGAGCGACAAGATGGACAAGACCGTGGTCGTGGTGGTAGACCGTCTCTATCGACATCGCCGGTACAAGAAGGTCATTCGTGCGGTCAAAAGGTACAAGGCGCACGATGAGGAGAATGCCTGCCATATCGGAGACCTGGTTCGCATTGTCGAATCGCGCCCTTTGAGCCGTCAAAAGCGATGGGTCGTCCAGGAGATCCTCGAACAGGCTGGCTAAGGAGTGAGAGATGATTCAGCAGGAGACCCACCTTGTGGTGGCTGATAATACGGGGGCGCGCGAGATCCAGTGTATCCGCGTGACCGGGGGATCGAGGCGGCGGTATGGTTCGATCGGCGATGTGATCGTTGCCTCAGTCAAGCAGGCGACCCCCACGGCGTCGGTGAAAAAGGGCGAACTCGTGCGGGCTGTCATTGTTCGCACCAAGAAGCCGATCGGGCGTTTGGATGGCACAACGATCCGATTTGACGATAATGCAGCGGTGATCCTGGATCCATTGAGCAGCAACCCGCAAGGCACTCGAATCTTTGGGCCCGTTGCGCGTGAGCTGCGCGAAAAAGGGTTCATGCGCATCGTCTCCTTGGCGCCAGAGGTGCTGTAGAACGTAGGGTGCAGCGGAACGACGAGGCCGGACGCCACGGTCGGCGTCGAGGCAGATGCCCTGCAGGAGGAATAGCATGAGGATTAAAGCGGGAGATACAGTAGAGGTTATCCGGGGGGAAGACCGGGGGATGCGCGGTACGGTCCGTGTTGTTCACCCACGCAAGAATGAGGTCATTATCGAGGGTGTCAACATTGTGATCAAGCACCAGCGCGCGGTCCCGGCCGGTCGTCAGCAGACGCAAGGCGGACGCATCGAGCTGGAGGCGCCGGTCGATGCCTCGAATGTGATGCTGGTATGCCCAAACTGCCAGGAGCCAACTCGCGTGGCATATGAAGTGACAGACGGAAGCAAGGTACGCGTCTGCAAGCACTGCCAGGCGCAGATCGACTGATCGGTGTGAGGAGTAACGTTATGCCCAGGTTGAAAGAGCAGTACCGGGATCAGGTGGTTCCGGCAATGATCGAAGAGTTTGGTTACGAGAACGTGATGCAGGTGCCTCGCCTGGTCAAGGTCGTGGTGAACGTCGGCCTGGGAGAGGCTTTGCAGAACGCAAAGGCCCTGGACGCGGCGACCGAGGACCTGCGTGCGATTACCGGGCAACAGCCGGTCATCACGCGCTCGCGCAAGTCAATCGCCAGTTTCAAGCTCCGTGAGGGGCGGCAGATTGGGGCCAAGGTTACCTTGCGCGGCACTCGCATGTGGGACTTTATGGATCGGCTATGCAACGTGGCCTTGCCGCGGCGACGTGACTTTCGGGGCGTGTCGCCCAACTCTTTCGATGGACGAGGCAATTATACACTTGGTTTTCGCGAGCAGTTGGTTTTCCCAGAGGTCAACTATGATACGGTGGACCGGGTCCGCGGTTTGGAGATCTCGATCGTGACCACCGCCGAAACGGACGAAGAGGGTCGACACCTGTTGGCGCTGCTGGGGATGCCGTTTGCACGCAGTGAGTTGTAGCCACGTGGCGCGGGTTAGCGTGCCTGTGGGAGGAGGTTAGTTTGGCAAAGACTTGTATGCCATATCGGGAACAGCGTCGCAAGTACAAGGTACGCGTGCGGAATCGCTGCCAACTGTGCGGCCGGCCGAGAGGCTATATGCGGCGTTTCGGATTGTGCCGGATCTGCTTCCGCGAGCTAGCATTGAAGGGGCAGATTCCTGGCGTGGTCAAGTCGAGCTGGTAGGTCGTGCGCGACGGGACTGATGCTACACACCCTGTGGAAAGGTTTTGAGAGATGATGACAGATCCTGTTGCGGATATGCTGACGCGCATCCGAAACGCCTTGATGGCAGGACACACGTCAGTGGTCGTGCCCAGCTCCAAGCTCAAGCTCGCGATGCTGAGTATCATGAAGGAGCAGGGCTTTGTACAGAACTATGACGTGATCCCAGATCACCCGCAGCCGCAAGTGCGTGTTTGGTTGAGGTACGTTGGCGAGCGCAAGGAACGGCGGTCGGTGATTAGCGGCCTCAAGCGGATCAGCAAACCTGGCTGCCGGATCTATGTCGGGCACGACGAGATCCCCTGGGTGATGAGCGGTCTGGGCATTGCCATTATGTCCACGCCAAAAGGTGTCATGACCGATCGCCAGGCCCGCAAGGTGGGCGTGGGCGGCGAAGTGATGTGCTACGTCTGGTAGCCCGGTATTCTCCAGCTCCTGGGCGACGCCAAAGGGCTGACGCGTTGGGGGCAGAAGGGGAATCTGTGGAGGTGTTGCGGTGTCAAGAATAGGGAATATGCCCGTTCCCATCCCGGATGGGGTCGAGGTAAAGATCAGTGGGAACGCAGTCAAGATCAAGGGGCCCAAGGGTGAGCTAGAGCAGGCAGTCCATCCCGATCTTTCTGTCGACGTGTCGGATGGCGAAATTGTAGTCTCTCGTCCTTCGGATCAGCGACAGCACAAGGCGCTGCACGGGCTGACGCGTGCATTGATCAACAACATGGTGACCGGTGTACACAGCGGCTTTAGCAAGACGCTGGACATCTATGGTGTAGGCTATCGCGCCCTGATGCGCGGCGACAACCTCGTGCTGCAGCTCGGGCACTCTCATGCCATCGAGGTCGTTCCTCCGCCAGGGGTCAGCTTTGAAGTGATCCCGGGTGACAGGGCAAACCGCGAGTTGGTCGGAAGCGTCGTCGTTCGAGGGATCGACAAGCAGGTCGTCGGCCAAGTCGCTGCCGACATTCGTGCATGGCGGCCGCCAGAGCCGTACAAGGGCAAAGGCGTACGGTATCGCGGCGAGTATGTTCGTCGCAAGGCCGGCAAGGCCGGCAAGGTCGGCTAGCGTTCGTTAGCGAGCTGCACAGAACCTGCTTTGTACAGGAGGGATTAGATGAAGGAAACACGGAGCGCTGCACGCAAACGGCGCCACCAGCGGGTGCGCCGGCAGATGTCAGGTACGTCGCGGATACCGCGCCTGAGTGTGTTCCGTAGTTTGAAGCATATCTATGCACAGATTATCGACGACACGGTAGGACAGACGCTGGTCTCGGCCTCCACGCTCGATGCGGACGTGCGCGACCAAGTTGTAGGCCTGAGCAAGACGGAGCAGGCCCAGATGGTGGGCAAGAAACTGGCAGAAAAGGCGCTTTCCAGCGGCGTGACCCAGGTTGTCTTTGACCGCGGCGGTTATCTATACCATGGCCGTGTGAAAGCACTAGCTGATGCCTCTCGCGATGCTGGGCTCAAGTTCTAGCGTGCCGTGACTGTGGAGGAATGATGAGTAGACAGAGAAATCGCTACGAGGAACGGGAAGAACTCGACGAGCGTATTGTCGATATCGCACGTGTCGCCAAGGTGATCCAGGGTGGGCGCCGCTTTGGGTTCCGTGTCATCGTCGTCGTTGGAGATAACAAGGGGCAGGTTGGCGTCGGCGTCGGCAAGGCCCGTAGCGTGCCCGACGCCATTCGTAAAGGTGCCGCCCGTGCGCGTCGCAACATGACGACTGTTGCGCTGATGGGCTCGACGATCCCGCACGAGGTCCTGGCCGAGCACGGCGGTGCCAAGGTACTGCTCAAGCCGGCGTCGCGTGGAACGGGTGTTATCGCGGGTGGTGGCGTGCGCGCTGTTGTAGAAGCGGCTGGCGTGAGGGATATCCTCTCCAAGTCGCTCGGCAGCTCGAACATCCTGAACGTGGTAACGGCAACTGTCGAGGGACTGCAAGGCATGCGCAGCGCAGAGCAAGTGGCCAGTATGCGTGGCGTTCCTCTGTCGGATGTCCGCCCTCCGTGGAGCCAGACCCATGAGTGAGAAGAAGCTGCGCGTCGAGTACGTCAAGAGCGCGCTCGGCTACCCAGAAAGCCAGAAGGGCACGATCCGCGCCCTTGGGCTCCGGCGGCTGGGCGAGGTGGTCGAGGTGCAGGACAACGATGTCATGCGCGGTATGCTGCGCAAGGTCGAGCATCTCGTGGAAGTGGAAGAGGTTGACTAGTTCGCTCGACTCATCTGTCGGGCTGGAGGATAGCAGGTATGAAGCTGCACGATTTGCAGCCCGCTCCTGGGGCCAAAAAGCGCCGGATGCGCAAGGCAAGAGGCATTGCTGCAGGCAAGGGCAAGACAGCAGGTCGTGGAACCAAGGGACAGAACTCGCGTGCCGGTGGCGGCGTACGGCCCTACTTTGAGGGTGGGCAGTTGCCGCTGGTCCGACGTCTGCCTCAGAAACGTGGTTTCCGCAACGAGAACCGGATCGAGTATGTTGCTGTCAACCTGTATCGTATTGCCGATTTTGAGAATGAAGTGACGCCGGAAACGCTCGCTGGTGCGGGCATCATCCGGGACGCTTCAGAACCAGTCGCGATCCTGGGCGAAGGCGAACTGAGCAGCCCCCTGACGGTGCGGGCACACCGCTTCTCCTCGTCTGCAAAGGCCAAGATTGAGGCGGCAGGCGGCGAGATCGAGCTCTTGCCCTACTAGGCCGAGACCGCCTATCAAGTCATCAAAGCTCGACCTGGAAATGAGTAATGTGAGAAGTCTCCGGGAAAGGCCAATTGGGCCAAGGAGAGAGTAATGTTACAAGGCGTGGTGAATGCCTTCAAGCTGCCCGACCTGCGGCGCAAGTTGTTGATCACCTTCTTGATCCTGGTGATCTACCGCTTGGCCGCTCACGTGCCGTTGCCGAACATCAACCGGACGGTGCTGCAGCAGATCGCACAAGAGAATCAGTTGCTGAACCTGCTCGACATGTTCTCCGGTGGGGCGATGACCAACTTTTCGGTCATGATGCTGGGCGTGTCGCCATATATTACTGCGTCGATCATCTTTCAGTTGCTGACGCCTCTGGTGCCGGCGCTGGAGGAGCTGCAGAAGCAGGGCGAAGCAGGCCAGGCCAAGCTGAATCAGTATCAGTATCTTCTGACCATTCCCCTGACGTTGCTGCAAGGATATGGCCAAGTACGCACGTTGCAGGTGGCGTATGGAGTGATCCCGACCGAGTATTTCGGGTTCACGCCGGGCGCGATCTTGCCAACGATATCAACGCTGTTTACGATGGTTGCAGGAACAATGTTCGCGATTTGGCTTGGCGAGCTGATCACCAATGACGGGATTGGCAACGGGCTCTCGATCATCATCTTTGGTGGAATCGTGTCCGGCATCCCTGCCCGTTTGGGGAGCCTGTGGGGCCAGTGGGTCCAGCTCTTGACGTTCGCTTTTGTTACTGTGATGACCGTAGCGGTCATCGTGTTGGTGCAGGAGGGGCAGCGCCGTATCCCGGTGCAGTACGGGAAGCGGGTTCTGGGAATGCGCGGGAGTCGACTGCGTGTAGCTGGTGGACAGAGCACCTTTATCCCGCTGCGCGTCAACTCGGCCGGTATGATCCCGCTGATCTTTGCCCAGTCGTTCTTGATCTTTCCGGGTGTGATCGCGTCGTACTTTGTGAACTCGAACTCGCAGACAGTAAGCCAGATAGCAAACGTCATCTCTGGGTTGTTCAACGGCAATAGCTCGTTTTACTATGTGCTATATTTCGTGACGGTGCTCGGGTTTACCTACTTTTATACGGACGTGATCTTTCAGCAACAGGACATGGCCGATATGCTGCAGCGCCAGGGGGGCTTTATCCCGGGCATCCGTCCGGGCCGGCGTACGCACGACTATTTGATGGGCGTGCTGCGACGTATCACGCTGGTCGGTGCAGTCTTTTTGGGGTTGATCGCGATCTTGCCCTGGTTGGTGAACCTGTTGCTGAACGGCCTAGGTATCGAGACGGTCACACAGTCGGCACGACTGATCGTCTCTAGCTCGGGCCTGATTATCGCTGTCGGTGTCGTGCTCGATACGATGAAGCAGCTCGAGGCCCAACTGCGGATGCGGCACTATGAAGGTTTCATTCGCTAGAGGGACCGGGCAGGACAGGGAGAGCGGGATGTCTGGGCAGCCGTTGTACGTCGTACTTCTCGGGGCGCCTGGTGCTGGAAAAGGCACGCAGGCAGCTCGTCTCTCTGAAGAACTGGGCATGGCTCACGTATCGAGTGGTGACTTGTTCCGCGAGCACCTAAGCCGCGAGACCGAGCTCGGGCTCTTGGCCAAGTCCTACATGGACAAAGGTGACCTGGTTCCGGACGATGTCACGATCGCGATGGTGATGGATCGCCTGTCCCGACCGGACTGCGAGGGCGGTGCTATCTTGGATGGCTTTCCGCGCACGCTACCGCAGGCAGAGGCGCTGGATCGGGAGTTGGCCAAAGGTGGCCACTCTATCTCGGTCGCGCCCTATATCCGGGTACGTGAGGAGATCCTATTGGCGCGGTTGGGCGGCAGGTGGACCTGCCGAGACTGTGGTGCTATCTATCACCAGTTGTTCAACCCGCCCAAGGTCGAAGGTGTCTGCGATGTGTGTGGGGGTGCGTTGTACCAGCGTCCGGACGATACGCCTGAAACGCACAAGAGACGGATCGATGTCTATATGGAGCAGACGCAGCCCGTGATCGACTACTATCGCCAGGCCGGGGTGCTGGTCGAGATCGACGGTGAGCCAGGTGTCGATACCGTGTACGATGCACTGCTGGCTGGGGTTCAGAGGGCAAAGCAATGGCGATCGTGATCAAGAAGGCAAGCGAGATCTCGCTCATGCGTAGCGCCGGACGCATTGTGGCCCTGGTCTGGGAGGCGATGGCCGACCTGGTTGCACCGGGCGTCACAACTGCAGAGCTGGACGAGGCTGCGGAAGAGATCATTCGTGGCCATGATGCGATTCCCTCCTTCAAGGGATATCCGCATCGTGGTGTGAATGACTTTCCGGCGTCGATCTGTGCTTCGCTGAACCAGGAGATCGTGCACGGCATACCGAGTCCGACGCGGGTGCTGCACGAGGGTGATATCATCAGTATCGATGTAGGCACGATCTATAAAGGCTACCAGGGCGACGGCGCCATCACGCTTGCCGTAGGACAGGTGAGCAAGGAAGCACGTCGGCTGATTGAGGTCACACAAGGTGCGCTGGCTACTGGTATCTCCCAGGCGAGGGCTGGAGGGCGCACGAGTGATATCTCGAAGGCGATCGAAAAGTACGTGCGTGGGCACGGCTTGGAGGTCGTACGCGAGTATACAGGGCACGGCATCGGTCATGAGATGCACGAGGACCCACAGGTGACTAATTACTATAACCCTCGGATGCGAGACTATCCGCTCGAACCGGGTATGACGATCGCATTGGAACCGATGGTGAACGTTGGCACCTGGCGAACGCGGGTGCTGGCCGATGGGTGGACAGTGGAAACCGCAGATGGCAAGCTGTCCGCGCATTTCGAGCATACGGTTGCCATCACGAGTGATGAAGCAGAAATCCTAACGCGTTTAGATTGATATAGGAGGAGTTACGGTGAAGGTATCGGCAAGTGTGAAGCGGCGTTGCCCCAGGTGCAAGATCGTGCGTAGAAAAGGCGTTGTACGCGTGATCTGCCAGAATCCGAACCATAAGCAGCGACAGGGCTAAGGAGGGTCGACATGGCGCGTATTGCGGGCATCGATCTCCCGCGTGAGAAGCGGGTTGAGATTGGGCTGACGTACATCTATGGCATCGGCCGTTCGACGAGCAACGAGATCTTGGGCCAGGCAGGCATCAATCCTGATACGCGGATCCGTGACCTGGCCGAGGACGAAATCGCGCGTCTGCGCGAGGTCATCTCGCGTAACTATCGGGTCGAGGGAGACCTCCGCCGTGAAGTGAGCGGGAACATCAAGCGGCTGATAGAGATTGGGTGCTATCGCGGGTTGCGGCATCGGCGCGGTCTCCCCGTTCACGGGCAGAGAACCAAGACGAATGCGCGTACGCGCAAGGGACCCAAAAAGACCGTGGCAGGCCGTGGTCGCCGTCGTGGAGCAAAGAAAAAGTAGGTAGAACGCATTGCCATCGTGAGGAGGCAAAATGGGACGAAGGAGAAGCCCTCGGGGATCTCGCGGGGGATCACGGCGTGTGCGCAGGAATGTGCCGATGGGACAGGCGCACGTCCACGCCACGTTCAATAACACGATCATAACGATTACAGATATGGAAGGCAATACCATTGCCTGGGCGAGCGGTGGGACGGTAGGGTACAAGGGCTCGCGCAAGAGCACGCCCTATGCGGCGCGCCTGGCGGCAGAGAATGTAGCCAGGACCTCGATGGACAATGGTATGCGGGAAGTCGAGGTACTGGTCAAGGGGCCGGGCCCCGGACGGGAAGCGGCGATTCGCGCGCTGCAGGCTTCGGGACTGCGTGTCCGCGCTATTGCGGATGTGACGCCCGTTCCGCACAACGGGTGCCGTCCGCCAAAGAAGCGGCGTGTGTAGGAGGAGGCAGTATGGCGAGATACAACGGACCGGTGTGCAAGCTGTGCCGGCGTGAAGGTGAAAAGCTATTTCTGAAGGGTGAGCGCTGCTATTCGCCCAAGTGCGCGGTCGAACGTCGAGCTTACCCGCCTGGGGAGCACGGGTTCGAGCAGCAGTTCCGGCGTCGTCGGACATCGGCGTACGGGCAGCAGTTGCGAGAGAAGCAGAAACTGCGCCGGATCTATGGCGTGCTGGAGACGCAGTTCCGTCGCTATTACCGCGAGGCAATGCGGCTGCCGGGCATTACCGGGACTAACCTGTTGGCCTTGCTGGAGACACGGCTCGACAATGTCGTGTATCGGATGGGACTGGCGAGTTCTCGTGCCCAGGCCCGCCAACTGGTTTCGCACGGGCATGTCGATGTGAACGGACAACGCTGTGACATTCCCTCGGCGTTGCTGAGGGAAGGCGACGTCGTCTCTATCCATCCGTCCAGCAGCGATCGGACGTATTTTCGCCAAGTGCGCGAGATACTTGCCGAGCACGCCCCACCCGCATGGTTGTCGCTGGATCCAGTCGACGGCAGCGTGCGCGTGGACCATCTTCCGTCGCGTGACGATATTGAGGTGACGGTCGATGAGCAGTTGGTTGTGGAGTACTATAGCCGTTAATTGAAGGCAAGCGCTTGGGCTTGTGCCGTCCGCCTGTCTTCTGCGCAGACAGGGTATAGAGTCTGGACATCGGTCTTGCCCGCTCCCCCTGGGGAGCAGACGCTGGTTTTCTTGTCGCAGGGAACTAGGAGAGTGGACGTTGTTGAATCTTGTGTTACCTCAGATCGAGTGTGAGGTTGGCACACAGAGCTATGGACGCTTTGTGATCAGCCCCATGGAAAACGGCTATGGGACCACACTGGGCAATGCGCTTCGTCGCGTGTTGTTGTCTTCTCTGACCGGTGCGGCAGTCTCCTCGATCCGCGTGAGCGATGTGCCGCACGAGTTCTCAACTATCCCGGGCGTCAGAGAAGATATGATGCTGCTGCTGCTGAACGTCAAGCAACTGCGGTTCAAGATGCATACGGAAGAGCCCGTGCGGCTGCGCCTATCCGTTCAGGGAGAGGGCAGCGTCACGGCGGGTGACTTGATCTGTCCACCTGAGGTGGAGGTGATCAACCCGGAGCAGTATCTGTTCACAGTAGATGACCCCGATGCCATGATCGACATCGAGATGACGGTGGAGCTGGGGCGCGGCTATTCGCGATCAGAGGACCGTGGCAAGCTTCCGATCGGCGAGCTGCCCGTGGATGCGGTGTTTAGCCCTATCCGCAAAGTGAACTATGATATCGAGGCGGCACGCGTTGGCCAGATGACCAACTTTGACAGCCTCACGCTCGAGATCTGGACGGATGGTACGATCCGGCCGGAAGAGGCGCTGGATCAGGCAGCACAGTTGCTGATCCGCCATCTGTCGCTCTTTGCCGATGTAGAGGCGATCATGGTTGAGGAAGAGGAAGAAGAAGAGGAAGAGGAAGGGATCGCCAGTCGGGTCTATGACACGCCGATCGAGGAGCTGGATCTTAGCGTCCGTGTGTACAACTGCCTGAAACGAACGGGCATCACCAAAGTCGGCGAGGTCCTGGAAAAGATGGCCAAGGGCGAAGACGAAATGCTGTCCATCCGCAATTTCGGGCAAAAGTCGCTCGAGGAACTGCGCGAGAGGCTCGAAGAGAAGGGATACCTGGAGCTTCTCGACGAGGTGGCCTGAGCCGCCGGAGCTGGGACCGGATGTGGATACGCACCGCTCGTGCATCGGCGTGGGCGGATGCGAGATAAAATGTGGAGCGAATCATGAGACATCGTATGGCAGGCCGTCGTTTGAGCCGATCGAGCGGCCATAGGAAAGCACTATATCGCAATCTGATCACCGAGTTGTTCCGCCACGAGCGGATCCGGACCACCGAGGCCAAGGCGCGCGCCATACGGGGTCATGCAGAGAAGCTGATCACACTTTCGCGGCGTGGCATGACAGACACGATCCTCGACCTAGCGCGAGCAAATGACGAGCAGCGGCTGGCAGCTCTGGTCCAAGCCAAGCGTGCCAGGAAGTTGCTTGCTTTGGCGAGGGAGGCGCAGGAGTTGTCAGGAGACGAGCAGGTAGCCAAGGAAGATGAGCTAGAGGCTGCGGTGCGCGGCATGGGCATACATGCACGGCGCCTGGCGGCGGCGCGGCTGACCGATCCCGTCGTGGTGCGCAAGTTGTTCGACGAGTTGGGGCCCAGGTACCAGGAGCGACCTGGCGGGTACACACGCACCTACAAGCTGGGGAGCCGTCAGGGTGACGGCGCAGCGATGGCGCTCATTGAGCTGGTTGAGGAATAGATTCTGACGTGGGGGTGCCGGTCGCCGCGGATGGTGAGCGCTATATGCGCGCAACCGTTGCGTACGACGGCACCGATTTCTGGGGATTCCAGGTTCAGGCTGAAGGACGCACGGTACAGGGCACACTGGAGGAGGCGCTCGAAACCATTACGCAGGAGCGGATACGGGTGGTTGCTGCCGGACGCACGGACAGTGGGACGCATGCACTGGGGCAGGTGGTGGCCTTCCGGACCATGTGGCAGCACGCGGTTAGCGAGCTCCACCGCGGGTGGAATGCGGTGCTGCCGAGGGACGTCGTGGCGTGGTCCCTGGCTGAGGTCGAGCCTGGTTTCCATCCTCGCTTTGATGCGCGCAGCAGGCACTACCGGTATACGGTGTGGAACCACCCGGTCCGGAATCCGCTGCTCAGACGCAGAGCGTTGTGGGAGTCCCGGTCGCTCGACCTGGGGGCGATGAGAGAGGCGGCGAGCCTGCTGTTGGGAGAGCACGACTTTCGGACTTTTGGCTCTCCTCCAAAAGGTACCTGCACGGTCCGCCGCGTGCACCGCGCCGACTGGACCTGCGATGGAGAGTGTCTTTACCTGGATATCGAGGCGAACGCGTTCCTGTATCGAATGGTACGGAGCATCGTCGGGACTTGTATTCAGGTCGGGTGTGGCGAAATGACTGTAGCAGAGTTTGGGTCTGCCTTCCGTGCTGCGGACCGTTCCCTGGCTGGACCGACAGCCGCAGCGCACGGCCTGTGCCTGATGGCTGTACACTATGAAGGAGTACCGTAATGAGTCTTGGGCGAAAGACGCATGTCGTCAAGACGAGCGATATCGAGCGAGAGTGGTTTGTGGTGGATGCAGAGGGCGAGACCCTAGGCCGTTTGGCGTCTAACGTGGCGAGGATCCTGAGAGGGAAGCACAAGGCTACCTATACGCCCCACCTGGACGTAGGGGATTACGTGGTCGTCGTCAACGCGGACAAGATCGCGGTAACGGGAAACAAGATGGACGACAAGATCTACTATCGTCACACCGGATACCCTGGCGGCATCCGGTCGGCGACACTGCGTGAGCAATTGGGTCGCCATCCCACGTTCGCCGTGAAGGCAGCTATCAAGGGGATGCTGCCCAAGAACCGGTTGGGACGTAGGATGCTAAAGAAGCTGAAAGTATACGCTGGCCCTGATCATCCGCATCAGGCACAGCAGCCAAAGCCACTAGAGTTCTAGGCGAGGAGAAGAGCATGGCGGGAGTGTATTACGAGGGTGTAGGGCGACGAAAAGCTGCAACAGCACGCGTGCGTCTGTACACCGAGGAAAACCAGGGCCAGATCGTGATCAATGGTCGGCCCGCCGAAGAGTATTTTACGCGGCTCGGCGATATGCAGACGGTCAGGGAGCCCCTCGAGGCGGTCGGTCTGGAGGGCAACTTTTTCGTAAGTGTGCTGGTCAATGGGGGAGGCGTCACCGGACAGGCCGACGCGGTCCGCCACGGCCTGGCGCGCGCTCTACTCAAGTCAGACCCTATGCTGCGCCCGACGCTGCGCCGGGGTGGCTATTTGACCCGCGATCCGCGCGTCAAAGAGCGGAAAAAGCCCGGCCTCAAGCGTGCACGCAAGGCGCCGCAGTACACTAAGCGCTAGATCGCTGGCTCCACGCAAAGCACCCCACGCACAGTGCCTTAGGCTTGCTGCGCGTGGGGTGCTACGATCGAGCGTCGTTCGTACGCGATGTGGGTGCTACAGCTCGCGTCTCGCCTGGCGTAGTCCTTGCTTGGCCTCTGCGTTGCCGGGTGATAGCTCCAGCACGCGCGAGTAGCATTGCATTCGTTCTCGGGCATCGGGGATGAGCCTGGCTAACGCAAGCCAAGCACTGGCATCTTCCTGGTTGAGCTCGACGATACCTTCGAGCCATCCTCTTGCCTCGATCTCTTTGCCTTCTGCCTGCGCTTCTTCGACCTTTTCCCAGAACGTAGTCAGCACGGTATCCAGGTCTGCATGCTGTCTGATCCCGTTCATCGCCACCTCTCCTCACGTCGCGGTTCACCGGGTGCATAGGCCTGTTGCACGTATTGCTTGCTACCTTTAGTATACCTGTCTCATGTTTCTTTGTCAATGTCTGCTCGGCGTGGTATAATGCCACGCTCGTGACGGTGTCCATTCCGTAGATCTGGCAGGAGTCGCACGTGCGGGTCCGTATCTCAACACTGGTCGCTGCCGCGCTATTCTGTATTGCGCTGGTGGTCTATGGCAGCCATATGGCTCCCTCGGTCGTGCCGGGGGATCCGGGTGAGTACCAGCTCGTGGCCGCTCGCTGGGGGATCGCACATCCGCCGGGCTATGGTTTCTATGCCCTGCTTGGAAATGTGTTCACCCACCTGCTGCCGGTCGGGAGCTGGGCCTGGCGAGCGAACCTGTTTTCTGCGGTCTGCAGTGCAGCGATCGTCGTGCTGGTCTATGCGATCGGCCTGATGATCGGACCCGAGGGGGAGGGGGACAGGGCGCTGCTTCGACATACCTCAGCCGCACTCGGGGCGCTGACGCTTGGGATGGGCCTCGATCTGTGGCAGCATGCGCTCCACGCCAATGCGCACATCCTCACGGCTGCCCTGGCTACACTGAGCCTCTTTATGTTGGTGCGGTGGTGGCGCACGCGCAAGCAGCGCTGGCTCTACCTGTTCTGTCTCGTCGCCGGCTTGAGCCCTGTCCAGCACCCGCTGCTGGTCTTTGGCTTTCCTGCCTACGCTGCATTTATCCTGGCTGTCCGCCCCAGCATCCTGCGCAAATGGCGAGTGCTCGCCACCATGTGTGCCTGCGCAGGTCTGGGCCTGATGGCCTACCTATACTACCCGCTTCGCACTGCGATCGCTCCTCCACCACCTCCTGGGCCAGACGACATGGATACCTGGGCTGGTTTCGTGCGGGTGGTCACAGCACAAGGGCTGCGGGTCAACCTGGGCGGGTTTCGTCTCGTCGATGTGCTGCGACGGCTGTGGGATGTACGCGTGCCGCTGCGGCTGCAGTATGCGCTGCCTGCGTTGCTGCTTGCCGCGGTAGGCGCGGTGGGCCTCTGGCGACGTCGCTGGCGGCCCGCGCTGCTGTTGACCGGCCTGACGGGGAGCGTGATCCTGGTGACGGTCAACGTGCTTCAGGATGCGATGGCCTATCTGCTCACACCTGTGGTGATCGTCGGCGTATGGATCGGACTTGGTGCTCTGGAGACGGGGCAGTGGTTACACAGGCGGCTGGGCCGTGGCTGGTCGATGGCCTGGCTTGCGCTTCTATTTGCCCTTCCGCTGCAGGCGCTGGCCACGAACTGGGAGCGGATGGACCTGAGCACGTTTCGAGATGCCGACGAATGGTTGGCGGGCGTGGAGAGCCGCTTCCAGGGACAGGGTGAGGGGGCGCAGATCCTCACCGAGTGGGAGCGGATGACGACTGTCTCTTATTATGCGTCGGTCGAGGGACGAACGTGGCCCAGTGCCGACCTGCAGTTCGTGAACGTGCACGCTGGCGCGCCGACGCCGTTCCTGGAGGCGGCGGAGGCCCACCTGGACGAGGGGCCCGTCTACCTGACCTCCTACCGTCCAGAGGTACTCGATCGATACAGGCTGATGCCATCCGGCGATCTGTGGCAGGTGCTGCCGCAGTGGCCCAGGGATCTGCCTGCCGGGGTAAACCCGGTCGAGATTGTGGCCGAGGGCCGCCTGGAGATCGCCGGCTGGCGGCTGAACCAATCCGAGGCCAGGCCAGGCGACGTACTGCTCCTCGACCTGTACATGCGCATGCCCGATCCAGAGGGGGTAGAGGCACAACGCTACTATCTGCCCTGGGCGCAGCTCGGGGAGAGGACGTACCGCTTTACGACCGGTGGGCGGTACAACACGCCGTGGTGGCACAGCGGAGAGATCGTCGTGGAACGCTTTGAGCTGCCGGTTGCCTGGGACGCGCTGCCAGGACGCTATCCGCTGCGCGTGGGTGTGCAGTTGGTCAACGAGGGGCGCGACTTCACTCTCGGCAGCGGCGAGACGAGCGCGGCGCTGACCGAGGTCACCGTCAGGCCCGCGCCGTGGCGCCCATCCGAGGTGGCGCTCAGGTCAGCGGTGGGAAACCTGGGCGATGCCGTCCTGCTATCCTCCGTGCGGGTGAGCGGCGCGAACGTGTCCTCTGAGCGCTTTGATGGGGCGATCCACCCAGGGGGGAGTCTGCGCGTCGTGCTCGACTGGGAGGCGCTCCGGCCGATCGACGAGAATTACAAGGTTTTCGTGCAGTTACTGGACGGCGGGCTCCAGGTTCGCGCGCAAGGGGATGACAAGGCCCCGCTGCGGGGCAGCGCACCGACGCTGCTCTGGTTCCCCCGCTGGCGCCAGGGGATGCGCATTACGGATACGTACGAACTCAGCCTGCCCGCGGATCTGCCGCCGGGGGAGTATCCCCTGGTGGTGGGCATGTATGGCTTCACGTCGTTTCGCCGTATCGGCGCGATCGCGGCGGACGGGAACATGGAGGGGGATTGGATCACGGTGGCCCATCTCCGAGTGGATGGGTGATTTCCGGTCCTGCGACCCAAGCCAGCCCGATGTCGAGCGTCTCTCAGCCGCCCGGCGAACGGAAACGATGGGCCGGGTCCTGAAGAAAGCTGTACGGCTCATAGTAGAACTGCTCGAGGTTGCGCGGCGTGATCCAGGAGTAGAGCCCTAGTTGCGGCGACTTTTTCATCTCGAAGTGAAGGTGAGGTAGTCCGGCATTCCCCGTCACGCCTTCCTTGCCAATGACGATGTCTTCTCCACGCAGTACGGTGCCGACAGAGGGGGTACGGAAAGAGGCATCGTCGTACTTGAGATGTGCATAGAGCGAATACACCTGTTGGCCAGTGGTCAAGGTGTGCTGGATCATCAGATAGTGACCGTAGCCGTCCTCCTCGTAGCGGTTCACCAGCACCTTTCCCTCACCAATGGCATACACGTCTGCACCCTCGCGGTCGTGAAAGTCGACACCTGGGTGAGGCTTGCCCGCCCAGCGGCTGTCCGAGCCATAGATGTCACCGAACTTGTAATAGTCGGTCTCGGTCTTGTTCAGCGGGAAGCGAAAACGGCGGCCTTCTGGCTGTGGCGAGGGCTGCGAGTCGCCCTGTTCGGCGGGCGCTTCTGTAACCAGCGGGATGCGGAGCTCGCGTCCCACCCGGATCATGGTTGGGTCGGTGATGGCGTTGTATGCTGCGATGAGGACGTAGCGTTCGGGGTCTCCGTAGAACCATCTTGCGATCTTGGCCAGGGTATCGCGATACTGAACGCGGTAGACGATCTCGCGTACGGATAGCGGTGCCTCTGGCTCTGGACTGACCCAGGAACGAAGGTGGGCCTCGACCAGAGCGGCAACGTCCAGGCCGAGCTGTTGGGCCTTGTTCGAGGCCTGCTGGTAGAGCTGCTCATCGATCGCGATGTTGCGCTTGTCCATCGGTTCCCCCTGACCTATGCACAAGGATGGTTGTCTACAGCTCATTCTACCATAATCGGGGCGTTCGCACAAAGGTGTGCTCGCTGCGGGGCACCGGGAATTGTCCCATCGCCGCGGGTTGTGGTACAATCCGCCCTGGAGGTGATCGTGCCCGGTGCCGAGATCGATGTGCCACGTGCCTGGACCCAGCTCCCTGTGGAGGAGTGGCAGGGCACGGTCATGGTAGTGGGTGCTCCCGATACCGGCAAGTCGACGCTGGCTCGCTACCTCTGCCGTCGCCTCGCAGCCGCATCGGTGTCCACGGCTTACCTGGATGGGGATCCTGGGCAGAGCGCGCTCGGGCCGCCGGCGACGGTGGGGGCGGCAATCGGGCTGGCGACGAGCGAGGACGAGGGACCCAGGTGGGCAGAGCGCCGTTTCATTGGCGCTGTGTCGCCACGCGGCCACATGCTCCCGCTCGTGTCCGGCACGGTTCGCCTGGCCGAGTCCGCTCGCTCCGCAGGCGCGCAGGTCGTGGTGCACGACACGTCCGGGCTGGTCGATCCGGGCCAGGGAGGGACGGCGCTCAAGTTGGCCGAGATCGCGCTGCTTCGCCCGTCAGTCGTGGTCGGCCTGCAGCGAGGAAGCGAGCTCGAGGTGCTCCTCTTGCCCTTGCGCCGGAGCCGCCGGACGCGCGTCGTCGACCTGCCGCTCTCGGGGGCAGTCGCGCGGCGCGATACAGAAATGCGTCGCGCACATCGAGTGGCGCAGTTCAGGCAGCACTTTGCTGCCGCAGCAACGACCACGGTGGAATGGGGCAGGCTGGCTGTTCTGCCCTCGCCGGGCTTTCGGCGCCATCGCTTGCTGGCCTTCGAGGACGTCGAGGGGGTGGTGCTGGCGCTGGGGATCGTCCTGAGTAGTGATGGGCGACGACGACAAGCAGAGGTGTACACGCCGCTGGCCTCACTGGGATCCGTCGACGTGATGCGCCTGGGGGATCTGCTGGTGGATCCCGAGACATTTGAGGACCAGCCGCTTTGAGATGAGCCGGAAGCATTGCCGCGTGAACGTAGCGAGAAACACAGGATTGGGAGATGACCCGGATCTGGTAGCGGGGCGAGGTGGTTGCCAGGCCGTGGAACGGAGGTCGACGTGAAAAAGATCACGATCAGCGCAGGCTCAGTCCGTGCGGACGCAGAGCTCAACGAGAGCGCGACCGCGCAGCAGGTGTGGGAAGCCCTGCCGATCGATGGCCGGGCGAACACGTGGGGAGACGAGATCTATTTCGAGATCCCGGTGACGGCAGAGCAGGCACCGGACGCGCGTGCCGAGGTGGAGGTGGGAGAGCTGGGCTACTGGCCGGTCGGCCGGGCCTTTTGCATCTTTTTCGGGCCCACGCCGGCCAGCCGCGGGGACGAGCCGCGCGCCTACAGCCCGGTCAATGTGCTGGGACGCATCAGCGGCGACGCGACGGGGTTCCGCGCCGTTCCCGGCGGCGCGGCGGTGCGGATCGAGCGAGCGGAGTGAGGGCCGCACGGGTTTAGCCGTGCCTGAGCATCGAAAGGAGCAGGCCCGATGCTAGTCGTTCATGTGCACGTGCACGTCACGGAGGATCAGATCCAGGCGTTCAAGGAGGCGACGGTGGCCAACGCACGGCAGAGCGTGCAGGAACCGGGCATCGCGCGTTTTGACGTCGTGCAGCAGCAGGATGATCCGACCCGGTTCGTGCTGGTCGAGGTCTACCGGACGGCAGACGATCCGGCCAAGCACAAAGAGACGGTGCACTATCAGACCTGGCGCGACGCCGTCGCGGATATGATGGCAGGGCCGCGCAGCAGCGTCAAGTACGGCAACATATTCCCTGGCGAGGACGGCTGGGATTAGCCAGAGCGAGGTCTGATTCGCCTGTCTACGAGGTGCCGGGTAGGGGGCGCGGGCGATCGCGCCGCCTCGTGCCTGTGCGCTGGGAAGAGAGCGAGTTGGATGGTAGAAGCAGAACAGCCGCAAAAGGTCGAGCAGTGGGGCACGTTCGAGGTCGCGCTGGGGGGACCAAGCCGGGGCAACCCGTTCGCCGAGGTGGAGCTGAAGGCCCAGTTTACGCTGGGCGAGCGTACCGTGGGGGTGGACGGCTTTTACGATGGCGAGGGCACGTACCGGGTGCGCTTTATGCCCGACGCGCCGGGTGAGTGGACGTACGCGACGACCAGCAGCCAGCCAGAGCTGGACGGCCGGCGTGGGACGCTGCGCTGCGTCCCTCCTTCGCCCGGCAACCATGGCCCGGTGCGCGTGGCAGACACGTATCACTTCCGCTATGCCGATGGGACGCCCTACTATCCCTTTGGCACGACCTGCTACGCCTGGATCCACCAGGAGGAGGCGCTGCAGGAGCAGACGCTCGAGACATTGGCCTCGGCGCCTTTCAACAAGGTGCGCATGTGCGTGTTCCCGAAGGACTATATCTACAACCACAACGAGCCACCCCGCTATCCGTTCGTGCGACGGCCAGACGAGACGAGCGATTTCGATCGTCCTGATCCGGCCTTTTTCCGTCACCTCGAGCGGCGGGTGACAGACCTGCTGGCGCTGGGGATCGAGGCAGACTTGATCCTCTTTCACCCGTACGACCGGTGGGGCT
>Ga0307425_1000654_pt1 | contig 21542 bp, 9 predicted proteins | sample SalMarWE160330MG_FD_202152 | JGI IMG/M metagenome (GOLD analysis project Ga0307425, IMG submission 202152) | Salt marsh sediment microbial communities from the Plum Island Ecosystem LTER, Massachusetts, United States - WE1603-30 | ecosystem: Environmental > Aquatic > Marine > Intertidal zone >...
GCCTGCGCTACTTCCTTTGGTTCCATCTGCTGATATTTCTCATTATCCGTCAGTTTTTCCGCCTCTTTGTGCCAGATCATATCTTCCGGTAATTCCAGTGCGAATACGCTGTCGTCAATTTTTATGTTGTATTCGATGTCCGTCACTTCAAAAATCAGAACATCCTCATCCGCCGTGTGTACGTACACCTGAAGACCTTCGAGTAATTCTGTCTGAGCATCGAACCGGTACACCTTTACATGGTCGGAGTCCTGGATAAACTTGTTTCTTAGATAGTCCTCCTCTGGAATGTCTGTAGTTATATCGACTTCAAGTACGATCTTATCTCTTCCATCAACTTCTTCTCTCCAGAGTGATATCGCACGGTCGGGAATATTCTTTGCCTTTTGTAACTCATTGTCCAGCAGGCCAGGTACATTCAATAAACGGCCCGACCAACTGTCGAAACAACCCAAAGGTAAGGGTCTTTCTTCCAGGACGCCGTAATTCGGCCGAATGAGCATAATGGTGCTTTGGCCGTCCATAAGAAGCACGCGCCCGGGTTTTTCCACGCGCCATTGAACCAGCCCGTCTTCGTTTGTGCTCTTCCACATCTCGATATCGACAAAGTCATAATTTAATCCGACGTTGGAGAAGTTGTCGCTTGGAAGTGTACGCATTCGAGCCTTCATGTGTACCGACCATAAATCGGATACCGCGTTAATGGCATTCTGCAGCACCACGGTTGCGGATGCAGTTGGTATTGTTTTATCCCACATATTTATAGATAGTAACACTGCGATGATTATTACCGCCGCGGCTGCTAATTTTGCTATTCTACTTTTCATGATATACTCCCATACAATAAGTTGTTTCGGTTGTTTTGTTTGCTTTAAAGAACTGCTGAAATTATTGGAGGTTTCCTGAGCGATTTTGTGTACATCCGCCGGTATCTCTTCTTCGCCGATATTCTTCAGGATTTCTTCGATATTTTCTTTATTCATTCTCTTGCTCCCGTTTAAGCTAAAGTTGCCAATTTATCTTTCAATGCTGCAAGTGCCTTTGATACGTGTGACCTTGCAGAAGTTTGTGTGCAGCACAACTTTTCAGAAATGGTTTCGTAATCGTGTTGCTCCAGGTATCGCATTACTATCGCCCTGCCCTGCTTGTCGGGAAGCCGGCTTATGGCTTTTCTTACTTTCGCCGTCAGTTCGACCCTTTCGATCTTCTCGCCCGGGTCCGTGTCGAGGTCGATTCGGTTTCGGGCGAATTTGCCGTTGCTGCCGATCCTGTTTCGCCAGGCCCTGGAGTTGGCCGACAATGCGATCCTGTAGATATAAGCTCCCGCCTTTCTGCTGTTTAGCTTCTCGATGTGCTCCCACATCCCCATCAGCGTATACTGCATCGCCTCGATGAACAGCTCCCTGTCGCCTGTGAGCTTCCATAGGACCGACAGCAGAAAAACCGAATACTCAGCTCTTACCTTTTCAAAGATTTCCAATCGCTCGCTTTGCTTCATTGTAACACTCCAATTTTCCACAAAACTCGAACATGTTCAGTTTTCATTTAATATTAACTCCCCAAAACCTGTATTGTGTAAAAATTTTTTCAATTAATAATCGAAAGGCGCGCACTTTGCCTATCGTTGAATCAAAACTAGTTTTTAATCTCTTTTTAAGACAATTAGGCGGTTACTTTCGTAAGGGCTTGCCGTCGCGCTTTGAGCATAACATAAAGCCCGAAGCCACCTGAAAGTAGATAACCGAGGGGTGAGAATTTTAGGACGACGTCCGAGCCGAAATGTTCGGCGACCCGCAGCAAAGGTATAAAAACGACATAAGCCAGCGCCCACGTGCCCCCCACCATAAAACCCATTCGCTGTCCGAGAGTAAGCCCGGCGGCACTTCTAGATAGGGTAATCATCAATATATAAGCGGAAATTGCACAGAATCCGGCACCAAATAGCATACATATCGCCATCCTGCTATTGATGAACACCAGGTATACGGCCAAGAAAGGAATCACAAGGAAAAGTGCCATAACTGAGCATTTTAGTTCGCCTTTTTTGTGAGCGAAGTGCGCCCAGGCGAATGAGCCGACGGCGCCTCCCAGGCCGAAGACGGTCGCTGAGAGGCCGCCAAATGTCAGCCCGAAACCAAGCTCATTGAGCACCGTCGGCAGAAGGGACGAGATAATTGTTGTCGAGACAGCGGCCGGCATCGCCATCAACAGGATGAACCAGAACGGCAACCAGCTTTTACCGTGTTGTGTAGCATCTTTAACGTACGCCGTCCGCTCAACCGATAAACGGACTCTCAGTAATAAAACCAGGACGATGCCGACAACGGGACAAAGCATCAGTGGATACAAACCCTGCAAACCAAAACGCGAGACAAGAAAGGCCGATATCACACCGCCGCTCGCATATCCCATAAAACCGCCCGCCATAAATACGGCCGTGCTCACCGCCGGTTTAATCTGCCTGAGCCGGTGTACTCCTCGCAGTCCCTCCGGGTGTACAATGGCAATTCCGAAGCCGCTGACAACAGCCAGTAAAATCATGCCTCCAAAAGCGCCGCTTCCTTTAGGCAGGACTCCGAGCAGGCATATAACTGTGCCTAAAGCCAGCCCGAGATACATAAACAGCGGCTTGTGCTTGTTGGCTCGTAAATGGCCGGTCAGCGGCTGGACGCCATTGCATGTCAAATACATCACTGCCATTACAAGACCGCCCTTCGACAGGCTCAACGAAAATTCGGCCAGGATTGCAGGAAGGATAGCCGGCAGCATACTCGCGAATACATCAATAGAGAAATGGACCGATGCGAGCACGAACAAGTGCATCCATTGAAATGTAACGAGTCTTCGTCTCAAAGTGACCGCCGAATCCGGTACAGTTTCGAAAGAGTACGAATAATCAAGCTGCCCAGAACTGCCGCCGGTGTAGCCATGCACATCTCGTCAAGTTTGTTGCTTTCGAGCACCTTGAATTCGGGGCCGGCCTGAATAACGAAAGTCTCGCCGTCCTCGCTGAGACAGAAAATCTTGCCGTCATTGGCCCAGGGCGAAGATGTAAATGCGTTCGCCCCGGCGGCAATTCGCTGTTTGCTGTAAATTTCGCTGCCCGTTCGGGCGTCGTAACAGCTCAGCAAGCCTCTATCGTAGAGAACGTACAGGTAATCGCCATAGACGATAGGCGAAGGATTATACGGGCCGCCCTGCTTTTGGCACCAGGCTATGTATTGATTGCTGTTCTGGTCGTCCTTTAGAGTGATATCACCCTGTGCACCCGGCCTAATCGCAAATAACGGCCGCTTCCTGTCACCTACGAAGCCTGATGTGACATAGAGCAGGTCATTTTTGGCAAACGGAGTAGGGATTGTTATACCTGAGGCGCCACTCAGTTCCCAAAGCAGCTCGCCGTCAAGACCGTATGACCTGATTTTGTCCGTTCCTGATGTTATTATTTCGGTACGCTGCTTGTTCTCCCAGATATACGGTGTTGCCCAGTTGCTTTTTTCGTCCCGGTCAACACGCCATATCTGCTCGCCTGTTTTTTTGTCCAGCGCAACAATGAATGACTGCTCATCATTGTCGTTCACGATGAAGAGCCGGTCTTTGTATAATACGGGCGATGCGGCTGTGCCCCAGTTGTAGCGCATCTTGAGGCTTCCGAATTGTTTCGACCATAATTCTTTGCCGTACATGTCGTAACAAAATAAACCTATATTACCAAAATAAACGTACAAGCATTCACCATCGGTGACAGGCGTTTCGGATGCATAAGTATTCTTTATATGTGTCGGACGTTCGGGTACAGCCTGGTGGGCGCATTTCTCCCAGAGGATATTGCCGCTGCCCAGGTCGATGCAATAGACCATCCACCGGTGGACTTTGTCCGAGGGTTTGTCCCGGTTGCCTCCCAGGTACAATCCCTTCTTCGGCATTTCATCATCGGCAGTCCCAACCGCCGAAGTGACAAATATCCGATCGCCCCAAACGATAGGCGAGGACCAGGCACGGCCCGGGATATCGACTGTCCAGGCAACGTTTTCGGTAGTACTCCACGTCGTCGGCAAGATGCCTTCTTCGACGACGCCGGCGTTTGGGCCGTGAAACTGCGGCCAGTTGACCTGCGCCGAAGCGCCCGAGGCAAAAAGAAGACATGCTAATATAATAAACTGGAAAATTCTGTTCATAAATCAAACCTTATTATCTAACCATCTATCCATATCAATCGCCGGCGGTAAGTAATCCGGCGACCTGTCTCGAATCTTCTCTAATTACTTCGATGAAGTTAATAATCGGGGCCTGGTCTACGTTCGGATTTGAAGATTTAGCAAGTAGTTCGAGGGTTAGAGCGCTTCCGGCCTCGATGCCTTTGAATTCTTTGACCACAGCTCTGTTAGCTTTACCCGCCGCTGTTAGGATATCAAAGTTTTCCAGCACGACTTTGTCCTGGAGCTTGATGTCAAAGACTCGTTGGCCCTCACGGTCGTCCGGCAGGGCGTTAAAGCCGAGACGAACGGTGTACAAGGCGGAATTTTCTCCGGCAGCAGCATCGGTTAGCGGCACTTCGCAGCGCAACATTCCCCGGCAGCCGGATGTGAACAACCACGGTTTGTCGGTGCCGGCTATCTCAACACCTTTGAAGTCGTGACAGAAATATCCCATAGACGGCAAGGTTTGGATGTTCAAATCGAGCTTTACGCCGTAATTGGGGAAGTGGGTATATGAGTTGGTCTTCGGATTAGGATAGCTGAACCAGATAGTTCCTTCGTTATCCTTCCTGTCCGCGGGGGCGCCGAAATTCACTGCGAAACGCTTTACGGGTGTCAGTTCGCCGGGTGTTACATAGACAGTCCAGGGCTGAGCTCTTTGGGGCTTGCGTATCATCGCCAGTGTACAGCGAATGGGGTATGAGCAAGTACAACCGGCAGCCGCCTCCTGACTGAGCAAAACTCCGTCGGCCGGTATTGCACTAATCGCACAGCCCAGGCGATAAGCCCCGAAGAGAGTGACTCCGTTGTCCTGCTCGAGGTCGTAGAATGCAGTACAGGCTGAACGGTAGAAAAGGCCTTTTGCCGAGGCGGCGGTGATTCCGCACGTATGGCCGGGCCGTAAGAACTCCCACGGGACTTGCTTTCCGGTGATAGGATGGTCCCGCATGATAATCTTGCCGGTATGAAGATCGCAGGCCTGCGGCTCTAAGATGATTTTATCGGCGACGATGACCGGCCGGGTGCGGTAGTTTAGCGCTCGCGACCAAGCCATATTGCCATCCTCGGCAGAAAAAGCTGTGATGCGCCGCCATTTGAGGCCGCCCTGGCTGAATCTCCACGCATCATGATTGCCGTGATTACCGAAGAACAAGAGCAATCCGCTGCTGTAAGCGGCTCCCATTTTGTCGCCGCAGCAGCCGGTCAAATCGGCGGGGTGGTTCCACAATTCCTCGCCGGTTTTGGCGTCCAGCGCGACGACGAGCCTAACATCGGCGTCATCGTATGTCAGAGTTCCTTCAGGATGCTCGTCCCGGAACAATTCGGCCTGCAGGGAGCTGATGAGATATTGGACCTGGGCTTTCTGTCTGTAAGATGGATTCTCTTTCAGTTTTTGAGCAAGGAACTCTTTCTTTTCCTTGAGTTCGTCAAAAACTCCATCTCTTTCTTTATATACGCCCTGATCTATGAGTTCTCGCCGTTTCTGCAGGGCGCTTCTCTTTTGTTCTTCTGATAATCCGCTATCGGCATAGAAGATTTTGCCGTCCCCGATTGCTATCGTTATGTTGGCAATCTTTTTGCCATCCCGCTGCCAAAGCAGCTCGCCTGTCTCTGTGTTGATGGCGAATACTTTGTCGCCCGCCATTAAATTATTGGTGACCGCGTTTTTCTGCAGGAACTCTCCGCCACTGGCAAAAGACGTCATTGAACCATACATTGCACCCGACCTCTCGGCGGCCCTGAGTAAGTCTATCGGATTAGGATACAACTTCCTGGAATTCTCGTACTGGCTTCTGTACTTTTCGGGAACATCCTCAATATTCTTCCACTTTCCATTTTCCACGAAGCGCTTCAGCGTAGCACCGTAATCTTCGTTCATGGCTTTGGCGGCCGAGCCGTAGAGAATATTGCCGACGACTGATATATAGCCCCATCGACGCGGGCTTCCATCGGATGAAGGCGGGACTTCGTATTCACGAATTGTTTCGCCGGTCTCGGTGTCCAGCTTGTAACATTTATCATGGGCGGCTACGTACAGGCCGTCCTGCGTGACAACCAGATTACCGCTGTCGGCTTTGACTTTGACGCGTACCGCTCCGGGAATCTCCCTTTTCCACAGCAATGTGCCATTGAACGCGTCAGCGGCCGTGATGATCTCTTCACCCTCCATGAACAGCCGGCCGTTCATCGATACCGGACTCTGAGCACATGCGTGCCGCTCGACCATTCCCTGCGGGCCCGGCTCTCCGAACCAGAGCACTCCCAACGGGCCGTAGACAAGCTCATCGTCCGAACAAGCGGTGTTTTGAGGATCGCTGTACTGCTGCGTCCAGGCGCCGGCGCCTTCCAATGGGCCTCGGACGTATTTTCTCCAGGTCACCTGCCCGTCGCGATGAAAGCTCAGACACGCCGTGCCTCCCCAGGGGCGAAGAATGCGCTGGCCTTCCTCACTCGTCCCTGTGGTTTCGCCCGTCAGAATCATTCCATCGGAAACGATCAGGTTGGCGAAATAGTCCGGCAGAGATTCCATGTCCCAGGGCTCGACTACGACCCGGCTCCCCAACAGGCCGGCGGCATCGAGATTCTTCCGGGCGGCAGCTAATTTCTCCGGATCTTTTTCCAGGCCGACGATTTTCAGTTCCGTTCTTTTCGCCAGTTCGTATGCCAGGCGCCCCTGCCCGCAATCGAGGACCAGAGCATAACCTTTTTTTACGCCGCTCTCGGCCAGGATTTTTTCCGCGGCGGACCCGTACGTTTCACTGAGCGAATCGTCAGGATAAGGATCGGCATTTATTTGCGGCCTGATTTCTTTGGCCGATGCGACTTCGGTTTCGCCGAAGCAGTAAATCGGCCCTTCATCGCTGCTTACTACAAGAGAACCGCCCGAGGCTGCAAGGCCAACCGCTGCGCCGTTTACATCGGCCTTCCACACTTCCTTGCCGGTTTTCGCGTCAATGCCGACGACGATGCCTTCACCGCCCGCGAACACAACATTGCCGGCGAGTATCACCGAACAAAGACCTTTTCCTGAGTAGCGCCACTGGAAGCTGGAACCTTTCAACCTTCTTTCTTCCTGTGCGGCGTCGGCTATCTTCCCGGCCAATTCTTCGATTCGCTGATTAAGCTTTTCGCGCGTGCCCTCATCAGCGGAGCTTAACTTTGTCTTAAACTCATTCAGTTGGCTTTCCCAAATTTGCCGGTCTCTCGCCAGCCTGCCGGCCTTACTAACGGAATCAGTATAGACTTTTCGGTTTATTGCATACACACCATCTAAAGTCACGATGTATGAAAACTCAGGCGTCACGGTCATATCGATTCCCGGAAACCACGCGAAGGCATCGCCCCGGCGTCTGCCTGTTTTGGCATCGTAGGCGACCTTGTCAGGTATGCCCGAGTAGTCCACGCCGGAGATGAGCCTGTCATTGTCCAGCAGTGCCCATGTTCCGCCCCGTTTGTCGCCGGGCGAGGCGTAGAATAGAAATTCTCCGGTATGCCGGTTGAAACCGGCAGGCATCGAGCGGCCCGAAGGTATGTAAAGTACATCTTTGGACGCAATCGGATAACCGTGCGGCGAAATCCCGCCGAACTCCAGCTCATGGGCCCGGTCACCAAGCGTATCGTTTTTCCAGACCACTGAGCCGTCGGAAGCCCTAAGGGCACAAATATACAGCCCTTCGTACGGAAAAACACCGGCCGCAAAATAGACGATTCCATCGTCGACCAAAACGCCGGTTCTGACCGGCCAGAGCGATATCATTCTTTCGTTGCCAATGATTTTCTCATCAGTGGGGCCGGGGCGGTACTTCCATACGAGCGAACCGTTTTTGCCGTTGAGACAGTACACATAACCATCGTCGGAACCGAAATAAACCTTGCCGTCACAAACGGTGGGAGCAAAACGAACCGGTCCTTCGGCAAAGAACGTCCAGCGGACCTCGCCTGCAGCCACATCGATTGAATAGACCTTATTCGTTGTGCAGGAACCGAAATAGGCGCTGCCGTCGGCAATCACCACGTGATACGCGTTGTCGTTGTGCATTCTCGGCATCTCTTCGGCGGGCATCGGCCAGGCCGGTTTGGGCTTATGAGAGGGAACATATTTCCATTGCAGAAAAAGACCCGGACCAACAGTTTCGGAGGTAATCCCGCTTCGAGTTACGTCAGACCGGTAAGTCGCCCAGTCCTCAGCGAGGCCAACGCCGCAAACTGCGAGAAAGATAAGAAAACCACAAAAAACAGTTAGAGGGCGAAAAAACACCGATAACAGCCCGGAATCGCTCATCGTATTTTGCTGCTTCATTGGATAACTCCTCTTAAAACAATAAAAGATATCTGGCATTTCAAACCGGACCGGCTCACTCCCGGCATCACCGGATTAAATCATAATCAAATTGACCGCTCTTGAACAGTATTTCTTAGGCTAATCGTGTTCTCATATAATATCATTTCTACCTGCGCTGACGAAATTCCATACTTGCTCGTTATCCTGCCAAACTAATTCTTGATGTTATCACTTTGCTGGTGTATAATAGACTGCAATAATTGACGGTTGAAGCGGCTGTTATATTAAAATTTACCGGCCCTTTGAGCAACTGTTGTTCTTGGGAAACTCATTAATAAGTGAGGACCCCGACTGATTCAGGGCACGAGTTGTGAAACGCAGCAGAATTAACAGAGTCATAGAGATTCTTACAACATTGCAGGCAGGTGAAAGTTATACCGTCAGTGATTTATCTAAAATATTCGGAACGAGCCGGCGGACAATCTTTCGCGATATGAAAGAGCTGCAGGCTATCGGCGTGCCGTATCATTATGATATAAAGACCGGCGGCTATACCATAGAACCGGAATTTTTCCTGCCGCCGGCGGATTTGAACCTCCAGGAAGCGTTGAGCCTGCTTCTGCTGACCCACAAAGTAAGTAACCAGGTACAGTTGCCGTTCAAAAGGTCTGTACTTCTGGCCGCCCTGAAAATCGAAAACAATCTCCCCGCCGAGATTAAAAAATATTGCAAGACAGCCCTGAGAAATGTCTCCACCGGAGTTAATGACCGGGCACCGGTCCGGCAGGATGCCCAATTTGACAGAATCTTCACACAATTACAGGAAGCTATCGCGAAGAAACGCAAAGTTAACATCCGTTACTATCCGTTTTTCGAAAGTGGAGTTATTAATGTTAAGCTGTGTCCTTATCGTCTTTTCTACAATAACCAGAAGTGGCATGTGCTGGGTAGCGCTAACCTGCAAAATAACGTCCGGACATTTGAGATTAACTGCATCAGAGAATTGAAAATTACAGAAGAATGCTTCCTTGAAGACGAGGATTTCGACGTGTCCGAATACCTCGGCAGGGCCTGGTCAATGGTACCGGAAGGACGAATATATCATGTTAAGCTGCATTTCCTGCCAAAAGTAGCCAACAATATCGCCGATGTAAAATGGCACAGCACACAAAAAGTGACACGCAAAGGCGACGGCTCGGCAATCGTGGAATTTCGCGTCGATGGCCTGAGTGAAATTACCTGGTGGATACTCGGATACGGCGACCAGGTCCAGGTCCTGGCGCCGAAAGCCCTCCGTGAAAGAGTCCTGGAAGTCGCAAAAAATATGATCAAGCTCAACCAGAAAGTTTGATTTGCATGCCGATACTGCTGAGTGATATGTCATCAACATAGTTATATTGCAGCACAACTTACCTTTAATTTTCTTGCAACAATTTCCCGATAAAGGTAAAATAACACAGCTCTTAAGGTCGATATACGCGTATATCGAAAAATAGTGACGCCAACGTAGCTCAACGGCAGAGCTCTGGTTTTGTAAACCAGTGGTTGTCGGTTCGAATCCGACCGTTGGCTTTAGAAACCGCATTTTTGCCCCCATCAGTGCGGTTGGCCTGTCCACTTTTATCCACTGCAGTACGGTGTTTTCCATCCTGAAGCGCCAAGCAGGACGCCAAGACAGTTTTTCCATCAGTCTCGGTAATTAATCCTTTCTGCTTGTCTTGTATCGAACAGTCTCATTTGGTTTATTGTCCGTTCCAGTTGCAAGCTCTTTTTGTTTCTCTTTACTCGGCAAAGAGAAATCCGGTAAGCCTGCCCCCTCACGGATTTGCCGCGCCCGCATTCAGTGTGTCAACTACTGCGATCTCCTCAATCTTTACGTCCTTTCTGCCGGCCAGGTTGATGCCCTGCTCCCGCAGGACCGTCTCGAACACGTGCAGTCGAGGATCGCCGCCCGATTTCACCATGATTCGCCTGGCTGGCCTGTCATAGCTGAACTTGCTCCACATCTGGCCGTCGCGCAGCAGCTTCTTTGGCTCGGCAGCCAGAGTCGCCGACCAACTGCCATCCGCCTCGCGCTTCCAGCCTTCGATCAGGTCCGCCCCGCTGATGGTCACTTTCTCGCCCTTCATGACGCGGACCGTCACACCGTCGTTTTTCGGCGCCAAGACCTCGCGATATACTCCCCCCCGCAGGACGATTGTCTCTCCCGGCCGGGCAATCTCGCACGCCTTGGCCAGACTCGCCAGCGGCACAGCCGGATAGCCCCACGCCGGTTCATCGACGGCGGCCGGATGACGAGAATCAACGTAGTAAACGTTGGGATACTCCAGGGCCCCGAGCGTTACACCGCCCTGACCTGCCATGATGGCCGGGCTGCCCCGGCGCAGGCGGAAATCCCGCTTCTCAGGATTCACGAAGAGCGGGTCTTTATCGTTGATGTTCGTCCCGGCCGACAACGGCGCGGTCTTGAACGTCAGGTTGTACTCGATGACCGGGTTGGCGGGGGTGAAGTCCATGCGGTCGTCGACGGCCCGCTGGGCGTCGCAGAGGATGTTGTTGCGGATCAGTCCGCCGGTCGATTCGGCGCCCCGCAGGCCGATGGCGGCCCAATTCACCGTCGAGATGGTACAGTTTTCAATCGTCACGTCGAGCGTTTGAATGATGTCCGGACCCCAGCCTCCTCGCATCATCGGCGAATTGGGTGAGATAATATTGTGCCGGAATGTCCAGCCCCGCACGCTGCCGATGTGCGGAGCACTCTCGACCATGCACATCTGATGGAAGTCAAAGCAGGTGTTGTATTCGAAGAGCAGGTCCATCGCAATTTCGCCGTTGTTCGTGAAGGTCTGAAGGCAATCGACGTGCGCGGTCTTGATCTCCTGCCGGGTGCTGCCGTGATAGTAGTTGTATCGCTGGATGCAGCCCTTGCCGAAGAACCGCGAGTAATCGCAGTCGGCGAACTGGTTGCCTCCGGGATACATGAAGAGACGGCTGACTTCGTTGTTCTCCACCAGCCAGTCCTCTCCGCCCAGGATGAAGCCGTACTCGCAGTGATAGACTTTGTTATAGGCGATTCGGTTGTGCGTAACTGCGGAGTAGTCACGAGTATTGCCATCGGCACTCGGCTTTCCGACCGTTCCGTTGACTGCCACCATCATGTCGTGGATGTAGTTGTCCAGGATTTCGCAGTGGCTGGCGCGCAGTTGGACGGCTGTGGCCGGTTTGTCAGCCGTGATTTCGAAGCCCTCCACGTGGATGTAACTCGCCTCCAGGTCGAAGCCGCTCACAGTCACCGAACGCCGGGGCATTGCCACAAAGGCGACAGGCCTGCCCTCCGCACCGCCAGCCTTGACCTTGATTCGTTCGTCATACTTGCCCGCCATGACGTAGATGGTGTAGCCCGGCCTGGCCGTGTCGGCGGCGTGCTGCACAGTCTTGAAGGGCTTCTCCTCTGTGCCAGGGTTAGTGTCGGCTGCGCCGGGGGCCGCCTGGTCTACCACATACGTGGCCGCCCGAACCTGCCCAATCGCGACGTAGTCAATGGCTCCGGCTTCTCCGCCATCGGCCGGACGCACGCGGCCGGTGAAGTCGTAAAGGAACGGCCCGTTGAACTCCCACGCGTACAGTTCATCAATCGTTGTTTTCGAATCGTCCAGAGTGCCGCGGGCGATGCGCATGAAGTCGATCGCACCGTCGAGATTGTGACCCTGCGTCGTGCCGCCCACGTAGAGGTTGGCGTCATTAGCCAGGGAAGCATCCTCACCAAGACCGGGCCCGTCGGCGTCCTGCTTGCCGTCCAGATAGATGACGAACGTTCCCGCCTTGCGGTCGGCCTCCGCGATAACGTGGTGCCACCGGCCGTCGTTGACAGCACTGCGGCTGGCGAGACTGGCGGCAGCATCGCCCGACTTCGCCATCAGGGTCATGCCTCCAGCTCCATTGACGCCCAGGCTCCACCCGGCGCTATCCATTTTCTGGATCAGCGCCGCATCCGTCTGGCCCGGCGCCGTTTTGAAATAAGCCTCGATCAAGAAGTTCGAGGTGTGGATCTCTGGGTTGCTTAGGTCGTCACCACTGACGGTGCGTTGCTGGGCACCCTTCTCGCCCATGGTGACCGTGCGGTTGATGTCTTCGTTGGAGATGACTGCGTATTGGTCGCGCCCGTTGAAGTGCAGGGCACCCGCGGTCCAGTTCTCCAATGGACCGTTTTGGTAGTCTTTCAGGGTGATGTTGATGCCTTTGAGCGGATACATGGGGTGCCTGTAGTAGTTGTCCCGACCGGTGTAGTAGGGGGCCATGCACCAATGCTCGTCCAGGATGCGCGTCGGATCGCCCTGGATGGAATAGAAGTTCCATTCACCGACCGTCTCGTAGAGGCTCCACGGCACAAAGACCTTCGCGCCCAGGCCGCGGGCCGCCGAGTTAGCGGACGGCCGGAAGTCGTGTGCGGCCGGATCGCACAGGGGCGACTGCTCAGCCATAATGCCCACTTCCGCCACCAGAGGTTTGTAGCCTTCCAGAGCATCCCGGAACGACTGAAGCGTCCTGTGCCACCGCCCGGACGGCTCGAAGACGCCGAAGCTCTCCCCCACGTCGTAAAAGACGTTTCGTGCGTAGGCATCGGTGTTGATCGCATATTGGTTGCGGCGGGATCCGGTGGCGGCCTCATTGCCAGCGGCGGTGCGCGCCGGGTCGGCATCGCGGAAAACACGCAGACCCATACTCTGCCAGATATTCCCCAGGAACTTGACGCGGCCGGCCTGAGGCTCCTGCCGGCGCGAGCCGCGTACGAAGTTGTAGAGGGTGTTGTTGAAGAACGTATTCTGGTAACTGATGATCTCCTGGAAGGCCGACGTATTGGCCAGCTTGCCGGCCGGGCCTTTGGACTTGCCCCAGGCGATGTTGTTGAAGTAGTAGTTCTTGAACGCCCCATCCAGGTAATAGGCGTGGCCGAAGCGGTCCTCCGTATCGGGGCTCAGCACGTGGTCCCAGTTGCGATAGCCGCCGGGGTTGCCCGAGATGTTGTCATAGACGTAAGCCGGGCCGCCTTGCCAGGTCTCGATACCGCCGAAGTCGTCCACGTTCAGCAGCGTATCGACGGCCTTGTTGTGGTGGATGAGAATGCGGGTAAAGGGGCGGTCAGTGGCTGCGCGGTTCTGCTTGGCGCCATGGACATCAATGCCCTGGGCACAAACACGGTCGAAAATATTGCCGGCCACCTCGGCCGTCTGGGCGTAGTCCACTACCAGGGCCCCGCCCTGGCCGAACAGGTCGGGTCGGATGCCGATGTGATCGAACTTGTTGCGCATCACGCGCACGTCATAGAGCCGGCCCATCGGGGGCTCTATAGCGTTGTAGACAGTGCCGTCCTCCAGGTCCACGGCTCCGTAGTCGTTATAGGCGAACACGTTGTCGTTCACAACCACCTTGTCGATGGCGTCCTGGTTGCCCATAGCCTTCAGGCGCACGCCCCTGTGAACATGCTCGAAGAGACAGTTCTTGACCTCGATGTCCGTGCCGCTGCCCAGGAGACGCACGCAGCCGGGCTCCACATCGATGCTCTCATGCGAGACCCAATAAGGCGCGGCGAGCAGGTTCCAGCAGGTGTTGGTGAAGCGGAAAGTGAGCCCGCTTATCTGCACGTGGCTCATACCCCGGCTATCGATCATGCGGATTCGCTTGGCCACCTCAACGTGGGCTGTGGTCGGGTCCTGGTCGCCGGGCAGGCGGATATAGAGCCGGCCGCCGTTGCCTTTTTTGTCAAACCAGAACTCGCCCGGGCTGTCCAGGTACTGAGGCTTGTCTTCCAGGTAATAACGGCAGCCGCGTATGATCTTGTAGGAAGGTCCTCCGCCCCACTGCCCGGGGAAGGTCAGCGAGCCGTTCTCGCGATCAACAGCCAGGACCCGGGCCGGGAACGGGCTGCCCATCACCCAGCCCTTAGTAGTCCAGACGATGGCGCCCTGGTAGTATTCCTGCGGTTTGCCGGTGTTGATGTGTTCCTTGTCGAACGCCAGATGCCGCTGCTGGCCGTTGATGGTGGCGTAGTTGTCAAATGGCTTATCGGGGTTCTTCCACGTCCACCACTCACTCTTGATGTCATCCAGGTCGGTGATCTTCCAATTCGGAGTGCGGGCCAGCATGATGCGAGTCACGATGCCGTCCTCGCCCATCATCCAGACGTTGCGCGGCGCCCAATCGAGGTCCACGTACCAGACCTTCTGAGGCTCCGGAATGAGCGGGTTGTCGGCCCTTTTTTTCCAGCCTGTCACCGCCTCCGAACCGCAAATGACAGCCGTCCCTTCGCCCCAGGACGGGTCCCGGGTCAGAAGAATAGGGGCGGCCTCGGCGCTCGACTCGTTCGCCTCCATCCAGCCGCGATAAACTACGCCCTGCTTGAATATGTAGGTGTGCATGCCCTTGCATGCCTTCGCATTGCCGGCGGCGCTGGGATCCCAGGGGTGGTGCTTCCAGGGCGTCTGTTTCGAGAGGCCGTCGTTGGCGTCATTGCCGGAGTCGAAGTCGATATAGCGAATCGACTCGCCCACCTTGAACTCGAAAGGCTGCGGCATCCATTGCATCTCGCCGGTCGGCAGCACCTTCGCCTGCGGCTGCTGCCAGGACCACCGTGCGGTTGCGTCACCTGCGCCGGCGATCGTGGACCCGATGCCCGGCAGCACGGCTGTACGAACAAAGGCCTGGATTGCGATCAAGCAGATAAGTGTCTGGTGTTTCATATGGCGATGACTCCCTGCATCAAAGGTTCATAGTTGCGCACATAACTTATCGATACAGATGAAGGTACGCACCCTGAGATCGGATGTCAATAGTGCTTTTCCTTCTACTGGTGGGCGCATGGAACGCCGAGCGGTAAGGACATGCCATGGACAGGCGGATCGGGATTGAATATTGACGGCCGGGGCGGTCTCGGCTATATACATATCCGGCGGTGCATTTTTTTCCGCCAGGTGGGACACTTTTACTCCGCCGTTTATATAAACAGAAGGAGAAATTCCCTCTGTGGGATAATCAATAATGAATATCTATTTCTAATTCGGAGGTTTATGTTAATGAATCACGTGACCACAAAAATTACTGTCTTTCTTATTCTTTTCATTTTCATTCAAACAAGCTCAGTACAATCACAGGATTTATCGATCGGGCAGTTTGAGAAGAACGCCGATATAGGTGATGTCGGCAAACCGGGCTCGGTTGAATATGACAAAGATCAAAAGAGCTATACTATCACCGGCGGCGGGGGGAATATGTGGGCAACAGAAGATGCGTTTCATTTTGTCTGGAAACAGGTATCTGGTGATATTTCTCTGGCTGCGGATATTTCATGGATAGGCACGGCAGGCAATGCTCATAGAAAGGCCTGTTTGCTCATCCGCCAGAATCTCGAACCCGGCTCAGCATACGCAGACGCCGTGGTTCACGGCGACGGTCTTACTTCGCTTCAATACCGTGAAGAATCCGGAGACTCGACGCATGAGATTCAATCCAACGTTTCTGCGCCAAAGAGAATCGAAATAGAAAAACAGGGTGATTATGTCTTTATGTCGATTGCTAAAGAGAACGAGGAGCTTCATCCGGCGGGCGGCTCGTTCAGAATCAAACTTTCCGAACCATTCTACATCGGATTAGGCGTTTGTGCACATGACAATAACGTAGCGGAAAAAGCGGTTTTTTCGAATGTCGAAATCACAACAGGTAAAGCGAAATCCACAGGCAGACCTTCAGTCGAAAGCACGCTGGAAACCATCGACATAGCTTCCACGGACCGCCGGGCTGTGTATCATACGACCGACCATATCGAGGCGCCGAACTGGTCACCCGACGGTAAATATTTCGTCTTCAACAGCGCCGGCAGAATATACAGGCTCGACGTTGACGGCGGCAAGCCCGAACCGATAGATACAGGATTCGCGACACGCTGCAACAATGACCACGGCATTTCATTCGACGGCAAGACGCTGGTCATCAGCGACCAGTCGCAGGAACGCCGCCAGTCGTTAATTTATGTTTTACCGATCGAAGGAGGAACGCCCCGCAGGATTACCGCCAATGCCCCTTCGTACTGGCACGGGATTTCACCCGACGGTAAAACGCTGACCTATTGCGCAGAACGTAACGGCAATTATGACGTTTACTCAATCTCCATCGACGGCGGAGAAGAAACCAGGCTCACTACAGCCGAGGGGCTTGACGACGGCCCGGAATATTCGCCGGACGGTCAATATATATACTTCAATTCGATACGGACCGGAACGATGCAAATCTGGCGGATGAAAGCCGACGGCAGCGAGCAGCAGCAGGTAACAACCGACGAATACCAGGACTGGTTCCCTCATATTTCGCCTAACGGGAGATATATTGTTTTTCTCTCGTATGAAAAAGATGTGAAAGAGCATCCTGCCAATAAGGATGTTCTGCTCAGGCTAAAACCGACAAACGGGGGCGAGGTTCGTGTGCTGGCAAAGCTTTTCGGCGGACAGGGAACTATAAATGTTCCATCATGGTCCCCGGACAGCAGAAATGTTGCTTTTGTAAGCTATAGGCTCGTTAATAATCCATGATTGTAGCTGAGCCTGCAAATAATGAGACAAAGAATCAGTTATTTACATGCAGGATTTTTGCCCCTTCAAATCCGTTGAATTTTGTTGAAGAAGCTGTGCTGTAAGCCCCGATATTTTCTGTGTAGAGATAATCTCCTATTCCTAAATTGCAGGGAAGATGCTCAGCCAGAGAAATTTTGTCGAAACTGTCACAAGTCTGCCCGACAACTGCGCAAATCTCTTTTTTTCCTCTTTTGAAAGAATGAAAATTTGGAATCCAGTGATCATAAACAATCCCTGAAAAAGTATGATAAACGCCGTCATTAATATGATAAAAAGTCTTGTTTTCTCTTTTTGCCTTTCCGATTATTTCAGAAACAAGCGTTGTAGACGTTGCTACAAAAAATCTTCCCGGCTCTGCAATAATTTCCGTATCTTCCGGAAAAAACCTGTCGAATTCTTCATTTAATATGACCGCAAGTTTCTCAAACCTTGGGACATTAGAATCGTAAAGCGCAGGAAATCCTCCTCCAATGTCAATTATATCTAACTCATATCCCTTTTTTCTTGCTTCTTTAAGTATCTCAGAAGTTATGCTCAATGCGGAGATATAATTTTCAAAATTTGTGCACTGACTTCCCACATGAAAGCTTAAGCCTTCTACCTTTAATCCTAAATCAAAGGATTTTTTTATCAGATTTGAAGCGTCACCCGGCTCTGCCCCGAATTTTGAAGCCATTTCCACCTGCGAGCCCGTATCCGGAACTTTTAATCTAAGAATCAAGCCGGCTTTCCTGCAGTACTCTCTTATTTTCTTTAGCTCTTCCAGGTTATCGTAAGTGACAAGAGGCCCGTACTTATTTATTTTCCTTAAAGTATCCCTGTCTTTTATAGTATTTGAAAAAATTATTTTGTCCCAAATGAAAAACTCTTTCTTTTTTTCCCTCCACTTATCAATAAGATTGTACACCTCTATAAACTCATTGTAAGACGCGACGTCGAAGCTTGCCCCTTCATTAAACAAGGTTCTTATTATTTCGGGATCTGAATTTGCCTTGACTGCGTAATATGCCTGAACTCTCGGAAGGGCCTTTTTAAATCTTTGATAGTTTTTCCTGATTATTTCATGGTCTATAATAAGAAGAGGAGAACCATGTTTTTTTACAAGTTTAAGAAGTTTGTTTTTTTCCATATCTTTTTCGGTTTTAATCAAAAATTATTACTTAAAAGTTCTTCTATCCGGCTCATCTCTTTCGGAGCAGCTTCCCTGAAATTTTCAAAATATGAATCTCTTAACTTTTTCATTAATTCATCTTTTCTGTCATAAAGCTTTTTGAGTTTTTTAGGGGCGGTATTCTGCATTATATATGCAGTTATTAACGGAAGGGCAATTGTGGAATCTGTGTAAACTATGACGCTTTTCTCAACTTCTTTCGGATCTATTTTGCCCCAGGTTACCGCTTCTTTAGGTGTTGCCCCGGACAAACCTCCGGTATCCACTCTTGCATCTGTTATCTGAATAAAATAATCCTGTCCGACTTCTTTAATTCTTAATATTTCCTGTATCTGCGGCTCTGTTTGAAGAATAAAATTCTTGGGGCTTCCGCCTCCAACCAGAATTACTGCTGTTTTCCCTTTTTCGTAAACTTTAGAATTAAGGACAATGGCGGTTGATTCATTTACATCTATACTCGGATTTATTCTCAACTTGAATTTATCGCTTAAGACCTGCAGGCCCGCTACATTCATGCCAATTGTCGAATCTCCCGGAGAAGACGTAAAAACAGGTACACCGGCCCTGTAAGCTGATGCTAAAACGCAAACTTTTCCAAGCTTGTTCTCTTGCTCAATCTCATTCATTATTTTGCCGAGATGATGGTAGAATTCCTGGGTTCCCATTTCTTTTTGGAATTCTTTTTTCGTTAAAATTTCCCTTAACCTTCTGTCTGTTTCCATTAAAACATTTTCATAATCGAAAAGAACATCATAGATTCTTGTTACACCAGCTTGCCTTAAAGCACAGTCATCGACATTCGGGCTGCCCTCATAAAGAGGAAGATTGAAGGTATAATGCATATCGTGATACATATTTGCCCCCGTCGCAACTATCCAGTCAACGTATCCGTGCTCAATTAAAGGTACAATAGAAGAAGCCATTCCTGCAGGGGTGAGAGCACCTGCAAGGCTCATTCCAACCGTTACATCTTCTTTGGAATACTCTTTTACAATTAATTCAGAAGCATCTTTTATTCTTCCCGCATTATAAGCATTGAATGTTTTTTCAATTAAGTCAGTCACGGAATAATCTTTAGTGATTGGCTTGGGAAGAATTCTTTTTCCCGATAGATATTGTGATTTGTTTGGACAATTATGCTCCATTTTTAAGACCTCTGAATAACCTTATATTTGTATATCATTCTGCATTTTTGTATTGTTGCGCATCGCAAAACCATCTTTGACACACATTGGCGCCGTTTTTTCGACCTATCATTGAAACGGTAATCTTTTATTATGCCATTGCGTTCCATAGCATACTATACACACCAATTGATATCGAAAGTTCCTGTTTCAAAGAGCAGTTTATCCACTGAATGGATTTATGTCAAATACACGGAAGAATCAGCGTAAATGTTCAAACTTTAACATTTTTTTCAAGGCATTCATATTTCAACTTGGCAAAAGCCCTAACATCAGCTCGATTATCTCACACTCTTTAGCTTTGTATCCGTAAGTTTTCCTGCCGGGCTTTCTCATCGTTGGCTTTTCCAATTTCTTCAATTACATGCCCTTAAAAATCTTCAGGAAATCCTCTTGAAATCATGCATCCAATCTCATACTTTGCCCTGTGGTTTTTATCGTTTTTCACAGACGAAAAAACCTGGGTTTGATATAAAGAAAACGTTTTTTCGGTGGATCGACCGATGCTTTTGAAGTTTTTTTTCAGCCACGTGGGAGTTCAAAAAAATGATTAAACAAATAAAGAGAATTCATAAAAACCATCTACGGCTTATTTCAACAACAATCATCCAAGTTCTTATTTGGTTCAGCCTGGTTATAGCTCTTGAACAACGGGCTTGGTCTGCCCAGGATTTTTCAAACAAATATTTCAAGATTCAGGTGGTGGACCGGCAAACCGGCAGGGGCGTGCCTTTAGTCGAATTACGCTCGACCAACAACACCCGGTATTTTACGGACAGCAACGGAATCGTGGCCTATTACGAGCCGGGCCTGATGGACAGAGAGGTCTTTTTCTTCGTCGAAAGTCATGGCTATGAATTTCCCAAAGACGGATTCGGCTTCAATGGAACAAGGCTGATGACCTCGCCCGGAGGCAGCGCCGTTATAAAAATCGACCGGCACAACATTGCCGAGCGGCTATATCGAGTCACGGGCCAGGGGATCTACCGTGACAGTATTCTGACCGGCACTCCGGTTCCGCTGAAAAACCCGGTCCTCAACGGACAGGTCATGGGGCAGGATTCGGTGTTTACCTGCATCTACCACGGCCGGCTCTTCTGGATGTGGGGCGACACGGGAAGGCCTTCCTATCCCCTCGGACACTTTGCCACGGCCGGCGCCGTTTCGGATCTTCCCGAACAGGGGGGACTGGATCCTTCGGTCGGCGTCGATCTCGAATACTACGTTGCTGAGGACGGGTTCAGCAGGCCGGTTTGTCCTATGAAAGAGCCGGGCTTAGTCTGGCTGGATGGGCTTCTGACAGTCAGGGACAACGAAGGCCGCCAGCGGATGGTCGCTGAATTTGCCCGGCTGAAAGATCTCGGCAAGGTGCTCGAGTGCGGGCTGGTGGTTTTCAACGACCAGACGCAGTCGTTCGAGCCGCTGGTCCGTTCCGGCGTTGAGTTCCTGCCGTATTCGGCGGCTGGACACGCCTTCAGTGTAGATGTGGAGGGCCGCGAATACTATTACTTTGCCACGCCATTCCCGCTGGCCGTCCGTATGCGTGTCATGGCCGAGTGGGACGATGTTATCGACGCAAACTGCTACGAGGTATTGACGGCTCTCGAACCAAAGAAATCGTCTGACCGCCGTGGCGAGGGCATCTTGCCCTTGTCCTCTATCGCTGGCAAGATGCCAGCGGAACGCAAGGCCGGGACGGCCTCGCCACACGCTGCGAGACTGGATTTAGGCGAATCGCAGACGCCTCACCGTTGGGTGCGCTTTGATGAGCTGACAGGTGGAGATGTCTCGACGAAAAACTCCGTCATCGAAGCGCTGAAGCAGGAAAAAAAGGATACAAATCTCTTTGACATAGAATCCGGCAAAAAAATCTCTCCTCACAACGGTAGCGTCTATTTCAACGAATACCGCCAGCGATGGATCGCGATTTTCGTACAGCAGTTCGGCGAAAGCTCTTTTCTGGGCGAAGTCTGGTACGCCGAGGCCGGCACGCCCGTAGGGCCGTGGGCCTATACCAGAAAGATTGCCACGCATAATAAATATTCCTTCTACAATCCTAAGCAGCATCCGTTTTTCGACAAAGAA
>Ga0307425_1000655_pt1 | contig 21538 bp, 23 predicted proteins | sample SalMarWE160330MG_FD_202152 | JGI IMG/M metagenome (GOLD analysis project Ga0307425, IMG submission 202152) | Salt marsh sediment microbial communities from the Plum Island Ecosystem LTER, Massachusetts, United States - WE1603-30 | ecosystem: Environmental > Aquatic > Marine > Intertidal zone >...
CCTGTCCATGATAGAAACAACCATCATGCTAAAGCCCGAGGCCGAATGGCGCGCGGGGATGACCATAGAGAAACTGGTAGGAGAACTCGATAAAGCCATTCAGTTTCCGGGGTTGACCAATGCCTGGACCATGCCGATAAAAACGCGTATTGACATGCTTTCCACCGGGATCAAAACGCCGGTGGGTATCAAGCTCATGGGTGAAGACTTGCAGGTGCTCAGCGATATAGGGGAAAAAATCGAAGCGGTCATGCGGGGGGTGCCCGGAACCCTCAGCGTTTATTCCGAGAGGGTCACCGGTGGAAATTTTTTAGATTTTCGGATCAAACGCACAGAAGCCGCCCGTTACGGTCTGACCGTGGGCGATGTCCAGGATATCATTATGAGCGCTATCGGAGGAATGAATATCACCCAGACCGTAGAAGGGCTGGAGCGCTATCCGGTGAACCTTCGTTACGGAGCCGAGCTAAGAGATTCACCGGAAAAATTGAGGCGTATTCTGGTCCAGGCACCCACGGGAGCTCAGGTGCCGATTACCCAACTGGCCGATATTAGTATCATCAAAGGGCCACCGGTGGTCAAAAGTGAAAATGCCCGAAACAACGCCTGGGTTTACATAGATATTACCGGCATCGATATAGGGACCTATGTTAAAAAAGCACAGCAAATCGTCCGGGAAAAGATCAAACTGCCTCCCGGCTACAGCATGATCTGGAGCGGCCAATACGAATACATGGTGCGAGCCCAGAAACGTCTCATGATTGTGGTACCGATGACCTTAGTCATTATCTTCTTGCTGCTGTATTTTAATTTTAAAAACATCACCGAGAGCCTTATCGTGATGCTGAGTGTACCGTTTTCTCTTACCGGCGGCCTGTGGCTCATGTATCTGTTGGGTTACAACATGAGCGTCGCCGTTGGGGTGGGGTTTATCGCTCTGGCGGGCGTTGCCACCGAAATCGGGGTGATCTTGCTGGTTTATCTGGACCTGTCCTACAAAAAGTTTACATCCCAGTATAAGGAAAACTTTAACCGAGAACTTCTGTACCAGGCCATCGAGGAGGGCGCTGCTCTTCGGGTGCGGCCGATCATGATGACGGCAGTGGCCATTATGGCCGGACTGATGCCCATTATGTGGGGTCACGGCACCGGATCGGAGGTCATGAAACGCATCGCAACACCCATGGTTGGTGGTATGGTCAGTGCTACCATCCTTACCCTTTTGGTGGTTCCGGCGATCTATGGATTGTGGAAAGAATGGCGTTTACCCAAAAAGCATAATGTTCGAAGTAACGAAATAACAGAGAAACAGGAGGTATTGCCATGAAAAAATTATATGCGATGATGATCATATTTTTGACATTCATCTGCTTTGTACCCAGTATGACAGCTGCAGACACGTCTCATCAAGCTGGCGAAAAAAGCCATGCGCAACCATCCGATAAAATGGATCATTCGGCCATGACCGACAAATTTGAACACCAGATGGTTGACAAGCAGGTCCGGGCCGAGTTTCAGATCATGAGCCTGGCCAGCATGAACATGAAAGATCCTGACGGTGCAACCCATCACGTGATGGTAAAGCTGTTCGACAACAGCGGCAACCAGCCGGTCAAGGAAGCTGTCGGCAAAATCAAAGTGATCGAACCGGATAAGAGCGAGCAGACCAACGGTCTGAAAAATTACAATGGAATCTTCGCCGCCAATTTCACCTTCAGTCAAAAGGGTAAATACGGGGTTATTTGCCTGGTGAAAATCAACGGAGAAAAACATCTTTTTAAGTTCTGGTACCCTCACGAATAGCAGATTTCTGCCAGTGATTAGGATCCATGAACTGTGGAAAGATTGGAGATTAAAAAAGCAATGAAAAAGAAATCCCGTCCCAGGTTTTATCTTTGGTTGGTGATACTTGCCGGTGTTATCTTGGCCGTTACGCTCGTTGTTTCGTCGCTAAAAATCATCCGTGGCGGCAAAAACTTCATAAAAATGATCAATGAGGAAAACAAGACGTTTGTGGCCAATACATTGCGTTTCGGCCACGGCGTCATGGCCCATATGGGTTCGGAAACCTATGACAGCCTGATCGATCTGGCCCTCAAGAGCAAGTTCATTCAATTTCTGGCGATTCTGGACGAAGAAGGGAACATCATCGCTCAAAGTGACCCGCCAAGTGGTATTCATCTTTTAAAATCATACGATGTCCTGAAGCTCGAGGATGGCAAAATTCTTGAGAAAACAAAAAGAATTAATTTGATTTCCTATAAAGTCCAGCCAGAGTTGGTACCTTCCGAAGAGCATATGAAGCATCATGCTACAATGATGAGTAAATCCGATATGATGGGTAAACGCGCAGATGCACCTAAACCCAGCTGGTTTTTAGTCGGCATGGATACATTGTTGTTCAAACGGCACTATCGCGACATGGTCATTCAGACATTTGGAACCGGAGCGGCATTTTTGCTGCTCGGATTGTTGATCATCGTATATACAGGAATTATTCAACGTTATGAGCTGGCCCACCTGTCGATAGAAAGGCTCCAAAAAGTCAAAAGGCTAATGGGCTACTTTGTTCCGAGCACTGCCAAAAACATCATTGAAAAAGAACCGGACAAAAAGGGCTTGCTGGACAAATATATTCAGGATGCTTCGGTTCTCTTTCTGGACATCGAAGGCTTTACGCTTTTGTATGAGAAGTATTCGCAGGAAAAAATCAACCGCACCATCGAATATTATTTTTCAATCTTTTTGAACCTGATCCAGAAAAACAAAGGAGATGTCAACAGAACCGCCGGAGATGGAATGATGGTTATTTTCATGGATTCCGACCCTATCAAACATGCTCAAAATGCTGTGAAGACCGCTCTGGAAATTCAGGAAAAATGCCGGCAATTATTTGCCGAAAACGATCCACATAAAATCGGCATCAAGGTTAACACCGGTATTGATTCCGGCAATGTTTATTTGGGGTCGACCAAGATGAGAGGAAGTGAAGAGGAGAGATGGACATTTACCGCATCAGGGTCGGTCACCATTATGGCTGCCCGCCTGTCAGATTATGCCAAAAATGGTCAGATTTTACTGGGCGAGGAAACAGCTCGAAGAGTTGAAAAGGACTATCCCCTCAACAGCATCGGTAAGATTCCTTTAAAAAACATAAAGGACTCGGGAGAAATTTACGAAATATCATCCGTATCAGCAGAAATTATTTTCCATTAACCAAACGCACAGATGTCGTAGGCAACAGAGTAATCATCGCTTTGGGTCACATCAAGTTCTACAATGGTTCCTGGTGAATTCATTTTTTTCAGATATTTTAACAAGAGACACAGAATTTGTTTTTGACGAAAGGTTTGCCCGGGAAAAGCGATCGGATGTCCAAGAGGAAAGCCGGGATAAACGGCTCGCGGGGGTAACACCTTTTGGCTGATATCTTTTGACAAGCTGATGGAAATGGTAGCAATCCCTGATGCCTCTATAGTTCGTTGGATCAGCCCCACGGACTGATTACAGAGACCTCAGGCAGGGGTCAAAATCACGATATCGACTTCATCCGATTTTAAAGCTGCGGCCACGCTTGGCGCTGTTTCTTTCATAAGCGTTTTGATGTGATGATGCATGATGTGTCCCATGAAGGAAAAGTGTCGATAATTTACATCACCGATTTCGTTTGATTGCTTTAGTTCCTGAACTCGCTCTATCGGAAAGACGACATTGATATCTTTATCGGCATCAGCATGGTCGTAATAATTATGAGTTATTGTTAAATCTGCGGGTCGTGCGTCTGCCGGAATTTCTCTGAATGTCGGGTCGCCTGAAGGGTCCTTCATATCAAAAGGTTTTTGTGACTTAAGATGCACGCCGCCAGTGGTCACCAGAGCCAGACGGCATGTTGAGATATCTTTGTCAAATGGAGTCCATGGAGAATCGGAGAATTCTATGAATTTTGAGCGATGAACCCATTTTCTAAACAGCGACGGATATTTTGTAAGCCATTTAGCAATAAGTTTGTCTTTTTTTTCTTTGAAGTCGAATTTATTATTCCTTTCTTATTTGCTTTCGATAACTCTTTAGTCGGTGGCTTGCACTACAGTTGTTAAGTCATCCATTTCCACCTTATAATGCTTTGCCAACACACAGATAGAGCGCTCCAAAGTACAATTCTCTAAACTCGACAATAGTCATATATCGAGCTACAGACTCCCAAGGGTGACGGTTGGCAATATCTAACGAAACTCCAAAAGGACGTGTAAGGATCACAAATAACTTTATCATCCACATCGGCCATCTGTCCGGTTTTTTAAAATCCACAATCACAAATCTTGCCTTGGGTGATAATGCAGCCGCGCCTTTTTGAATTACCCTGTCATACTCCGGAACCAAAGTTATGGCAAAAGTCGAGAGAATTCCGTCTATATGCTCCGGGAACGCGTATACGGCAGCATCGCTTTGAACCAATGTAACATTTTGCCAACCATTGCGTTTGATACGTTTGTCCGCCTCTTCAAGCATCTCCGGCGTCAGGTCAACGCCTATTATATTGCCGTTCTGGCCGACTTCCTTTCTTAAGAGGCTAAAATTGAGTCCCGTACCACACCCTATCTCAACAACGGTATCGCCTTTCTTTAAATTCAGGACTTCTACTCCTGTCTTCCGATATTTGAATTCCCGGAAACCAAGCAAATAGTAGGCATTGGCGCTGAAGTCATAGAGTTTGGCACGTTTCTGATAGAGAAGTGCAATCGATCTTTTATCAAGAGTCATAATGCTAATCTAATGCATAATTAACCGTTCCGCTATGGGTGTAGCCCAGTGGCCGTTAAGCAAAACATATGCCCCGACTCCAGCAGCAATCAGTGATAGAGTTATTACTACTACATTTATTTTCATTGTTTTCATTTTTATTCCTCCTGAAAAATTTATAGTTAATTTAATGTTCATTTCGTAGAGCGTTCGGAATTATATAAAGTCCCCTTATATTATTATATATTTATTTATATGTTAGGAGCAGCATTCAGGTGGCTTACCGCCGGTAGCCTTGTTCAATCGCTCCAAATATCGGCCCCACCATCCTTTACGCTTGGCTGGTTTAGACTCCAGATATTTGTCGGGGTTTGATTCAAAAGCCTTGCGGCATGATTCTGCACAGAAATAGTAGGTTCGCATCTTATAAGTAAACGTGAAGTCTTTCTTGTCTGGTGCCACTTTCATAAAACAAACCGGGTCTATGAAAATTTGCTTCGAGGATGTTGATTTTTCCATGATTGACCTCCTTAATGGTATTTTGTCTTTAATAAAATTTAAAGCAATGATCATGCCACAATGTAGTATCTTTTTCAACCGTTTAATTTAACGCATATTATTTGCCTTGTGAATTTTGAACATTTAGATTCTTTAAGATAAGGCGGCAAAGAGTGGATATTAAGTATACAGTTTTTCCTCGGGATACGATACAGGTGGATAATAATGGTTCACGGATAACGGTGACTCGGGTTTTGATCGATAAATGGATACGGCCGTTTTTGGTGACTTATTTTTTAATGTTCAGACGGAGACTCAGCGCAGGTAATTGAGATTTGGAAGTAGCCCCTTGCAATGAGAGGCTACTTCCAATTAAGGAGGAGTATATTTATCGCCAGCAATAACCGCCAGCCCCGGAACCGTAACCCATTCCACCTCTACTCATGAATCCCCTGCCGGCGTTGGGATTGATTTTTCTCATTTCAACCATATGATCGATCCGTTTTTGATCCAGCTGTGCCTGGAGCTTGGATATATCATTTTGTATATTTAAGGCTTTTTTAGAATCCGGATTCTCTTTGACAAGTTCACTTCGCAACTCAAGCTGTTTTGCATAAAGATCTTGCCGCAGGTTTTCGGTTGCTTTAAAAAATTCCGAGCGTTCTTTGTTCATCTGAACCAGCTCGTCATCACTCAGGTTTCCTGCCATGGGGCCGTATCCGGAACCATTCCATCCTCCGTGATGCCAGCTGGAACCGTGATGACCCCATCCGCCCATCATACCGGGTCCCATACCCCAGTCGGCAAACGCATAGGCTCCGAATCCAAGAACAGCTACGATTGTTAAAACCATTAGACTTTTGTTTGTTAAAATCTTTTTCATTACTATACCTCCGTTTGTATTTATTAATTTGTATTCCATAAGAATGGCTTTTTGTTTCTTGATTTAAAAAGGGCCGTTTAACGTCATGCCCGGGACTTAAGACAGCACCCGTTACTACAGTGCGCTACTCTTGGTATCATGAAACGTTTCATTGTTATCACCTCCGGTGTAAGGTTAAATGCTTTCGCGACACTTTGATTTTTATATAGAGCAAACCGCGTGCCAGATATTTTTTCAAGAAGATTAAAATGATAAACAGCTGATATAACTTTATAAAAAATGAGCCTACAATAACAGGGGGTAAAGATCCACAATTAGATCAAATCTGAATCGCATATTTTTTACCCATATCTATGAATATACATCGTATTTTGGATATAAAATACCCACCTCTTCACCGATTCATAAATTTTCGTAATTTGGCAAATAAACTCAATTCTAAATATAAACAATGATAACGAAAGAATATGAATCCATTGCCCTTGGAATTTATCTTTTGGCATACAGCTTGCTTTGTTTTATATTAATATAAGCCATACGAAATACAGGTGAACCGGAGGTGCAACATGAGACAAAAAAAATTGTTATGGTCCATATTTAAGATTCCAATACTAATCATCCCGGTCTTATGGCCCTATAGTCAGGCTTTGGCTCAGACAGGACGATATGGCGGTTGGAACATGGGGCCCGGTATGATGGGCGGATGGGGTATGGGATGGTTTGGGGGCATATTTATGATTGTGTTCTGGATTCTTATTATGGTTGGTCTCATATTTCTTATCAAGTGGCTGATTCAGTCCACCAGCCGCGATAAAGCAATTGGAAGCGGCGGTAATCGTGCGCTTGAAATCCTCAAAGAGCGCTATGCCCGTGGCGAGATTGATAAAGATGAGTTTGACAGCAAGAGGAAAGATCTATTAGGATAATCCTGGTTGCCAAAAATTCAGTGAAGGAAACCTGTTCTTATCTTTCCAACCAGGAAAACTTCTATGGCACACGATCATGACCATGGTCCTACTGATTACAACCGCGCTTTTGCCTTTGGTGTGTCTTTCAATGTTGGTTTTGTTATTGTTGAAGCCGCTTATGGCGTTATGGCCGGATCACTGGCACTTTTGGCCGATGCCGGCCATAACCTGAGTGATGTTTTAGGATTACTGCTGGCGTGGGGCGCCAATTATCTGGTACGGCGAAAGCCCACGGAACGCCGAACTTATGGATGGCGAAAATCATCGATTCTGGCGGCGCTGATAAACGCCGTCATTCTTTTTGTTGCACTTGGCGGCATTGCTTGGGAAGCCATCCGGCGTTTCGGAAATCCTGTTCCGGCGGCCGGCAAGACCATCATCTTTGTCGCCTTGGTCGGCGTTTTAATCAATACGGCAACAGCCCTTCTGTTTTTATCCGGCCGAAAAAGCGATTTAAATATTCGAGGCGCTTTTTTACACATGGTCGCCGATGCCGGGGTGTCGGCTGGTGTTGTCATTGCCGGCATTGCGATTCTTTTTACCGGCAGGCTTTGGATCGATCCGGCAGTCAGCCTTATTATTACCGTTATTATTCTATTCGGGACTTGGGGCCTGTTTCGTGATGCTTTTAATATGGCCATGGATGCCGTTCCGAAAGATATCGATCCTGAAGCCGTAAAGGCTTATCTTTCGAGCCTTCCAGGTATTACCGGTGTTCATGATATGCATATCTGGGCCATGAGCACTAGGGAAACGGCTCTAACAGCGCATCTTATTAAACCGAATCCCATAGATGACGATGCGATCATTGAAAAGGCGAGCAAGGAGCTTCACGGCCAATTTGGCATCGACCATGTCACCATTCAGTGGGAACGCCGCCCTTCGTTAAATCAATGCGGCGACTCATGTGAAATTGGTAAGCAGTAAGTGTTCAGGGGGTGTGCTCCCCCGTTTCACTCTGGTGTCTACGTGACTGGTCATTTTAATGGCTTAGCAGCGGTGGCATTCCTGCCCCCTCCGCGTTCTCCCGCAAAAAAACATGCGGGAGCCGCGGTCTCCCCCACAGCTAAGCCATTGAAATGACGAAGTCACTCCGCCAATATCGTTAAACGGGGGAGCACACCCCCTGAACACGTATGAATAGCAAGACTGAAAGTTGCCAAAAATATTTACCACCAAGGCACCCCGGTACGATCTTCCGAACCTACGGGGCAGGCAAAAGACACAAAGGATCGTAGAAAGTTTAAGTCGACGAAAGATGCCGAAAAACACGTTTGTGAAGACGTTCTTTGATGGATCCATGGATGATCCCGTTGTGTCGTTGATAGGAACGGGCCTCTTCCATGAGGAAGGCCAAAATATCCATCTCTTCCGATGGATCGCTTCCATCTTTCTTCTTTGATGAAAGACGTGCCGTTAGGGCCAACAGACCGTAGAGATAAAAACTTAAAAAAGTAATGCGACGCAGATAAAATTGCTTTTCCGTGATGTTGCGGCCGTGAATCATAATCCCTGTAAGAATCAAAAAACGGATGCGTCGTGCAAGGGATTTTGCCAGTCGAATGGAAGGGTTCAGGCGGCGATGCCTGAATCTTATTTTCCAGGTGCTTCGGCGAAAAAGTATTTTGAACAGTTGACGGAACTGTTCGATTTTACCGGGATACGCTTTTTGAATTTGTTTGGTCAGGGTTCGAACAACAAACAGCGCCGGATAGATGGAATGAATTTCCGTGGTTCCTTCAAAGATGGTGGTGACCCGAAAATCGCGCATGCGCATTTCATAGGGCTGGGTACTCAGATAGCCGGACCCGCCGGCTACCTGTAGGGCGTCGTAAAGCGAATTCCAGGCCCGGGTAGTGCCGAACATTTTACAGTGTGAGCTTTCAATGGCTACCGGCGCCAAAGGGTCTTCTTCAAGCATTGCCGCCGTAAAGGCCGTTATGGCCGAAACCACCGAAGCATTGACCCGGGCGGTCACGATTTTTTCCTGAATCAGTTCGTAGTCCTGAATGGGCCGACCGAACTGGACCCGGTTCTTAGAACGCTTGAGCATATCTTCCACGGTCTGGTTGAGGATTCCGACTGAGGCGGCGCCTAGTGCCAGTCGTCCGTAGTTAAGAATTGTCATGGCAATCTTGAAGCCGTCTCCGGGTTCGCCCAGCAGATTTTCTTTGGGAATTCGGACATTCTTAAAAGAAACGGCGGCCGTGGAACTGGCTTTTAGCCCCATTTTTGGAATATCTTTACCGATCTTAACCCCCTCCCATCCGGTTTCAACGATAAAAGCACCCATAAATCCCGGATGCTGGGGATCCATTTGGGCAAAAACGGTCATGGCCTGGGCATAATTGGCATTGGTGATATATGCTTTGCTGCCATTGAGAATATAATATTGACCGTCATCGGACAGCGTTGCGGTGGTCTCGATGTGTTTGGCATCGGAACCGTGTTTCGGCTCGGTCAAGGCATAGGAGAAAATCATCTCCCCAGTGGCTGCCCTGGGTAGATAATATTGCTTTTGTCCTTCATTGCCGAAAAGTACAATTCCCTTTACTCCGATGGAAAGGTGGGCAAGAGACGTAAATCCTAGAGCCAAGCTCTCGGTAGCGACCACCTCCACAACGTTCAAATACCGGCGCAGGCTCAATCCGGCACCGCCAAAGGTTGAGGGAATATTTAAGCCGAAAAAACCGATGGTTTTCAACTTTTCCATAAGATCCGAGCTTACACCGCCGTCGGCTTCCAGTTGCCGGGGCGGATACTGTTGACTGATTTCAAGATATCGTTCAATAAAATGACGCGTGCGATCATCGTCCTTAGAATCTTGGTATCTAAGAAATATATCTTTGTTCAAATGTCCAAAATAAATATCTGCCAGAAAATTATTAAACTTCATGGTCGATACCTCCATCATTTTACACAGCCGCGATGGCTCTCGCTTTCAATACCAATTCACCGGCTGAGTAGCATCAATTCGATCAGCGATTCGGAATGAAGTACCAGATACCGAAATAGCGGTCAATCGGCTTTTACTATTATGTCATTTATTTAAGATAAGCATTACATGCGGATAATTTTTCCTTGACATATTTTAAATAAATACAGTTAATGGTCCTAACAGACTCGGATCTTGTTGTTTTTTTGAGGACTGGCTTTGTCATTTCAACTACTTAGCAGTTTGCCAAATTGAAAAGAGAGGAAAAACTATAAGGAGTGTTTTTGGTGATCATTTACATAGGTTTGGTGTTTTAAACACCAATCAATAAACTGGAGAATTTGGCATGAAAATTCTGTTTATTATCGCTACGGACGACGGCGAAACCATCTACAATGCTATGCGTTTGGCAAATGTGGGTGTAAAAAAGGGAGATGAAGTTAGTGTGTTCATGTTGGGAAAAGGTGTCCTTTTTGAGAAAAGTGGAAACAATGAATTTAATGTCATGGATCAGATGAACCAGTTTGAAGGCGATTTTTACGTCTGAGGGGTTTGCATGAAATCCCACGGTCTGGTGGGGTCAGGTACCTGCCCCATTGCATGGATGGATGATCTATATGAACTGGCAACAGAGGCAGACAAGGTCATTACTTTCTAAGCACAAGTTATTTTTCATACCATAAAACAATCAAAAATAAGTAACTACTCAAGTTTTGCGCCCTAATATGGTCGATAAACCTTTAATGTGGGTGACCGAAATAAATAAAAACAACCATGCAACACATCTTAAATGTTGGTCGCTGCGAAACTGGGGTTGTTTATTGAAATATAGGCGATGATGAAAGATGATACGGTCAAAATTTTACTGTTTTTAGCTCAAGGGTTTGAAGATCTTGAAGCCGTCGCCATTCTCGATGTGTTCGGGTGGACCCAATACAGGGAACATATCAAAAAGGTTTCCGTTGTTACCACGGGTTTTCATCAGGTGGTGAAAAGTCGCTTTGGTTTAAATGTCGAGCCCGACATTTCGTTTTCTAAAGTTGATCCGAAAAATTACCAAGCCCTGGTGCTGCCCGGTGGTTTTCACAGCCACGGTTTCGACGAAGCTTATGATATGAGAATCCACAATCTTGCCCGAAAAATTCATCAAAACAGAGGATATATCGCCACTATGTGCGTCGGCGTTTTACCTATTTCCGATGCCGGTCTTCTGAAAGGCAAAAAAGCTACCACCTACTCCTATAGCCGAAATCATGACAATATCAAAAGATTGCAAAAAGGCGGCGCACAGTTCGTGGGTAAACCTGTGGTCATGGACGACCGGATCATCTCCTGTCAAGGCCCCGGTTCGTCTCTTGAAGTTGCTTTTTTGCTAATGGAAAGCCTGATGGGCATGGAAACCGTGCAAGAAGTAAAGAAGTACATGTGTTGTTGAAAATTTATTTCTTTCTTTTTTGCATCGCCGTGTGCTCCGCTGCCAGTTCATGGAGCAAATTTTGAATGGTCCAGGTTTCGGAAATTGGGGTCAGTGTGGCCAATAGAGGTCTTTTCATTCCTGATTTTCGGCAGCTGGCCATGAGCTGATGCAGCTCGTTTTGTGTGATTCCGGACATGATGATTGCTCTCGGCAGATCCGATGAAAGGCCTTCTCCGGTTCCGTCTTTAAGTTCAACGAGTTCGCGGATGCACATATCCCCCTGATCCTCTGTTACCCAGACTTTTGGAATTTCGGATAAGCCGATCATCTCTAAAAGCGTCATAAATCTGGGCTGGATGTCTGAAGAAAACCCGCAAATCAGAAGCTTTCGCGGGCCATAAAGACGTTTATCTGATTTAGAAACTTTTGTAAACGTTGCGTTATTCATAGCAACCTTATCGTAGATTCGTTAACTGATCGAAGTTTGAACAAAGGGATCGCTGAAACAACGATCCCTCATTATCCTGTCATAAGAGGGAAAAGGAATGTCTTATGATCATCCCGGAAACTTGATGGTAATCTTTTCTTTGCCGTCTTTTGCTTTGAACTTTATTTTAAGCGCTACACTGTCGTTTCGAATACCCAAGGAAAGCGGTGTTTTCCCTTTATCTTCTTCGATATGGGTAATTTCTCTGAGCGCATCTATAATCTTTTTACCCACTTCCGACCCCGGAGAAGGCAGTTCGGATTCACGGTACTCGGCGACGACGCGCACATTTCCTTCCGAAGAACGAGTAATGGTGATTTCTTCGGCATTGTTATTGACGCCGTGCAGGGCGGCTAGGGCCAGCCATTTTACGGCAGCGTCTTCTTTATCTTCATCGTTTTTAACGATAGACATCTCTTTAAGCGGATCTCCGGTGGCATAACAGTCACACATTTCCTGAACCTTGAGATGCAAGTTTCGTTTTTCTTTCATGTTGGACCTCCTTTAAAGCACTTTTCACCAGACTTGGGGAAGGAGTTCATTATTAAAAACGCTTTATTTAGTATCTTAATTGTGATTTTTTTACATATTGTGAAAAAAAACTTCTTTCTTATCGCCACCAAGGCACCAAGACACTAAGAAGGAATAACAAAAAAAATCCTTAGTGTTTTCTGCCTGCCCCGTAGCTCCGGCAGATGGTACTGGGGTGTCTTGGCGGCAAATATTTTTTGTTCCCCGATAAATCAGGATTTTCGCTTCACTACAACCAGCCTATAAGGGTTAAGACGAGGTATCATCCCCCTGCCGTCTGCGGAAAGGCCGTATTGGCATAAAGATATTCCATTTTTTCCTTATGTTTCAACTCTTCATTGGCCATTTTCAACAGCATTTCTTTGACATTGTTTGCATCATGCATATTGGCCAGTTCCGTATAAAACTGGTGCGATTTTGCTTCCCTGTGAGAGGCGATCAGATAGACATCTTCTCTTTTTGTTTCTTTTGTGATTTCAGGTTCTTCCAGATATTCGGCTATCTTGTATTCCACGACATCGGTCATCCTCAACGCATCCGGGCCGTAATCCCCTTTACGGTAATTCACAAGAAACGCTTTATGTTTCAATTCTTCTTTGGCAATGAACTCTAACGTATCTTTAATGCTCGGATCTTCCAGCTTGTTAAAAATATCCATGTAAAAGTCGTAGGCCTCCTCTTCTCTTTGGATTGCCAAATCAATAATTTCTGAAAGTTGCTTGTCCATACCCTCGCCTCCTTTTTTTAATGTCGGTTTCTTTGCGAAACCATAATTTAAAATAGATATAAAATATCCTATGTCAACTGAAATTGAACCTGTGAGAAAAAATTATTTGAGCCCTCGGGGAGTTTCTTTTCTAAATCCTCGAGAATTAGCGGAATGGATGATCTTGTTTTAAAGCGGGTGCTGTTTGAGTGGCTTAGGGATCGTTCTTGTTGGGTCGAAGCTTAAAGCGAAGCCCAAAGAAAGAACAGGCGCATGCCAAAATCGCATCTTTAAAAGAAATTGCAGATCATGTGATAAACTTATTGATTATTAAAAGATGGATTCCTGTTCTTTCTTTACGAGCCCTTGCCACGAGTTTTATCCGCCTCTGGTGTGATCACGCGTTTTAAAACAAGATTATCCATGGAGCGACTATTAAAAACTCTCCGACTCCTCAATTATTTCAGAACCGGAGCGTGGGAATCCCAAACAAAGGATAGTTATAATCGACATTCCCAACACCCAAACCTAAGATACCCTGGCTGCAGAACATTTGCAATGAATCATAGAAATCACTGAATCCATGAGGCGCTACATCATAATCCCCAAATGCCATGAAAGGAATTTTTCTGTTGTTCATTAAATTTTGAAAATGGGTATGGGTGATGCACATAAACTGAATCCCTTCCGGCCCAAAGCAGGACTCTTTATCCAGTCTCGTTAGTAGCTGAGATACTTTCAAATTTTGGTATCTTTCACCGGTCTGAATCTTTGAAAAGTAAAAGCCCTTGGGTCTGGGAGGTGCGTTTGGACGCAATCTGATATGATCGGATCTGTCAAAGTGAATGTACTCGCACTGCCATGTCTTACCCCTTCTGTGCTTACAAGCATATTCCCAAGCCATTTTGCCTGAGAGAACCGAATCGGCATTGCCGTGGCCGTCATCCCCAAACCCGTATGATAGGATGACATCGATAAATCCGTCAAACCGGTCCTTGGCTGTTATTTGGAGCGGCGCTTTAATTCGACCGAATTCATCCTCCCGGATACCCCATGCCATCTTTTCATTGGCCGTTTGCCAGGAATCGATTTGTCGGGCAACAGGCAAAACAATATCGACCTGATCTTGGGATTTGGCCGCTGAAAAAAAATTGATGACTCTTAAATCTTTTAGAAAATCAAAAATATGCATCATTCGACATATTTCGTTTTGTTTATGTGTTCTTGCTTATATCTAAACTGAGCGTTTCAAATTTTTGAAATGGTTAATTTAATAATATTTTTAGGGTATTCTGCCATTTTGAATTTCAAAAATTTGAAATCCTACGGAATTTCCAATTTCACCGCATCTACTGCGTCAGATGCCGTTCCGCATAGGCGACTATAGCGAAACGACATCTTCCTTTTATCTGAGGCAAACTTGAAAATCGCTCAATTTAGGTTATCGTAAAGAGATGTTAATTTCCGCTTAATTGGATATCTCCATAAAAAGCCGTAGCAGCCTCCTTTGTGTTATCCGAATCCGTCATGATAGCGATCCCGGATATCATGGGCGGTTTTTCACCGAATGCACGAATATAATCATCGAATATGTTACGTTCTTCGGTAATCCACGTGTTTAACGCCATTTTTCCGCTTTTCACAACAATCATTTTGGTCCGTTTGGTATAGGGATTCGAAACGATGGTTCCTAAGGGGGCATGACTGGCCCATATGTAATTAATTACAGCACTCGGGGGATATTCACCATAGAACTGTTTGGCCAAATTATATTTTATCTTTTCCAAAAGCCCTATCCGGTCAGGGTCATATTCAAAGGTGATGTAAATTCTTGCGGGATAGTCGTCCCCGGTTTTTTGGTTTACATCCCCGTTTTTATAGACATTAGATACCTTCCATTGCCATCGGATAAAGGGATACTTTTGTGGGTCAATCCTGACTTTTCGCATTAATCCGGATGCGGATGCTCGGCTTACAGCCTTTATGACAACGGTATCGCCATCTTTGATCAGCGTATATTGTGTATGTGAGGGTATTTTTTTAAATGTCAAAAGGTGCCATCCTGCCGGCAACTGATCACCGGGTTCGGCTGCCGAAAATCTGCCGACATCAAAAATGGTTTGGGCATGTAATGACGATGGAAGGACAATGACGAGCATAGTGATGAGACATATGATGATTCGCATTACGGATTCATCCTTAATAAAATCAGACGATCGCTATAATTCACAAAATTGATAACCGGGATGATGCCCCAAAAAGGAACATCATTCCGGTTAAAGAGAGTTATCCGAATAATCGGATATTGATGCAGATTTATTGCCAGCAGGGATGATCGGATGAAGAACCGTAACCCATCATGGGGCCGTGACCTCTATATCCTCTGCCGTATCCATGACCCATCATGCCGGGTCCCATAAATCCCGCCCCTAAGTCGGGATTAATTTTTCTCATTTCAAACATATGGGCAATTCGCTTTTGATCCATCTGAGCTCTGAGATCGGATATCTCTTTTTGGATATTTGCGGCATTTTTGGCGTCAGGATTCTTTTTAGCAAATTCGCTTTCCAAGGCAAGTCTCTTTTGATAAATTTTCTGCCTCAGATCTTGGGTGGATTTGAAGAATGCCTCACGTTGTTCATCCATTTTTTGGATGTCTTCATCACTCAGATCACCCATCATGGATCCATAGCCAGGACATCCATAACCTTCACCCTGCCATTCGGGTCCATGGTGTCCCTCTCCGCGGTGATGCCGTCCGTAACCCATTCCTCCATCGGCAAATGCGTATACGCCGAATCCCATAATCGTAAATACCGTCAGAACAACAAGTATCTTGCTTGCAATACGTTTCATTTTTCTATACCTCCTCTGTTTATTTATGCGTTTAAACTGCTTTGATTTGTTAAAAAAGCAAATCGTGTGCCACAACGATGACTTAATAAATATATTTGAAACAATCTGTTGATAATATGGTTATAATTGATCAATATATATCTTTTGTAACATGATAAAGACGGCTGCCTCATACGTTCAAAATACAAAAATGGATATTAAGTATCCAGTTTGTCCATACCTTTCGAACTCGAATGGATATTAAGTATCCATATTTACGGATGGACCCAAATTGCCTTTAATGAAAAAGACTTGATACACTGTGACATTATGGAGTAAAGAATATACATTGATACACCAAAGTCAATTCAACCCGAATCAAACCGAGCTTCAAACCAGCATTGTCCGTTATATGTTTGGTTAGAATTAGGATGAATGTATGATAACATTTTATGTAAACGATACCGGTCAAGCGACCGTTGTTTGTCCCAAATGCGGCTTTTCAAAACAAATGGACACAACGAGTTTCAAGAATACGCAGAAAAAACTCAAAGCCAAATGCAAGTGTGGTGAGGTCTTTACGTTTTTCCTCGATTTTCGAAAGCAGTACAGAAAAAAAGTTAATCTCCCCGGCGAATACATTGCCGCTCAGAGCGGAGAAAGAGGAGAGATCATCGTTGAAAATCTTTCCTTGGGCGGCATTCAGTTTGTGACGTTAAGACAGCCTCGAATGTCAACGGATGATACGGTGACGGTGAAATTTAGATTGAACAACCCCTCGCGAACAGAAATCCAAAGAACCCTAGAGATCATTTGGATCGACGGTTGCAATGTAGGTGCTCAGTACATCGGGCCAAAATCATCTGAAGGGGATTTGGCCTTTTATCTAAGGTCTTAAAAAATTTGATCCTTTTCCATATTTCGGAATATGGTGAATAGCGATATGCAAGGCAATTTTTTTCGCCTCGTCCCATTTTTTTGAAACGATTTTGCATGTGAAGCCAGTATTAAAGTCAAAGTTTTTTAAGGGACAAGATTGATGAAACTGACGATTTATAAAAAAATGATGCTGGGTTTCGGTGCCATCATCGTTATTATGATCATCGCCAGCACCTATATCCTGCTCAAGCTGAATGCTGTTTCGAATTCTGCCGAAACGACCCTTACCGACAATGTTAAGGCGGTGGATCTTGCCAAACAACTCCAGGAAATTCTCCACGAGGAAAACGTAGATGCTCAGAAATACCTTATTTCCCATGATGAAACCTATTTCTCTCTATTCATTGCAAGCAGCCGTCGGTTTGACAGTTATTTGGATTTGTTGTTTCATGCGCAATCGGATGAGGCATGGCGGTCCATTATTAAAAATATGCGTCGAACCCATAAAACGTTTGTTGCCGGAGTGCAAAACGTTAGAAATCTTCAAAACTCAAAAGACAATAAAAAGAGTTTGGAGCGAAACAACTTGAAAGCAGACTCCGTGGAGACCCTGAACAGATCCCTTGATCATCTTATCAACATCAATCGGGGATCCATCGAGAATGCAATGTCAAGGATGAAGGCAACGACAACCCATTCCGCCCAAATCGCATTGTTGTTGATCATTGGAACTGTTCTGGTTGCTGTTTCTGCGGCTTTCATTATTACCCGCACCATTACCAGACCCATCGATGAGCTGATACGAGGAACCCAACAGATTGCCCGTGGCAATTTTAAGCAGGTCCAAGTCTCTTCCAACGATGAAATTGCATTGCTCGTTAACGCAGTTAATGACATGAGTAACAAAATCAAGGATATAAATGAATTGAGAACACATATGATGCAACAGATTTCCCATGAGCTTCAAACCCCGTTACAGGTGATGCTGTCTGGGCACGATATCTTGAAAAGCCAATGCTCAGACTTGCTGAATGCTGAACAGGTTCAGATGCTTGACTCCATTCGTCGGGGAATCATTAAACTGTCAAGCTTTAGCAGACAATATCTTGATCTTGCGAAGATCGACTCCGGCATGATGAAATATCACATGGTATGGACAGACCTTCTTCAAATCGTTGAGCCGCTTGTTAAAGATGCAAAGCTCATTGCCGAACCTAAGAATATCACTATAGAGATGTCTTCTCTTCCTGCCCCTAAAGTCAGGGTGGATTCAAAAAAAATATCCATCGTTGTCAGCAACCTGCTCAGCAACGCCATTAAATATACGAGAAACAACGGGAAGATCAGAGTAAACGTCGGCCCCTGTCCTCTGGGCGCACAGGTAAAAATTCAGGATTCCGGCATCGGTATTTCTCAAAAGGAGCTTCCCAAAATATTTACAAAGTTCTATCAAGCCGGAAATACGGGCAGAATAAAGAGCCGGGGAACCGGGGTCGGTTTAGCCCTTGTCAAGGCATTTGCGGAAGGTCACGGGGGCAGGGTTTATGCCGAAAGTGCTATTGATCGTGGTTCGACATTTACGGTTGAACTGCCGGTCGAACCCGAAGAATTCCAAAGCCCGGCAATGAACTTACCAATCCAAACGTAAGGATGTGCTCATGAAAATTCGTAACATAATCATTATTATTTTATGCCTCCTCATGACCAGTTGTTCGGCGAAAATCCGCGGGTTAGAATCGGAATCGAAAGCCCGGGATTTCATGGACCGTGCTGCAAATTTAGAGAACACTGAGGCATATCATCAAGCCGCGCAGGAATATGCGGTGGTGGCCGAGCATTATCCTTCCACAAGTTACCATAAACTTGCGGTTTGGAAGGCTGCCTTGCTGAACATTCATCCGGCCAATCCGGAAATCAACTATGCTGCAGCCCTCAGTTGGCTGCAAGTTTATCTCAAATTGCCACTATCTCCTGAAGAGAAAGAGGTCGCAACGTTATATGTTTCCATGGTGGAACGTGTTAATGACTTACAAGCCGAGCTTTCCTCCATGGTTGAAGAAAAGGACAGGCTTCTTGAAATCACTCGAAAACAATCCAGTGATATAGAATTTGACACCAAACGACGAAAAGAATTGGAGGCTGATCTGGCCCACGCCTGGGATGAACTTAACAAAATGAAGGCCGTAGATGTACGAATGCATCGGAGCAAAGTGGAAAAAAGCGTTGGCCAACCGTCTCAATCGGTTCAAAAGGCCCCGGAAAAAAAAACCATTAAAGGAAAAGCAACGCTGAAAAGCAGACCGCATGCCCCTTCAGAAGATCAAGAATTTTATCCCTATATGATTCAAGTCAGCTCTTATAAAAGCAAACAAGACTCCATGCGTGAAGCAATGATATTAAGGGACAAGGGAGATTCTGTCTGCATCTCTTATGCTCGTATTGCCGGAAAGGGAGACTGGTACCGTGTACTCGTCGGCTTTTATCGAACTCCCCAAGAGGCACAAAAGGCTGCTTTAGAATTGAAAAAGCGTGAGTATGACCATGCCTTTGTGGTGAGACCGCCCTTTACTGTGGAGCTTGGAATGTTCTCTGGCGACGAAAAACTGAAAAAACTTGAAGCCCGTCTTATCTCAAAGGGATATTCGGCTTACAGCCTTTCAAACAGAACCGTCAAAAACAAAATCAGACTCCTGGTCGGCGCCTTCTGGACTGAAAAAGAGGCCGCAATCGTGATCAAAGATTTACAGAAAGAGGGTTTCAAACCCAAAGTGGTCCGGCGTTAGATACGATTCTCAACGTATTCTTCACCAATAAAAGATGTTCAGCAATAGGCAACGCTGTTTCGGTAGTGTCCATCCATCACTGGTAACACTTTAGCCTTTAGAAAACATTACCGCTTCAGGTATAATTAAATTTTTGCTGAAAGAACTCGTGAATAAGGGCTCGTAATGAAAGAACCCGCCCGGGCTATTCATAAAGGTCTCTGTTTTAAATAGGGGTTCATCCATAAAGTAAAATCGCCTATGGTTCTTTCAAAACGATCCCTAATCCACTCAGACAGCTTCCAGCCAAAAATTTAATCACACCTTAAGCTCCTTCCTGTTGGGCATAGCTGAAAGCGGGGACCAATGAAATCGATTTGTTTCAAAGGACTGTTATTACAGTCAGTGAAAATACGAAGCGACTCCACCAATAACATTAAGGGGAAACAACTGCCCCCTGAATAGTTGCGATGAAACCGATCTTTTTATTCACCTGAACACCTTGTCCGTTATCGTTAGATTTAAATTACCCGCTGCTTGTCGGAACGCAGTGGAGATCCCGATTTTTCGGGGTTGGAGTGCAACGGAAACCCTGTTTTTCGTGGCAGCGCGGGATTAATTCAAATAGGGATGGAATTTGAGACTTTCGCTGATAAGATTCCTCAGGTTTACCTGCGGGAGTTACATAAAATCGTTATACGATTTTATTGATGTAAGGATTCAAGATTTTGAACGACAGAAAAAAGCAACAGCAAAACATTTAGGAGTGATTATGAAGATACGAAAATATATCATCATCATTTTTTTATGCTTCGTTTTTCACGGTCCTGTGGGGTTTATATCAAACAGCCGGTCCGATACCGCTGTGGATCACAGCATTTTTGCGGACCTTTTAGGTAAGTATGTTCATCAGGGAAACGTCGATTATCAGGGCTTTAAAAGACAAGAGTCAAAACTGGATCAATACCTTAAAGTTCTTGAGAATGTTGATTCCAAGGGTCTTTCCAGAGATGAACAGTTTGCTTTTTATATCAATGCCTATAATGCATGGACCATCAAACTCATTTTAAGCGGATACCCCGGGATTAAATCCATTAAAGATTTAGGCAACTTTCTGAAGACTCCGTGGAAAAAGAAGATTTGTCGCATTAACGGGAATATTATCACTTTAGATGACCTTGAACACCGTATTCTTCGGCCCAGGTTTAAAGATTCCCGGGTCCATTTTGCCATTAATTGCGCGGCGCTTAGCTGTCCGCCGCTTGGGTCCCAACCATTTTTAAAAAACACCTTAGACCGGCAGTTAGTTGATGCGACACGGGCGTTTGTCAACAACCCGAAACGCAATTATTTTGACGGGGAAACACTTTATGTTAGTAGAATTTTTAAATGGTTCAGTAAGGATTTCAACGAAGATATCATCGGCTTTTTCTTAACGTACGCCGACGATCACTTAAAAAAAGAACTGGAAGTTAAAAAGAATGCAATAAAAATAAAATACCTTCATTACGACTGGTCTTTAAACGGAAAATAAATAAGGGGGACTATAAATGAAACTCGCTATGATCGGCCTTGGACGAATGGGAATGAACATGGCCAAACGGCTTTTAAAAGGTGGGCACGAGGTGGTTGCCTATAATCGTTCTTCCGAGAAAACAGATCAGCTGGTTAAAGACGGTGCCATTGGCGCTTATTCTCTTTCAGAAGTGGTCGAAAAACTTTCTGGGCCCCGTATTGTGTGGATCATGCTGCCGGCCGGACAGGCGGTGGATGATCATATTCAAGAGCTCGAGGATTTTCTTTCACCGGGAGATATTGTCGTCGATGGTGGAAATACGTATTATAAAGACGATATACGCAGATCAAAATACCTGGAAGATAAAAATATCTGGTACAT